>ERZ808278.236-NODE-236-length-43314-cov-5.539333_pt1 | contig 43314 bp, 36 predicted proteins | sample MGYA00521239_ERZ808278 | MGnify/ENA primary metagenome ERZ808278 (study PRJEB31516, sample SAMN03275600) | gut metagenome | biome: mammalia-associated habitat; material: feces | host: Papio cynocephalus | place: Kenya | collected 2012-07-17 ... | reverse complement strand
AAGGATACTTACAATACACCGGCGACAGCAAGGGTATGACCAAAGAGCAAAAAGAGCTACTAAAAGGTATTGTGTCATTGATAGAATCAACAGAGACAACAGATATATTGTATGCCGACCACTTAATAATTTCAGATGCCAGTGGTGCTAAAAAAGTTTTGTCTTCTTGTGATAGCGGAGGAGAAGGTACTCTCCTTATTTCTGATTATCCGCAACTCGATAAAAATATAGTGTATATTTCTCCAAAACCGGCTGATAGTTTTACTGTTGAGGAAGTTCTTCCTAACTACTATAATACTTATGACGTAAAAACAAATACCATCCACAGCAATGGACTTCGTAATTTTAACAAAAACAATGTTAGAACGAACAGAAGCGATTTGTTGTTTCATAGTATGGGACATATCCTTTACGCAGGTAAGCCCCAAAATAAAGTCATTGACTTTAATAATCTTGCAAGAAAATCATTAAATTTGCCAAAACGGAAATATGATGAGGACCATAATTCATTTAAATTAAGGTTCTGAACAAACTATTGATAAATGTATGAAAAATAAAATTGTATATTTCCTCATTTTTGTTGCACACACATTTCCTATTTATCTCCTTGGAAAGGATGGGATAAATCCCATAGTATCTGTTCATGGCACAGCAAAGTTTAAGGACAATGCCATAACACTTCAGCTCTTTAAAGATAGCGACAGTGATGCCTATGTATTAGATATTTACTTTATGCAAGGGCTTTCCAATTCTAAATGGTTTTACAGATGGGATAGGGGTAAAGATTGCCTAAAATTGTCTTTTGTACCTATCGTTTGGCATTTGTTTTTACGTGGAGTCTGCCACATAAGGATTCCCGATACACATATTGACAACAAGGTTTTAAATAGTTCTCAAGGCAGCATTTGGTCCAATTTAAGTTTTGACACAATACCTGCTCATGGAGCTAAAAAATTCCATATAGTAACACAGAATTTTAGACACATAGAAAAGGTTCTTATAGATGATTTTGACTCAATTTCTCACTATAACATAACCCATCCAAAATGGGCTCAATTCACACGTATAATTCAAGCGAAGAAACCATTATGGTATATAGAATTGGCGATTTATCCATCAATTCAATATTTAGATCGAAAATCTGAATTTGTGGAAGATAAATTGTATGGGCAGCTATTTGGCTACATTCCTTTACTCATAAAAATAGATATGGAATGATTAAACTACTTTTGAATGGCAGAGCTGCTAACAGCTGCCAGCTACGCGAGGAGTACCGCCTCTACAACCTCCAGGTCATCGAGAATGACAAGATAGGTGCATCAACACAGATAGGGAGTATGATGGACACATTGAGTATGGTAGCGTTTTTTTTGTGCAAATAATTCTTTTAGAAGTGATAGCTTGTCAGTTTGTACCTAACTCACCTCGTTCTTGATTAAAATGGCTGGATATAATATGCACTACATATTTAGGCAAAATAAGTAGAGTAGTGTAGGTCTATATTATTAATACATAGTTGTAATAGAAAAAACTAAAACATTTTGTGACTTCTAAAAATAAACAGAGATGAAAAAATTATTGTTTTTTGTGGCGTCGGCTTTATTGCTGACAATGCCGATGCAAGCCCGAACACAGTGGACTGTGGGCGGCAAAGTGTATGATGTGGACACGCTCGTGTTTCCTCACCCGGTGGGGCCTGGCGTGATTTTCGCCAAGTATGATCTTCCCGCCATGCCCTTAAAGGTGAGCGTGATGGAAATGGACTTGACCAACAAGTATGTGGACTTTGAGACTTGCAAGGGCGGTGACAAGGGCGTGAGCGAAGAGAATCCTTTGAGCATGGCCACCCGTAACGACCGCCCGGGGCACGAGGTGATAGGCGCTACCAATGGCGATTTCTACTTCTTCCAGAACACGCTTGAAAATGGCATTCCAAGGAGTGGACAGTTCAAACTCGACCAGTGCATTACCAATCCTGTGGGACGCGCCTGCTTTGTGCTCGATGACGACCGCCACCCCTACATCGACCGTGTGGACTTCTATGGCTCCATCACCCACAAGGGCGACACTTACCGCCTCCACACAGTAAATATGCAGCGTCTGGAGTGGGAGGACACCCAAGGCAATCAAATCAACCTCTACACCAATGCCTATGGCCCAAAGACGGAGAACTGCTCAGGTGGCGTGAAAGCGCTCATTCACCCGAAAGAGGGAAGGTTTGCCTGGCATGCCAATGCCGTGGAGAACTGCGTGGTGGACTCTGTGTTTGACGGCAATGGCGTGACCGACATTCCCGACGGCAGCGCCATTCTGTGGGCTCGTGGCACTTGTGTGGATCGGCTGAATGCTATGGCTAAGGGTGATGAGCTTGCCATCAACCTGAAAGTGGATTTGCGCTCGCAGCCAGGACTGCTCAAGAATTTTAAGGAACTGATGGGTGGCAGCGACCATATCATCTTGCGCAACGGACAGGAAATTGACGATTGGGCTGACCGTCACCCTCGCACCTGCATCGGATTCAATGCCGACAGCACTAAGGTGTATTTCGTGGTGATTGACGGTCGCAGTCCGAAATCGACGGGCGCCTCTTTAGGCGAGGCGGCAGGCGTGTTTCTTGGCTTAGGCGCTGTGAACGCTGTAAACCTTGACGGTGGTGGCTCTTCGTGCATGGTGGTGAACGGTGATGTTGTGAACAGTCCAAGCGATGGCTCGCTGCGATCGGTGGGCAATGGCTGTCTGCTTGTGTCGAACGCTCCCGTAGATGATGAAATCGGAATGCTCAACTTTGAACCACGATGCTGGAATATCTCTATCAGCGCAAAGATTGCACCGAAAGTGTGGGGTTACAACAAATATGGTGTGCTCAAGGTCCGTGATATGGAGGGCGTGACACTTTCTTGCGATCCTCAGGTAGGCTCGTTCCGCGATGGCCACTTCATAGCTTCTGCCACACCTGCCGACGGTAATATTTATGCTGAATACCACGGTGTGAAGTGCACCCAGCCAGTGCGGATTGTGAATGCAGAAAAGATGCTTCGCGACGCAAGCGTGGTGGTGGACAAGAATCACGACTATGAAATAAAGGTGCTTGGCGTGAGTGGAGCGAGCAGCGACATTGTGGACCCGTCGGTAATGACCTGGACATCGAGCAATCCAGATGTGGCACAGGTGAACGAGGCAGGCGTGGTGAAGGCCGTGGCCGATGGCGATGCCGAGATTTCGGGCACTGGCGAGAATTTTGAGGGCACCGTGAAGGTGAGCGTGCAGAATCCAAAGGCGCACACCACCACAGTGGAGCAAGTGAGCATTGATCCTACCACTTGGGCTGTGAGCCAAAGCGGTGGCAAGAACCGCACCGTCACCGCTCTTGAAAATGGCATGAAGATAGAATTCGACGGTGCAAGCTCACGTAACCCATACATTAAACTGACAAAAAAATTGGCGATGTGGGGCATTCCTGACACACTCCGTGTGCGTTTCCGCCCCGGCAATCTCACGGTGAAGCGCGTGAGCATTTCCTCGAATGTGAAAAATGGCACGCAAGTAATTACCGACTTTGAGATTCCGGAGAATGTGGAAGGAGAGTATGTGTGCGACTTGCCTACAGACAAGTGGTGCGACGCTTCCGATCTCGCCAACTATCCATTGCAGCTGGTATATGTGTATTTCAGCACTGCCTCGCCTAAAACAGGGGAGCACTATTCGCTTGAGATTCCTGGCATAGAATTGCTTTATGGACAGAAAGAGCCATCTGGAGTGGGCACAGTTGTGTCTGATCTTGGCCAGCCGCTTACCGTGATACCTAATCCTGTATATGCAGGCGAGGAAGTGTCGGTGGCAGGGGCCAATGGTGATGTGAGGATATTCAACATTGAAGGACGACTGGTGAAGTCGGTGGCTGCCGCCGGTGGCAAAATTTCCACTTCAGGACTTACTTCCGGCGTGTATCTGCTTCAATGTGGCAGCCAGTCGGCAAGGCTGATTATTAAGTAGTAATTTTCTGAATAGCAGGATTATGTTGGGGTATATGTAAGTGTGCCCCAACAGGTTCTATTAATTCTGCTACAAGGTGTGATACATCAATGTGAATGTCGTGATTATGGCGGCCCGCGCACAATCGTAGCCACCATTGTCTCGTGATAAAATTCTAAAATATTATAAAATGAAAAATAATGGCATGACTCACAGTAGAATATTGCTTAAAAATGGCAATGTTGTAGACTCTGAAACGTGCAGCGTTACGAAAGCTGATGTGGCTATAGAGGAAGGCGTCATCACTTACGTGGGTCCGGATGCGAAAGTGGACGCTGCCACCACTGTGATTGACTGCTCTGGCAGAATAGTGGCGCCGGGGTTTGTGGACTCTCATGTTCACATAGAGTCTTCGATGGTGCTGCCTAAAGCATTTGGCGAGGCTGTGCTTCCATGGGGCACCACCACAGTGATTGCCGACCCCCATGAAGCCGTGAATGTGGGTGGCGCTCAGGCTCTTGAACTATTTCTCGCAGAGGCCGAAAAGGCGCGCATCAGTGTGTTTACGGTGATACCGTCGAGTGTTCCTGCCACGCCTTATGAAACCAATGGGGCGGGGCACTTTACAGCCCGGCAAATGGTGCCTTTTTTGAGCAACGCAAAAGTTGTAGGGCTCGGCGAGGTAATGTCGTTCAACGATGTGGTGAACGGTGACCCTGAAATGGTGGACAAACTAACGCTTTTCCGAGACCGCCCTATCGACGGACACACTGCTGGCATGGACGAGAAAATGCTCGATGCCTATGTGGGTTATGGTATTGCCAACGACCATGAATGCTATGATGCGGAAGGTCTGCTGGCCCGTTACAAGAGGGGAATGAACATCTATATCCGCGAAGGAAGTGCAGCGCGTAATGCAAATGCCCTGCTTCGATGTGTGAAGGATTACGGACTGGACATTTCCAAATTCTCGTTTTGCACCGACGACAAGCATCTGTCCACCATCGTTCAGGAGGGCCATATCTCACATATCGTGAGCGAGGCTCTTAAAATGGGATTCACTTGGGGGGAAGTGGCAAAAATGGCATCTTTCAACCCTTGCCGATACTATCATCTTGCGAATAGAGGCAACATTAGGAGCGGCTATGTGGCTGATATTGTGATAACCGATGCAATGTGCAAAGTGATTGATAACGTGATTAAAACCGGTGTGGTGGTGAATGATGTAGCGGTGGACGAAAGCGATGACCATAGTTTCACATTTCAAAACACAGTGAAATTTATGCCCCTATCGGCCGAGGATTTTGCGGTACGGGGCGCGGCAAGGCACAATGCCATTAAAATCATTGATGGGCAGTTGCTCACTGAGCGTGTGGCACTCAGTGGTGATGAATACCGCAACCTCTGCATTCTTTCCACGGTGGAGCGCCATGGCAAAAACGGAAACATTGCCGTTTGTCCGCTGATAGGCTACGACATTAAAAACGGCGCAGTCGCCACAAGCGTGGCCCATGATTCGCATAATGTGATTTGTGCAGGCGACAATCCTGCGGATATGGCACTGGCCTGCAACCGGCTTCGAGAGATAGCGGGTGGTTATGTGATAGCCTCTGGAGGAAAAGTGGTAGATGAGTTTGCGCTGCCATGTTTCGGCCTGATGTCGCCACTTGGCATTACTGATGCCATTTCGGGCATATCACGCTTGGAGCGCAAGGCTCATGCACTGAATGTGAATAAGAATATCGACCCGTTCACCACTCTGTCGTTTCTTGCCTTGCCTGTGATTCCTGACATTCGCTTGCTTGACACAGGCTTGTTCGACGTGACGAAATCCCAATTCATCAAATAATGCTCTTGGTGAACAATATCTGAGAATAAGAAACTCTCGCTTCTGAGTGAAATATTCATGAAGCGAGAGTTTTTTTATTGTTACCCCCGATTTGGGCTTAATCTTTGTTAGTTCTGCATTCCTTCCATGGTTTGCACCTTGCCGATAAAGAGAATTGCCCCAGTTTGGCGTTCTCTAATCAAGTAGATAAAAGGATGGTCGATGATGAACTCTTTAGGCAGGAAGCCAGGGCTGGTGTCACCGCTGGTGTTCAGCCGTGTGGTGGCGGTGGCTATCGAGCCCTCCTCGTTCACTTCAATAGTGGTGTTTTGCCTCGCTTCTGTCAGGAAGAGGGGCTTGGAGGATATTTTCCCAAGTTGGCCGCTGACGAAAACTTTTTCTATACCCATCTTCTTAAGTGGCTCTACTAAATTGTAGCTATATGCACATTTGAATTTAGGCATCGCCACCTGCGATTCGCTTTTCATCAGGTATGAAGCCAATTGAGCAAACTTGTCGCCATCCATACTTGCGATATAGTCGTTGATTTTCTGCTTTCTTGGCATAATCACTTGCATCTGGAAAGCTTTGCCGCCATAGTCAAATTCAGCCATCAGCTCATCATCAGTGATGAAGCCATTGAGCTCGCATTTGTCAGATTTCATCATTTTCACTTTCTCATTGCGGTCGAACTGGTTGCGGAAATTATCGTAGTATGTGTTCTTCTTTGGGAAATAGTTCCACAGCCCCTTGAAATACAGGCTATTCAATAATATGGCCCTTTCTTTGTTGGCATCCAGTTCGTTGATGATTGTGGGAATTAAGCCACCTGTTTGCTCCCGTGACCAGTCGTTGATGGTGCCGATTGTTTTCTCGTCGAGGAAGTCGAGCGCCTCCACCATGGCGCCGTAGTGTGTGAGCATATCATTCTGATAACTGCTTTTCACTCCGTTTTCAAATTGTTTGTTGATCCAGAGAGAGTTGGCGACCGCCACTTTTGATGAGCACTTGATGTCGGCAGTGAGTGCTGTGTTCATCGTGGCGTAAAAGCTGTTGATGTCGTCGATATTCGTTCCATCGCCAATTTTTAGGACTGAGGCTATCTCGTCGAAAGTGTCACCTTCTGCGCCATTGGCAAGCATAGCAAGTGCTTGCCCCAGAATGTAAGGCGAAACAAACACGTTGGCGTTTTCGCTGTTGATGGCTTTCAGCACATTGAATGCGAAGTCGTTTGACTGCTCCAGCACTTTCTTCTGTGGAGCGGACAGCTTAATGCTGTACTGCGCGGGCTCCTCGTCCTTTACGTTAGGACCATCACCATCGTTGCTGCACGAGGCTAAAGCCGTGCCCATCGTCAACAGACCGATGAGCAGCAGATAATAAAAGAGTGACTTTTTCATTTTACTGCTAATTTAAGTAAATTGGTTGTGAAAATTAATGATTGGGTTTAGTTAGTTGTTTGGGTGATGGGTTATTAAATTATTTGTTGCAAAGATAAATATAAGGTTACGATATTTCCAAAAGAATTTTATTTTTTTTTGATAAAAATTTATGGCTAAAGCCTTGTTTTAGTGGATAATGTATAGGTGATGTTTGTCAGAATATAATTCACTATTCACAAAAGAAACAATTTGAGCGAGGGGGGCTTTTTCTTTGTTCTTGTTAGTAGGCAGCGTGGAGCCATTTGAAGCCTTTCTTCTGGCTGAGGCTGATAATGAGGGTGGCAAGAGTGAGGCAGATGGCCAATATCAACAGGTAGAGCAGAGGACCATGCTCGAAGTGCAGGTAGATGCGGAAAATCTTCTCGATGCCGCCATGGAGCACATAGATGATAATACTGGTGTTTCTTAGCCATTTTGATGTGGTGGCGCTGATGCTGGGCTGCCAGAAGAAGAAGGCTGAGAATGTGGCTGTCACGGCAAGTGGAAGTGTGAACACCGAAACCACTGTGCCAAGGCCCGTGGCGCTGATGCTCACAATGGTGAGCGTCCATATCCACCATGGCGCTGTGTGGACCTTTAGCCATGACATCACGCCGGGCTTAGCCAAATAGTAGCCGGCGGTGATCCAGATGATGCTGTAAGGGAACGACAGGTAGGGGCTGTGCGCCACATGGCTATACCATACCACAGGAGCGGTGGCACTGTCGGGCAGCAGTGGCACTGTCTGCAGATAGGCGAACAGTGCGCAGGGAAGAAGCCACCATATTTTATCGTTTAGGCACCTGCTGACCGCATACACCACTATGGAGCCCATTATCAGTGCGCCAAAAAACCATGAGTTGCCAAACACTTCGCCGAACAGCACGTCGGTGAGGAATTGTGTTGCGCCTTCTATGCCCGTGAAGTAGTAGGCTTTTTTCGCTATAAGGTAGGGAGTCCATGCCACAATCCAAAACGCATAAAGTGCGACAATGCGGCGGAGAAACTTTATAAGCACTGATAGGGGACTGGTGGTGGTGTGCAGTTTCTTGAAAAGAAAAAAAGAGGATATAACGAAGAACACGGGCACAGGGATGAGGAGCAATGGCCTGATGCACCATTCCCTTATGGCTGAAGGAAGCACATTTGTGGCTTGAAGGTGAATCTCCATCACGAGCAGAGCCATGATGAATTTTACCACATCGATGCCTTTAAGCATCGATGCATTCACTCGACTATGTTCTGTATCGCCCATTATCACCACAAATATACAACAATTAGGAATAAATCCCAAAAATGGAGCGAGGGCGAAAAGGTGGTTGTGCCTTTCACCCTCGCTCTCAAAAGTATGTGTGTGTGATATGAAAATATGGCCAGAAAATGTGGTTACCGTCTGCCGCCCGACACATCAACGCTGCTACCGCTCGATGACGATGAGCTGGAGCTGGCTCTCTGTGCTGGGGTGGATTGCGCAGGCGCTGTGCTCATTGATGCGCGGCCTGGTACAGAAGTGTGCGTTTGCGACCCTGTGGCGCTGCGTGGAGTGAGGTTGTTTGTGCTGGAACCGGCTCTCTGTGCTGAAGTGGATTGTGCTGGAGTTGTGCTCATCGTGGCACGGCCTGGCACAGAAGTGTGGCTCTGCGACCCAGTGGCACTGCGAGGAGTGAGGTTGCTGTTAGCGTTTCCACTTGGGCGGTTGTGGTTTCCGCTGCCGTTTGTGCCAGTGCTGGTGCCAGTGTTGCCATTAGGACGGCGCCCGCCACCGTTGTTGAAATTGCTGCCACCGCTTGGGCGGTTGTTGCTGCCGTTGCCGTAGTTGCCGCCATTATTGCGGTTAGGACGGTTGTTGCCATAGTTCCCATCGGTGTTGCCGCTTGGGCGGTTGTTGTTGCCATTATTGCCGTAGCTGCCATTGCCACCTGGGCGTCGCCCGTTGCCAGTGTAGGGCTTATTGCTGCTGCCATTGTTGCGATTGGCGTCGCGGTAGCCCCTGTCATAACCATTGTCGTAGCCCTTGTCATAACCGTTGTTGTAGCCGTTGCGGTTGTCGTAGAAGTGCTTTGGAAGGCTTGCGCGGCGCACACTCATTGAACCGTAGGAGTCGTATGGAACATAGTAAACATTGTTGTAATAATAGTATGTGCTTCCTTCGTAGTAGTAAGGAGTGCCATACGTCACCACATCGCTGTAGCTTGGGTCATTGAATATGCCACAGGAGGTAGCCATCACTGCCATGGATACCAGCATTGCCATTGTTTTCATATTCGCTCTCATAATGCTGTCTGTTTTGTGATTCTACAATCTCGTTGTTTTGGTGATATAGACGAGTGATTGCTGAATTGGTTTAATAAAAGATGGTGAATTATTTTATGATTTGTAATATTTTATTGGTTGCGTCAGATGGGTGAATCCATTGTATGTCAGGGTCTTTTGCGTACCATGTGAGTTGTTTTTTTGCATACACCCGTGTATTTTTTTTTATCCGCTCGCGTGCGGTGATATAGTCCATTTTGCCATCGAAGTAGGCAAACATTTCCTTAAATCCCACCGTGTTGAGCGAATTGTAGTGGCGCAGATGGTACACGCTTTTCGCCTCCTGCTCAAAGCCTGCCTCCATCATGGCGTCCACGCGGCTGTTGATGCGGCTGAAAAGGGCTGCCCGCTCCATGTTGAGCCCAATCTTTATGATGCGGAAAGGGCGCTCTTTCTTTTTGCCTGTGCGGAAAGAGGTGTAGGTGCGGCCCGTTTGCCTGCACACCTCCAGCGCGTGTATCACGCGCTTTGGGTTTTTCTTGTCCACGATGGCGAAGTAGGCGGGGTCGGCTTGCTCCAGCTCTTGAAGGAGGAGCGCGAGGCCGTATTGCTCAAATTGACGCTTGGCTTCGGCACGTACTTCGTCGGTGATGTCGGGCACGCTGTCAATGCCTTTGCACACTGCGTCCACATACATCATGCTGCCACCGCACATCACAGCATAGTCGCCTTTGTCCCAAAAAGAGGGGAGCTGTTGCAGCGCATCGGCCTCGAATTGCGCCGCACTATATCGCTCGTCCAAATTCTTGAATGCCACGAAATGGTGCTTCACCTGCGCTTGCTCCTCGGCAGTGGGGGCGGCAGTGCCGATGGGGATGCCACGGTAAATTTGCCGGGAGTCGGCGTTGATGATTTCGCACCCTAATCGCTTGGCCACACTGATAGCCACCGACGTTTTGCCGATGCCGGTGGGTCCTGTGATCACGATGAGCGTTTTGGGTGGCATTTTTTGGAGTATAAAGTGCAGAAAAGGCTAAAATGAGATGGTGTTGTGCTCGAGTGCAGTGATTTGCGCCAGCGACTCCACTCGGTAGCCGTCGGCGATGAGCTGCTTCCGGCCGTTTTGAAAAGTTTTTTCAATCACAAAGCCGAAGCCTTCGATGCTGCACCCGGCTTGCTTGGCCAGCTCGATGATGCCCTGCGCGGTGTTGCCACGCGCCAAGAAATCGTCGATCACCAGAATGCTGTCGGTGGGCAGCAGAAACTCACGGCTGGCGCAGATGGTGACGTCGGTGTCTTTGGTGAAGGAGTGAACCACGGTGGAGAGCATATTCTGCATGGTGCTGGGCTTTTTCTTTTTCACAAACACCACGGGGCGGTGGGTGACCATGCCCATGGCTATGGCGGGCGCGATGCCGCTGGCCTCTATGGTAACAATCTTATTGTAGTCGCAGTCGCTGAAGCGTGCGGCAAACTCTTCACCGATAGCCATCATCAGGTCGGGGTCCATTTGGTGGTTGATGAAGCTGTCAACTTTGAGAATGCCCCCGTCGAGGCACTTGCCTTCGCTGAGAATGCGCTGTTTTAGTGTGGGGAAATTATTCATAATGATGAATGTTTTTACAAAATTAATCAATAATCGCTAAAAATGCGCTATATTTGTGCCCAACTCCGGAACATTTTCAATCAATATGGCAATGAAAGATACAGTGGAACGCAAAAAATATGACCTCGACCGCACCGTGCGGCTGGTTTTGACCTGTGCGAGTATAGCTTTGGGCGTGTATCTGGTGAATTATTTGAGCAGTATATTGCTCCCGTTTGTGGTGGGCTGCCTGCTGGCTTATATGCTTGAGCCTGTGGTGCGCTTCTTTATGCGGACGTTTCATCTTAAAAAGCGAATGTTTCCGGCATTGCTCACGATGGTGCTGTTTTTCGGGCTGCTGTTTCTGGCGTGCTGGTTTTTGATTCCCTCCATTATCAACGACTTTGTGGATATGGGCAAAATGCTGGGCAAGTATCTCAAGCATGAGGTGAGCTCCTCGTCCACCCCCGACTGGCTGCTTCAGTTTATCAACGAGTATTTGAGCGCAGAGAAGCTGGAGGCGATGTTCTCGAAAGCCCAAATTTTAGACTTCTTCAAGAATGTGATGAGCGGCACCGTGTCGGTGGTGGGCTCCACCATTCAGTTTGTGCTGGCTGTGGCATCGTGGCTCATAGCGCTGTTATATATGTTTTTCGTGCTGCTCGACTATGATGTGATAGCAAAAGGGTTTAAGGCTTGTGTGCCCAAGGCTTATAGGCACACGGTGTTTCGCATTTTCAACGATGTGACGGGCACGATGAGCCGCTACTTCCGTGGCCAGGCATTGGTGTCGCTTTGTGTGGGCATCATATTTGCCATAGAGTTCTCCATCATAGGCCTGCCTATGGCCATTGTGTTTGGCCTGACAATAGGCGTGATGAACATGGTGCCTTATCTGCAACTGGTGTCGATACCGTTTGCCGCGTTTCTGTGTGTGGTGCAGTCTGTAGCCACAGGTGCGCCGCTATGGCCGTTGTTCGGGTGGACTTTTGCCGCCTATTGCATTTGCCAGGCTATTCAGGACCTGGTGCTCATTCCCACCATTATGCGTTCGCAGATAGGCCTTAGGCCTGCTATTGTGTTTTTGGCCTTATCGGTATGGAGTTATGTGCTGGGCTTCATTGGCTTGATAATAGCCTTGCCCATCACTTCACTGCTGATTTCGTACTATAACGAGTTTATTCTCCATGTGCCAAAATTCCCGTCGGGAAAGACATCGCCGTCGAAAGCCGACGATGCGAAGGTAAAGGCCATGATAGAGGAAAAGGTGGACAAGCGCATGAATGAGCGTATGGATCAAATGCTTGAGGAAAAACTTGACGACATTAAGCAAAGGCAGCAAGAATAACCGCCGGCGCATAGCTTTTTCTGCTGCATAGTTGCCCCCCCGTTGTGCACACTCAAAAAGGGCACTCTGTGCTGAGAACGACCTCGCTGTGTGTGAAGGGATGGGTGAATTTGATGGACTGTGCGTGGAGCATAAGGCGCGAACTGGCGTGACCATAAAGTCGGTCGCCCACGATTGGGCACGCCAGCCCAAGATGATGACTGGCGTGGACGCGGAGCTGGTGAGTGCGCCCTGTGTGCGGATAAAAGGCCACCCGAGTGCGTCCACTGGGAGTGCGCTCCAGCACTTCATAGCGAGTGACGGCGCGTTTGCCGTGCGCATCATCCACCAACTGCCGTGGGCGGTCGCCTGTGTCGGGTCGCAGTGGCAGGTCGATGGCTCCAGAATCTTTTTCCACCCAGCCATCAAGCAAGGCGATGTAGCGCTTCTGTATGTTGCGGTTGGCAAATTCGGCTTGAAGCGCAGTTAGCGCCTCCTCGGTTTTTGCCAGCACCACAACGCCGGAAGTGGCCATGTCGAGCCTATGCACCGCTTTTAGCGGCATGCCCATCACTTGCGAGAGTTGTGTTTGCAGAGAATTGTCGTGCAGGCGGCCAGGCACGGTGAGCATTCCGGCAGGCTTGTCCACAGCCACAAACCATGGGTCGTCGTAGATAATCATACTGGTGGTGAGCGCTATTCGCTGATTTTGGTGGAGCGGCTCCACATCAAGCCCTTGAAGCATAAACCACAGAATGGGGCGGCATTTCTCCATACATGCGCCATAATAGTGCCCATGGTGACGCACTTCCTTCGCTGGTGATTTGCCCCACCAGAACTCAGCGATACAGAGCGGTTGTAACTGGTGGGTGAACGCATATTGGAGCAACTTTGGCGCGCAGCACTCCCCTGAGCCGGAGGGCGGCACCGCCGATGCCCGCAGCGAGGGGTTGGCGTGATAGAATGCGGCAAACACGGAGGTGAGGTTTTTTTGTTCGCCGCGGGCGTTGCGCACCACGAACCAACTGAATATGCGGCCTTGTAGCGCCTCGCTCATATTTTTCCGCTTGGCTTTGAGAGCGGAAATCTCAAGATTGAAGCGGTCAACCACCGCCTTTTTCTCGTTAATCAACAGGTCGTGCCGTTTACGGATTCGCTTCAATTCCGCTTTTTGGAACTGGCTCTCCGCTATCATTTTACGTTCGTCAAGTGCCGATAGCGCGCCTTGCTCTCGGCGCTGTTCCCTTTTCGCCTTGGCATCGCTCATCACTTGCTTATAGGCGCTGACGGCGGTGGCTTTGTCGTCCTCGGCTTGGAGCAGTTTTTGCCTTGCCTTGGCAAGCGCTGTGCTCGCCTGGAGCGCTTGTATTTGTGCATTGATGGCAGAAATCTGCGCTTCGCCTGTTTTGAATTCGCCATTAGGCTTGAGCAAGTCGTAGATGGGCGGCACGAAATAGGAGTGGTGGTTGCTGCCTGCCAATATGCCCGAAAATGCCGCCAAAAAGCCAATGGATCCATCGCAGTGGCGCACCACCAGCACGCCCAGCATTTTCCCCCGCTCCAGGTCGTGGCTCCACTGCGGGTGCCGGGCCACATGGCTTTTCACTTGCTCCGCAGCTAATTTGGCAAGTGGGTGGGGTGTGTATTCAAAGGGGCTGTTGAGTCGTGAGGGCACTTCTATGCCTTCAATGTCGGTGGGGTTGAACCTATGTAGCTTGCAGTCGTTCATATCATTGATTGTGAAAGTTCCTTGAGTCGTCAGGGGAAATGCGGATTCTGTAATGCAAAATTATGCCATTTTTTTGCTATACAGCAAATTTGTGGCGATATATTCGTTTTATTTTACTACATTTGTTCTTGGTTTGATTGTGAATCAATATGTTGAATAGAATATAGTATAGAAAAAAATGAATAAAATCGTAACTCTTACCAGCATTTTTCTACTTTTGACAGTCTCCTTCAATGGTTCAGCAGCCGGCCGCAAGCCAGCAAAGAAAAGCGTGAGAACGGCTGTTAGTAACTCAAATCCCGAAATGCTTACTGTGAAGGGTGTAAACTATGCGATGGCGCGTGTGGATGGTGGCACTTTCACCATGGGCGGCACTTCGGAGCATTTTGGCGATGTGCAGGCTGATGAGCGTCCTGTCCATAGCGTTACACTCAGCACCTACTACATAGGCAAGACTGAAGTGACGCAGGCTTTGTGGAAGGCTGTGATGGGCAGTAATCCTTCCACGGTGAAAGGTGCCAACTTGCCTGTGACGGATGTCAGTTGGGACGATTGCCAAAGGTTTATCAGCAGACTGAACTCTCTTACGGGAATGAAATTTCGGTTGCCCACAGAAGCCGAATGGGAATATGCCTGTCGTGGCGGAAACAAGAGCCGTAACTATAAGTACGCAGGATCAGCGCTTTCAGACGGTGTGGCATGGTACGAAAGCAATAGTGGCGACGGCACACACCCCGTAGGCACAAAAAAAGCGAATGAGCTTGGCATCTACGATATGGCAGGGAATGTGTGGGAATGGTGTGCCGACTGGTATGGGCGCTACTCTTCTGTCGCTTCAGTCAATCCTAAAGGCCCGCAGAGTGGCGACAGCCGTGTGTTTCGTGGCGGCAGTTGGTTCAGCGAGGCGGCAGACTGTCGTGCGGCATGCCGCGACAAAAGCGCCCCGACATACAGCTCCGGCACTCTCGGCTTCCGCTTAGCCCGCTAATTTTACGAATTATTTGAATTCGAGCGTGGATTTCTTTGATATCATGTTGCATAGACGCAAACTATCAGCTATATTTGTGGATTAATGACTGAAGAAATGGACAAGCTACCTCAAGACCCTTTTATGCTCCTGAGCTATGTGAATACACAGCTTCGCGATGTGTATCCGTCGCTCGATGAATTCTGTAAAGCCAACGATGTGGACAGGGCTCTCCTGGAAGAGCGGCTGAAAGCGGCAGGATTTGAGTATAATGCTGAGCAAAATAAATTTTGGTAACTGAACTAAATGTTAGTATTATGGATTACAAGACCTTACGAAAACGCGCCCTGATTTTCGACTTTGTGGCCATAGCTGTGGCTGGCGCTGTGCTGTATATGGGGCAGAGCCTGCAAGTGCCAGGGTGGGTGCTGGTGTTTGGCGCGCTGGTGTCGGTGGCGGCATTGGTGCTGGCGCTTAGATTCTCTTTCATGGCGCGCAAATTAGCCAAAGAGGAATACGAACTTTATTTGAAAAACGCTAAGCGGCAGCAAAGCGATAAAAAAGGAGAGTAGAGAATATGAAATTTATCTCGTGGAATGTGAACGGACTGCGTGCGGTGGTGGGCAAGGGCTTTGCCGAAGCCTTTGCCACGCTTGACGCCGACTTTTTCTGTTTGCAGGAAACCAAAATGCAGGCTGGTCAGCTCGATTTGGCATTCGACGGCTATCAGTCGTACTGGAACTATGCCGACAAGAAAGGCTACAGCGGCACGGCTATTTTCACCAGGCACGCCCCGCTTAATGTGACCTATGGCATCGGCATTGATGAGCATGACCATGAAGGACGTGTGATTACCTTGGAAATGCCAGACTTCTATTTGGTGACATGCTATACACCTAACAGCCAAGATGGGCTTCGCCGTCTGCAATACCGAATGAAGTGGGAAGATGATTTCCGCGCCTATCTTTTAGCACTCGATGCGAAGAAGCCTGTGATTGTGTGCGGCGACCTGAATGTGGCGCACAAGGAGATTGACTTGAAGAATCCGAAGACCAACCGCAAGAACGCCGGCTTCACCGACGAGGAACGGGAGAAGATGACCACATTGCTCAACGCCGGCTTCACCGACAGTTTTCGTTTCTTCTATCCCGACCTTACAGAGGCGTATTCGTGGTGGAGCTACCGCTTTCGCGCCCGCGAGAAAAACGCTGGCTGGCGCATCGACTACTTCCTCGTGAGCAATCGCCTGGCCGACAAGATGGTGTCGGCAGGCATTCATAGTGAGATATTCGGTAGTGACCACTGTCCTGTGGAGCTGGTGATAAAAGATTAGCTTAGTGTTGTGAAAAATGGCCTTTGCTGGGTGTGGAGGCTGCATGTTGATATAAAATTGAAGCGGAGAATGCTGCATGTGTGTTGCGCTCTCCGCTTCAATTATGTATGTCAGGATATTTCAGCGTTTAATATTCCACTTCGTTGTTCATCATCTTATGGGTGTCCCATGGTGCGGGGGCTCCGCCAAGGTAGGTGTGGAACCACTCAAGATGCGCATTGTAGTAAACTGGCATCGAGTTCATGGTGTCGGGCCAGTGTCCGTCGTTGCTGAACACGATCAGGCGTGATGGAATGCCGAGGGTCTGGAGCACGCTGAAGTATTGTAGGCTCTGGGTGTAGCTTACACGGTAGTCGCGCTCGCCAGTGATGATGAGTGTGGGAGTCTTGAAATTCTCCACATATTCAGAGGGCGACCACTTTTTGTATAGCTCGGAATTCCAAGGTTGGCCTTTGAGGTCGAAATTCGGGAACCACAGTTCTTCCGTGGCGCCCCACATCGAGCGCAGGTCGTAAAGTCCCATCATTGATGCCAGGCATTTGAATGGGTGCTTGTGGCCTTGGAGCCAATTCATGAAATAGCCGCCGTAGCTCCATCCCATTGCTCCCATGCGGTCGGCGTCGACATAAGGCAGCTTGGCGAGTGCGTCGGTCACCTTCATCACATCCTCGTAAGGCTTTCCTCCCCAGTCGCCGGATATGCTTGTGGTGAAGTCTTGCCCATAGCCAGTGGATCCGTGAGGGTTAGGATAGGCAATCACGTAGCCCGCGCCAGGATACACTTGCCAATCGGCGCGGAACGAGTTCATCCACTGCATTTGTGGACCGCCGTGCACATTGATGACCAAAGGATATTTTTTGTTGGGGTCGAAATCGTGAGGCTTCACTACGAACACCTCAATCTTGGCTCCGTCGGCTCCGTCCACCCACATCACCTCGCTTGGGCGGATGTCCACTTCGTCTTCCAGCTCCTTGTTGAGGAAGGTGAGCTGCTGCTCGGTTTTTCCGCCATTTTTACTGCGGTAGAGCGCAGTGGGCTTGCCTGTGGTGGAATAGGTGTAATAGAGATAACCGTCGGCACCGAGGCAGAAATTGCTCACGGCGCGGTCGGGCAGCACTTTGCTATGCTTTCCGCTACGAATATCCACCTTATATATAGGTACAGCACCGAGTTCCTGCACACCGAAGTAGATGGCCTTGCTGTCGGCGGTCCAGATGAAATCATCGTTCACCCAGTTGTCGATGTCGTTGGTCAGCACCGTCTTTTCGCCTGTGGCGCGGTTGTAGAGTGCAAGGCGGAAGCGGTCGCTTTCGTGGCCTGGCACGGTCTGGAAGCGGTAGGCGATAAAGCGTCCGTCGGGAGAGTATTTTGGTGATCCGTCCCAAGCCTTGTTTTCGGCGGTGATGCATTTAGCCTCGCCACCGCTCACGGGCACCACGAACAGGTCGGCATTAGTGTTGGCCTCAGGATGGTCGGTATGGTTGCTGATAAAGCAAATTTCCTTACTGTCGGGCGAAAATGCGAAGCCTGGCGTATTGCCCCATGTGGGTGCGGAGAACTCACCAGGGGTGACGTCGGTGTAGGTTTTCTCTGTGATGTTGTATACGATGATGTGGCTGTATCGCCCATCGGCATAGTCCGTCCAGTGGCGATAGAGCAACTTGTCGGCGATGTGCCCTTGCACAGGGCCTTCTTTTTTCTGCTTCCAGCGGGCTGCATTGGCCTTTCCGTCGGCACCGAGGTCGGGGTAAACCTCTGTGGCAAAAGCCAAAAGATTACCATCTGGGCTGAGCACCGCGCCCGACACGCCCAGCTCATAATGGGTGACCTGCTCGCATTCGCCCGTGGCGATATTGCGGCGAAACACCTGCGGCAGTTTCACCTCCTTGCCGTCGTCGGCAATGGTGGTTCCGGTGGCGCCGTAGTAAATCCATTTGCCGTCGGCGCTCCATTGCGCATCGCGGCATTTGCCGTCGGTCATCGGGGCGAACGTGGGGGTGCCTTTTATGTCGGTGCGCATCAGATTGATGCTGGTGGAGGTCTTGTGATTCTTTAAGTCTTGGTTGGTGACGTTGAAAGCCAGCGTCTTACCGTCGTGGCTCATGGCCAGTGCGCTCACGCCCTTGGTGCGGTACACGTCTTGAATGGTGAACGCGCGTTTGGCTGCGCCTGTTTGTGAGATTGCCATAGTTGCGATGATTGCTAATATGATTTTTTTCATGCCTGGAATATATATAATAATGGTTGTGATGTCACAAAAAATGAGATTTAAAACCGCTTTTCAAAGGCGATGCGCTCGCCGTCGCTCACCATTACCTTGCCGCAGCGTGTGAAACCCAATTTCGGGAGAATGTGCAGCATCTGTGCATTGTCGAAATTGGTGTCGATGCGCATGCTTTCCTTCCCGATGCTTTTCGACTCCTCGATGAGCATCAGCAGAAACGAAGTGGCAAGCCCTTGCCCGGTGAAGTTGGGGTTGATGGCAATGCGGTGCACCACTGAGTAATGACTGCTGGAGGAAGTGCTCTTGGTGAGCCACTCGCCGTCCCAGATATGGCTGTAGTTAGGCTCGCCCGATGTGACCAAAGCACAGTATCCAGCCACTTCGTCCTCTTTCAGCAGCACCCGTCCTTGGTGCTTCTCTATGTCGGCAGCCACGGTGCTGGGGTTGGGGTAGCCGTATTGCCACTGGTCACGCCCCTGTTGGTGCATCACCTCAATCTCGCTTTTCAGGATGTCCCAGATGATGGGGGCGTCGGCAGACACAGCAATGCGGACGCTTAGTCCGTTGCTATTCGCCATCTTTCTCAATATCGCCGCCCTCCTCATCGGCGGGTGTGCTGATGAGCGTGAGCGCATCAGCATAGTCGGTAGGGTTTACCACCACTTTCCAAAGTCCCTTGTCGCTGCCACGCAGCAGATTACTTGCGGTGCTGTCGCCCAGCACGCCGGCAAGGATGCCATTGGATTCAAGCATTCCCTTAACAATGCTGGCCTCAACCTCGCTGTCGTATTGGGCCAGAACCTTTAGGTCGTCGTTGTTAGCCATAGTGAATAGTGTGCTTATTTGATGTTACGTTTGTTGAGTTCGGCTTGATAGCGTTGCGCATTGGCGTTGTGAGCGGCGAGGTCGGTGGCAAAATCGTGATAGCCAGAGAAGTCGCTCTTGGCGCACATATAGAGGTAGTTGTGTGGCTGACTGTTGAGAATGGCGTCGATGGTCTGCTTCTCGGGCAGGCGGATAGGGCCAGGCGGCAGCCCTGCCACGCGGTAGGTGTTGTAGGCTGACTTGTAGGCGCACATGTCCTTGGTGATGCGCTTGATGCTGAAGTCGCCAAGCGCGAATTTCACGGTGGGGTCGGCTTGTAGCCTCATGTTTTTGTGCAGTCGGTTGATGTAGAGCCTTCCCACTTTTCCGCGCTCGTCGCTTTTAGAGGTTTCCTCTTCGGTGATGGAGGCGAGAATCACCACCTCGTCGGGGGTGAGTCCTAAGGTCTTCGCCTTTTCGGTTCGGTCGTCGTTCCAGAATTGCTGATAGTAGTTATACATATTTCTCAGCAGTTTTTCCGGAGCGATGTCCCAGTAGAATTTATAGCTGTCGGCAAGCAGAATGCATCCTATGTTTTCTGGGGTGTGCCCGCCGCATTTGTCGCAAATGTCAGGGTCGCGCAGAGCCTTCAAGAAGTCGCTTTTGCTGGCCTCGAACTTATTTCCGGCGCGCTCGGCAAACTCCTCTACGGTGCGCACATTATTGAATGTGAATTTCACTTCTGATGGCTCTCCTCTGCGAATTAGGTATGCCACCTTCAGAGCCGATGCCCCTTTTGCAATCTTGAATGCGCCGTGGCGGTGCACTTCATCCTTCACGCCACTGAGCTTGAGCAGGGTGATGACGCGGCTGGCAAATGTGGGGTCGGTGTTTTTTTCCAGGGAGTCGGTTAGAGCCTGTGTGGTGGTGCCCTTTGAGGGAATGTAGATGGTAGCGCTCTTGCTTGCCGTGGTGGTGACAAAGGGCAGTGCCAGAGCAATCGCCAGCGCCAAAATCACAGCTGTTGCCGTCAGCGCTTTCTTATGTTTGTGCGCAAAAGATGCGTGTTTCTTTTTTCGTGTTCTTGTAGATTTCGCCATTTTGGTAAGTTCTCGTTGTTTAATTGAGCAAATTTACACTTTTTTTTCAAGATGATATTATAAAGAATGTGAAAACCCGTCGCGCAGTGCGGTGGCATGCGAGATGATTCTGGCCGGCTTCCGCTTTTTTATAAAAAAACGGGGGCGGAAGAAGAAAAGTTGAAGAAAAGTTTTGGATAATTGAAAAATGTTTGTACCTTTGCACTCGCTAAAAGCAATTCAGCACAAAGCACTGGAGAGGTGGGTGAGTGGCTGAAACCAGCAGTTTGCTAAACTGCCGTAGGAGATTATCCTACCGCAAGTTCGAATCTTGTCCTCTCCGCATCAAACGGTTGTGATTCACTTCGCAGCCGTTTTTTGTTTGTGTTTGAATATCTATTTTTAATTTGACGCGACAATGAACAAATTATTATGGATTTTTTCGTTAGTGATGGTAGTGGCGTTAGGCTCATGTTCGGGAAAGCGAAATGAGAGCGTGCGTGCCGACCGCCCCGATACCGTGGTGCTTAAGGCGGGCCCTGACTCAATACTGGCGGTGGTGGGCTCGGCTTCAACAGCCGACCGGCTACAATTGGTGTTGAAATTCCAGCACGAGTTTCCCGACACGGTGAGTGTGACGCTTCCTGATGCGCTTCGTCTGCAGGGTGATAAGGAAAAGAGTGTGGAGAAGGCGACGTTTGCCGTGGGAAGAGTGGTGAAGGCCGTGATTTCACGCGAGGAATCGGGTGAATACGCGCTTCACGCACTGACTGATGTGACAGAGCCTTTTGTAAAAGCGTGCGACCGGTATATGGGCACATGGATTACGCCCGACAGCCTTGCCCTTACACTGACCGTGGCAAAAGGCGGTGTGGCTTCAGCTGGCCACTCTCCTAAGTTACACTATTCAGAGTGGCGGTTTCGGAATTTTGATTTTAGCGCTATACTGCTGACGGGTGAAGGCAATGTGTGCGACACCGCTATGGTGGCTGATGGAAAGCTCACACTCCACTCCAAGCAAGGGAAAGGCGTGGTGAAAATTGTGACGTTTGTAAGGCAGAAGCAGAAAGATAAGTGATCGCACATCGGCTATTTGCTGGTGGCCATGGTGGGCTGTTCTGCCACTGTGGCACTGTGCTCGGCCTTGTCAGGCAAAATGTGACTCAAGACGACGCATACCATCACGAGTAGGAGAAATATCAAGAGACTCAGCACATTGCGCTTCTTTATTTCCTTTAGCTTCTTTTTGTCATTCTCTATGTAGTCTTTACTCATAATGGTGCAAAATTACAAAATTAATTTGTACGAGAAAATGGGCTGCGGTGCTAAACATCGTTTTGCTTGAGGGGTGGTTGCTGATGCTTTGGTGGCGCAGCCTCAGGCATGTAGCAATAGGCGATGATAGCAGGTACTACAGAAGATATGAACTGTATCCATGAAAATGTGCTGATGCATGAGGCTAATCCCACAATAGCTCGTAGTGAATACATTGCCACAATGATGACGCAGACCGCTCTTGTGAACGGAAGCCTCTTTACCTTGCCAGCGGCGGATAGGGCGTAAAGTCCTGCGATAGCGAATCCTGCCGCCAGTCCAGCCGTGACGGCGTAGAGTATGCTTGCGTGTCCGAAGGCAGCCCTATACATTAAATCCCTGATTCCGTAGGCCTCAAATGCCGCGTCGAGGTTGAATAGGCAAGCCAGATGACCGGCTGCGATTATGAAGTGTAGCCATGCGCCCGTTTTAAGGCGTACTATTTTTGATTTTTCCATCGTTTCAGCATTGGGAAGAACGTAAGCATCGTTTGTTTGTATTGTTCGCGCGTGATGGCTTGGCCGGTATTCGCATTATACACGTCGACAAATTGTGCACAATGCTCTATCATTTCGTTCATCGTGCATTCATGTGTGAACTTTCCTCCGGCATAGCAGTGCTTGCAGTAGTTGAAGTTGATGCTGCCGTCTGCATTGGCTCCGCATATGGCATCTTCGGTGAGTGGCATGCCGCAGCTTTGACAGAACTGTGGCAGTTGGCCTTCGGTTATATGCTTGTCTTTTTTGGGAAATGATGCTTCGTAATCCGTGAATTTGTCGGGAAGTTCGTCTGCCACGAAATAAGGTTTAGGTGTGTGGTAGGTGCCGGTCCTTCCGCTGAGGTATCTAGGAGTCAGCTCCTTGGCAAGAAAATACGGCACTTCAGCATCTTTCGGCTCGCCGTGATAGTGGATTCCGATGGTACTTGCCACCACAAACCCAGCATGGCGGTAGAAGCCTAACCGCCCTTCCATACAGACAATGCCTAACCCCATTTGCTTTGCTTTATCGAGTGAATAGTTGAGCAGGCGTAGCCCATAACCCTTGCGTTTGTAGCGGGGATGAATGCTGATAGGGCCGAAAGTCGAGGCGGGAATTTCCTTGCCGTCGTCGCCAGCGATTGAGGCTTTGCTATACATCACGTGCCCAATGATTTTGCCGTCTTCCTCCATCACGAAGTCGAGCTCGGGAATGAAAAGAGGGTGGCTGCGGAATTGGTTGAGCACAAAGTGCTCTGTGCACCCGGGTCGGTATTCGTTCCAGAATGCCTCACGGGTGAGATTTTCTACCTCTCGATAGTCTGATGGCTGTTCGTTTCGAATGTTCATGATCTTTCTTTCTCTAAAATAAAATGGTAATAATTAATAATAGCAACAAATGTGTTGGTTGTCAAAAAAAATTCATTGGTAAGTAGTGCAAAAATAGCTATTTTTAAGAAAATAAACAAATGAAGCTGTGGTTATTGATTTTGCTCTTCGTTTGACGAGCCAGTGTAACTGTCGTGTGCCATATAGTAATCGGCTATAATTAGGGGGTGTTCGAAATATTGGCTAAATAGGAGACTCTAATGGCCTTTGGCAGTTTGCTCACTACCAGCCGGTAAGATTCCACAATCAGCTCCTTGACCGTCTGTGAGGGCAGGCTTTCAAAATACACGTCGCTCCAGTGCTTTTTGTTCCAGTGATAGGCAGGCGTAATGGCGCTGTAGCGGTCGCGCAGCTCCTCGTTTCTTTCTGGTGAAAGTTTACAGGCAAATCTGTGGCCACCGTCCTTTCGGTCGTATTTTCCGCCTCCCAGCCAAAGGCAAATGAAGATTTTGCCCTCGATGCGGAAAGTGATAATGTCGTCGCCAAAAGGCTGGTCTTCGGTTACACCGGAAAGCGACAGTGCAAAGTTCCTTACGTCTTCAATGTTCATGCCAATTTTAATATTAAAAAATGTGTGGCACAAAAATAATCATTTTCTCTTGATATCCCATCACCGTTTTTTCTTAGTAGCGGTGTGTGTGGATATTGTTTTTTGTGTAAAAATGATTAATTGTGCTGCTGTAATGTCTTTTTTTGTGTATTTTTGTGGTCAAAAAGACGCGGATACTATCAAATTGCCGAATAGAGGTCGGCAAAAACTACAACTTATAAAAACATTTTTATGTCAAACAAATTCTTTGTTTTGGGATTGGCCGCCACATTATTTTGCGGTTATTCTTCCAAAGGGCTGGCGGCTGCCAATTCGCAGAAAGCTCCAGCCGGAACCGATACCATTTGCCAGGTTCCGTATTTTGAAAACTTCAACGACGAGAGTAAAGTGCTGAATCCGAAATCTACCTGCGATTATAAAGGGTGGACTATATTCGGCGCAAGCGGCAACACCAAGCGTTTTAAGGTGCGCAAGAACTCCACGCTGAGCCCTGCCGGCGACGGCAACTACCTTGTGAACAGCACTGTGTACGGTGCGCGCAACGACTGGGCCATTTCACCCGCAATCGCACTGAAAGCAGGCAAGCAATACACGGTGTCGTGCAAGATTCTTGCCACAGGCGGCACGAGTTCACTGAAGGAGAGCATCAAGATAACCGCTGGCACCGACACCACCGAGGTTGCCCAAAGCACAGTGGTGCTTGACTTGCCAAACGCCAATTATAAAGAATGGACCACCGTGAGCGGTGAGCTCGTGCCCGCAGCCGATGGCAACTACTACATTGGTTTCAACAACTACACACAGCAGCGCGGCTACGTTGTGGCAATTGATGATGTGTCGGTTACAGCGGCAGAGTCGAACGAGGCGGTGGCTGCCTTCACGGTTCCAAGCGATGGCATTTTCACCAGCGCGAAAGAGATGATTCTCTACCCCGACAATGCGCTCACGCTCACTAACCAGTCGCAGAACGCCACGAGCTATCTGTGGACCACTGGCGCAAACCCCGCCACATCGGAAGAGAAAACCCCAACGGTGAGTTTCCCTGCCTCTGGCACCTACACCATTACACTGAAAGCCTCCAACGACAACAGCGAGAGCACAGCCAGCGAGGATTTGGCGGTGAAACTTATCGATGCGGAATACGAAGGGACTGTATCGACAGTAGGCGCAAAGGACAAGGTGAATGCCGAGGCGCTGAAATATTCCTCACAGAGTATCAGCACAGAATACAAACTCGGCTTCAACAAGTATTACAATAAGTTTGCCGAGAAATTCACACTTCCAGAAAAGGCGCAGGCACTGGTGGAAGGCTTCAAGTTTAATATTGACGCCTATGGCAGCGGATATGTGATGAGCCAGAAGGACTATCCTGTGAGCATCAAGATTGTGGGCGACAAAGACGGACTGCCCGATGAGACTAAAGAATTTGGGAAATTAAGCACTACCGAACTGGCATTGTTTGGCAGTGCCACGGTGAGCAATGCCGTACTGAATGTGACACTTACCACCCCAATAGAGGTGGAAGGCACCTTCCATGTGGTGTTTGACATCGACCAGTCGCTTCAAAACGATTTGCTGAATTATCTTTCATTCGGCAGCTTCTATCACGCATCTGAAAATGCCTCGTTGTCAGTGTATTTGAAAAGTGGAGCAGTGGAAGGCTTGAGTGAGGGCTGGAATAAGGCGTTCAGCATCACCAAGGACGATGCCGACAAAAAGCTCGGCTGGAATGTGGGTGTGAATATGACGTTGAAGCCTTATGCCACCACCGGAGCCGCCACCGTGGCAAAATCTGGCGTAGCTGTTACTGCCCAAGATGGCGTTGTTTCCATCAGTGGCATTACTGAGGCCACCGACGTGGCCATCTACAATATTTTAGGCACAAAGCTCTACCAAGCCACCGCCACAGGCAATGTCACGGTGAACGCTTCGGCCTTCGCTGGTTCGATCTGCATAGTGAAGGTGGGCGGCCAGTCGTTTAAGCTGCTTTTGAAATAGGCGTAGAATATTAAACAAAACGCCGATGAAAAATGGCACTGCAAGGCTTCTGAACTTGCTGTGCCTTTTTTTGTGCCGACTTGAGCAAAAATCGTGGCGAGTACGGGTTTGGGCTTTTGGGGAAAATAGCCTACCTTTGTAGGCCAATAACGCATTTTTAAATAAACGAAAACAATACAATGACAATGGATATAGAGAAAAACAAGCAGGAATTCAACGACTTGCTCCGCAGTGTGGGGCGTGAGGGCACCGACTATCTGATTGAGGACCTTGAGGATTTGGGATTCTATGAGGCTCCGTCGAGCACGCGCTTTCATTTGGCGTGCGACGGTGGTAACGTGCAGCACTCGCTCAACACCTGCCGCGCAGGACTGATGCTCCGCGAGCAAATCATCCAGATGCGCCCAGAAATGGAGCGCGAATTGCCAAAAGACAGTGTGATAGTGGCATGCCTGCTGCACGACGTGTGTAAGGCCGACGTTTACAAGAAGGTGGTGAAACGCCGTAAAGACCATTATGGCAACTGGGTGGACGTGAAAGGCTATGACGTGGATTACGGCAACTTTCCGATGGGCCACGGCGAGAAGAGCGTGATAGTGGTGCTTCGGAGCGGCTTCGACATTCACGACAACGAGATGCTTGCCATCCGCTGGCACATGACCGCCTGGGACTTGGCGTTCCAGAGTCCGGAACAGAAAAATAACTTAAACACCGCGCGCGACAAGTATCCCTTGTGTGGCTTGGTGCAGCTTGCCGATGGCATTGCCGCCAATCTGATAGAGTGGGGCACTGATGAGCAAGAACTTCTTTGACACAGTGATGTGTCGTATTCCTTTATTTTGACCTAATAATACAGCATAACAAACATAACACAATGAAAAGAAATGCCATTTTACTACTATTTGCCTTGATGGCACTGATGGGGCAAGCCCTAAGCCGTGATGCCGCGCAAAAAGCCATCAACGCATTCGGCACCGACAGTGCGCTGGCGCATGCGTCGGTCACCATCGCCGTTTACGATGTTCAAGCCGATACGCTTGTGGCAGGATTCAATCCCGATATGTCGTGCATCACCGCTTCTACGATGAAAACCGTGACCTCATCGAGCGCACTATGCCTGCTCGGCCCGAACTTCACGTTCAAGACCCGCGTGCTGCTGATTGGTGAGCGGAAAGGCAAGAAATTTAAAGGCCGCATACATGTGGAAGGGTCGGGCGACCCCACGCTGGGCAGCGTGTTTTTCCCCGCTAATCCCAACATTGTGGAGGAGATTGCCAATCAGCTTAGAGCGTGTGGCATAGAGAAAATAGAGGGAGAAATCACTGTGGACTCCTCTATGATTCCTTGGCCATCGACCAACGGCTGGTGGGAAGTGGGCGACTTGGCGTGGAGCTATGGAATGGGTGTTCATGGCTTCAACTTTTATGACAATCGCGCTAACCTGAAATTCACGGCGAAAGATGGTGAAGTACTGAATGGACGGTTTGAGCCAGCAGTGCCAGAATTGCAGATTATCAATAAGTTGAGCTCGGCAAAGAATGCCGACAACATAGACTTGCGGCTCGAAGAGGGCATCCCCGCCATCGCTGTGTGTGGCACTGCCGCCAATCAAGACTATGATATGCGAGTGGCTATTCCTACGCCAGAGGCTTTGTTCATCGACAGTCTTTCCCGCACGCTCACGGCGGAAGGATTCAAGCTGAAGTTGAAACCCGTGAAGCTGGAGAAAATAAAGCATGCAGTGCAGCAGGAACTGCTTGTGCACCAGTCGCCAATTTTGGCCGACATTATCACCTCGCTTCTCGATCGCAGCGACAATATGTTTACCGAAGGGCTACTCCGCGCTGTGGCTCACTACACTGGACATGAGGCCATTGCCACCGCCGGTGTGGCTGTCATCGACAGCCTGTGGCGCAGCAAGGGGATTGACACGCGGCCGGTGTTTCAGCATGACGGAAGCGGCTTGGCACGCGCCAACAAGGCATCCGCGCGCTTTTTCGCACAGATGCTCACCTATATGGCAAAACACCCGGTGGAAGGCGTGCGATTGAGCCAGCTGATGCCTCCTGTGCGTAGGCGCATCGGAAAGCTCATTCCCTCCACACCACTTGCCGAGAATATGGTGGTGAAAAGTGGCAGCATGAACAGCGTGCAGTGCTTTGTGGGATATTTCCCGGCAAAGCGCCCGAGGTATGCATGGGCGCTGCTTGCCAACAACTGGAACGGCACTCGCTCCGACTTGCGCAACAAAATGGACGAGATGCTGATCAGCCTGTTCGGACAGAATGAAATTGAATAAAAATGCTAACGAGGCTAAAAAAATTTCATTTCGATAGCGCAACTACAAATTAATTTAATTATGTTTGCACCGGATTTACTTATGCAAACAAAATATTAAGTCTATGGCTTCTACTTACGGTAAATTGCTTTTGTCGGTCTATGAACTTGAAGGACTGCTGCTTGTGCTGGAAAAGCACGGCACCGACACCCCTGCTTCGGTGATTGAGTTGATCAAGCAGAAAGCCGCTTTGGTGGCCGACGAGGCACAAAGCGTGCAATTTCCAGAGCATACGGTGGAGGATGAGATGATGGATGCCGCTCTTAACGAGGGTGAGCAGAATGATGAACAGGATGCCGCTTCCTCTGTGGCTGAAGATGGCCAGGGTGAGGTACCGGAGGTAGCTGACATTGCTGAAACCGATCACGCCTCCACGTCAGCCGGCGAGGCCACCGACACGCCACCCCAGTTTGTGAAGTGCCCAGATTGTGGCAAGACGCTGCCCGCAGGCTACACATTCTGCAACGAGTGTGGCTGCCCACTTGGCGCCGACCCTCAGAATAACGGTGCGCAGGAGGAGTCGGCCCCCATCGAGGAGGACGAAACCGACTTTGTGGAGCCAGCCACGGAACTTCCCCATACCGACGACCCACTGGATGCCGACGATGAGGAATTTGAGGAAGTGGAAACGGAGGAAGAGGAGGAAATTATGGACGATGACGATGCTGACAGCGAGTTGAGCATCGGTGATAAACTTCACCGCGGAATGGCCAAGAATATGCGTTCGGCCTTCTCTATCAACGACAGTGTCCGCTTCCGTCGCGAGCTCTTCGGCAACAGCCAGGCCGAATACAACGACGCTCTCGACATGGTGCAGTCGATGCACTCGTTTGCCGAGGCAGAGGAGTATTTTTACGACGACCTCGAATGGGACGCCTCCAACGAGGTGGTAAAAGACTTTATGGAAGTGGTGAGACGGCATTTCCTCTAATCACAAAAAAATCATTCAAACAAAAGTATAAACTAACAGGATTCACAATATGGCGGGCAAACTTTACATAGTGCCAACACCTGTGGGAAATCTCGACGACATGACCCCCCGTGCCATTGCGGTACTGAAAGCGGCGCACTTGGTGCTTGCTGAGGACACTCGCACCAGTGGCGTGCTGATGAAGCACTTTGGCATCACCACGCCTATGCGAAGCCATCACAAATTTAATGAGCACGGCACCATTTCTGGTCTTGTGGACGAATTGCAGGGTGGTAGCGTCATAGCCCTTGTGACCGACGCTGGCACCCCCGCCATCAGCGACCCCGGCTTTCTGCTGGTGCGCGAATGCCGCCGCCACGCAATAGAGGTGGAAACGCTGCCCGGCGCCACTGCCTTTGTGCCGGCCTTAGTCAATTCTGGCCTGCCTTGTGAGCGGTTCTCTTTTGAGGGCTTCCTGCCGCAAAAGAAAGGACGCGCCTCGCGGCTGGAGTCGCTCGCAGCCGAACCACGCACTATGATTTTCTATGAGTCGCCTATGCGCCTGGTGAAGACCCTTGAGCAGATGGCAGAGGTGTTTGGCCCAGAGCGTGAGGCATCGGTGAGCCGTGAAATATCCAAAATCCACAACACCACCCATAATGGCACACTTGCCGAGCTTGCCGCTTACTTCAAGGCCAACGCCCCGCGTGGCGAAATCGTGCTGGTGGTGGAAGGCAAGCCTGCGGAGGCCGCCGTGAAAGTGGATAAATACGCCAAATTCAAGCAAAAGCATATTAATCAACTAAATGATTTAGAATTATGAAAAAGATTGTAATCATCTCGTTGGCGTTTTTCGCCGTTTCTTCGCTCTCTGTTTCATGTAAAAAGGGCGCAGAAGAAAAGAAAGTGAATACCGATTCTATTGAAAATGTGGAGTTGAAGGGAGAACTTGCTTCTGTGAATGCTCAAAAGGACTCTCTTAATACACTGATGAACGACATCGCTGATGGCATGAATCAGATTCTTGATGTTCAGAATGTGATGAGCGGCTCAAACCTCGGATCCGAAACTATGGACCAGAAGAACCGTCTGCGCGACCAGGTGGTGGCCATTCAGGAGATGGTGAAGGACCGTCAGCGCCGCTTGAACGAGCTTGAAAAGCGACTGACTGCCTCTGGCGCTTATTCCGACGACCTGAAGAAGCAGGTGACCACGCTTAAAAAGCAACTCCAGAACCAAGAGAAAATCATTAACCAGCTCACCGCCGAATTGCAGGCAGCCAATGTGAAAATCGGCAAGCTGAATGTGCGCGTTGACTCTTTGCGCACCGAAAACACCCAGGTGAAGAGCGACCTGAACGCCGAGAAGCAAAACGTGGCAGCAGAAAAAGCTCGCAACACCAGCCTCACCAACACGATGAATGAATGCTTCTATGTGATTGGGTCGAAGAAGGAGCTAAAGGAGCAGAAAATCATTGAGACCGGCTTCCTTCGTAAGACCAAGGTGATGGAAGGCGACTACACCAAGTCGTATTTCACCAAGGCCGACAAACGAACCCTCACACAGATCAATCTCCACAACAAAAAGGCGCAAGTGATGTCGAAACACCCTGCCGGCTCGTATGTGATTGAGGAAGTGGGCGGACAGAAAGTGCTGCGCATCACCAATCCTACCCGCTTCTGGGAACTCTCGAACTATCTTGTGGTGAAAGTTGGATAAGATACGATAAACAATAGATATAGGGGCTTAATTCCGTTAAGCCTCTTTTTTCTTTTTACTTCTCTTTGGCAAGAAACGATGAAGGTGGTATTGGCTTTCGACAAATTTAAGGGTGTGGCCACTTCGCGTGAGTTGGCCTTGGCTGCCCGCATGGGTATTCTTGAAGCGGTGCCAGAGGCAAAGGTCGTGGCTATACCCTGTGCTGATGGAGGAGAGGGCACGTTGGCTGCCCTTTCCACGCCTGCCGACCGGATAATTGCCGTGGATGTGACAGGTCCGCTGCCCGATATGCGTGTGAAAGCCGAATATGCCTTGCACCATCACACTGCCATCGTGGAGCTGGCTTCCGCCAGCGGACTTGCTTTGCTGCCTGAAGCGCGGCGCAATGTGATGCACGCCACTACACTGGGCACGGGTATGCTGCTGAGGCATGCCATAAGCCAAGGTGCACGGCATGTGGTGATGGGAATAGGCGGCAGTGCCTCTAACGATTGTGGCATGGGGCTGCTCTCGGCTTTGGGCTTCCGTTTTCTCGACCAAGCGGGGCGTGAACTGACACCATGTGGCGCGAGCTTGCCAGATGTGACACGAGTGGACTGCAGTGGGGTGGATAAGGCCGTGCTCTCCACTCAGTTTGATGTGATTACCGATGTGGACAATCCTTTGTGCGGCCCACAAGGCGCTGCCGCGGTGTATGCCCCCCAGAAAGGCGCATCAGCACAGCAAGTGCAGCTACTTGATGAGGGAGCGCGGCACTTTTCAGCATTGATGCCCTGTGGCGTGGCCGACACTCCGGGAGCTGGAGCCGCTGGAGGTGTGGGGGCGGGCATGTTGGCATTCTTGAATGCCACCCTTTATCCAGGCGCAGGCGCTATACTTCGCTTTCTGAAGGTGGAGGACGCTATAAAAGACGCTGATTTGGTGATGACGGGCGAAGGCAGAATCGACGCGAGCACCAGCCATGGCAAGCTCCCTTACGCAGTGGCGCGGCTGTGCGCGCGGCACCATGTGCCTGTGGTGGCACTATGCGGCGCGCTCGACGGCGATGCACCCAGTGCATTTGCCTCGGTGCGGTGCATCAACCCCCTTCCGGTGGACTTGCCCACGGCTCTGCTGCCCAATATGTGCCTTGCACGCGTGACGAGCGCCACTAAAAAGATAATAGATAATATCATTAACGATAATAATTAAATGAATAAAAGAAGACTTGTAACATCTGTTTCGTGTGTGATGCTGGCGATAGCCACTCTACTGGCTGCCAACACACAAGAGGAAGAGGCTATGGCACTGGCCAAACGCCTTTCGCCTCGCCTGGCTCAAAAAGTGGAGTTTAAGCAGGGCAAGAAAAAAAGTGCCGATTATTTCACGCTGTCGAACCATGGCGACAAGGTGCTGATTACAGCCAACAACGCCAACTCAATGGCTGTGGGCTTGAACCGCTATCTGAAAAAATATTGCCACACCACGGTGTCGTGGTATGCTGATATTGCCGTGGATTTGCCTGCCACGCTTCCGCTGGTGGCTCAGGCAGAGACGGTGGACGCCCGTGTGCCCCAACGCTTTTTCCTCAACTATTGCACCTTTGGCTACACGATGCCATTCTACGACTGGAACGACTGGGAGCGCGTGATCGACTGGATGGCGCTCAACGGTGTGAATATGCCACTCGCCATTACTGGTCAGGAAAGTGTGTGGTACAACGTGTGGCGCGACATGGGCATGAGCGATGAGCAGGTGCGCAGTTATTTCACCGGTCCGGTGTATCTGCCTTGGCACCGTATGGCCAATATTGACGTGTGGTGTGGTCCGCTGCCCAAAGAATGGCTCGACGGACAGGTGTCGCTCCAGCAAAAAATCCTTTCCCGTGAGCGCGCCCTGAATATGCGTCCCGTGTTGCCAGCCTTTGCCGGCCATGTGCCCAAGCAGCTAACCGAACTTTTTCCAAAGGCCGACATTAAGCCGCTTGACCCTTGGGACGGATTCGACAAGTCGTGCCAGACCTATTTCCTCAATTCAGAAGACCCGCTCTATGCCAAGATTCAGCGCAAGTTTTTGGAGGAGCAGACGCGCCTGTTTGGCACCGACCATATCTATGGCATCGACTTGTTTAACGAAATGGAGGCGCCGAGCTACGATTGCGATTATATCAGCGGCCTGTCGAAGCACGTTTACGAGTCGCTGAGGGCCGTCGATAAAGATGCCGAGTGGCTTCAAATGGGCTGGTTTCTGTATTATCAACGCAATAAATGGAACAAGGACGTGACTAAAGCCATGCTCACGGCACTGCCACAGGGCAAGATGACGATGCTCGACTATTTCTGTGAGCGTATGGAGGTGTGGCGTATGCACGATAAATTCTATGGGCAGCCTTACATCTGGTGCTATTTAGGCAACTTTGGCGGCAACTCCGTGGTGCAAGGCAATGTGAAGAAGTCGGGCGAACTTTTAGAGACAGCTTTGAAAGACGGTGGCTCAAATTTGAAGGGTATAGGCTCCACGCTCGAGGGATTTGATGTGCAGCAGTTCCCATTTGAATACATTTTCGACAAGGCTTGGAACTTTGGCGCAACAGATGCCGACGCCGTGAAACTGGTGGCCGACTGCCATGCCGACCAGCCCGATGAGAACGTGCGCGAGGCTTGGAGCGTGCTCTACAACAAGGTGCTCACATCCCATGCCACCACTTGGCGCGGAACTGCCGCCAACGGATTTCCGCTGTTCAAGAAGCTGACTAAGCGCTGTCGGGCATTTGCCGATATGAAAGCCCTCAATGAGGCGTGGCAGTTGCTGCTGAAGCAAAAAAGCGCCACGGTGGACGCTGCAAAGCTCGATTTGATTTGGACGGGGCGTGAACTGTTAGGCAACCTGTTTGGGTATGAGAAAACTGCATTCGACTCTGCGTATGTGGCACGCGACACTGTGCTGATGCACGAAAAGGCGTATGTGATGCGATCTCTTCTGGCAGATCTTGACGCTCTCAATTCCTTGCACCCTTATTGCACGGTGGATAAGTGGATAGAACAAGCCCGTGACCTTGGCCAGACTCCAGGGGTGAAGGACTATTACGAGATGAATGCCCGTAGGCTCATCACCACATGGGGTGGCGACCTCAACGACTATGCTGTGCGCAATTACAGTGGCATTATCGCCAACTATCAGGCTAAGCGATGGGACATTTACATTGACGAAGCTTTCCGCTCTGTTCGCACTGGCACTGCCTTCCGCGACAAGGAGCGCACTGCCGCCACCCACCAGTTTGAACAGGCGTTTGCCGAAAAGCATGGTGAGGAGTTTCCAAAGTACGAGGGTCTGGAGCTGCTCTCCTTCTCCCGCGCCCTTGCCTCTAAATACGCCATCGAGCTCCACGCGTGGCTCGGGAAATAGGTTTGAGATTATAGGTTAGATAGGCTTATTGGGCATGATAGGCATATAATAGGCGTGGTCTTAATTTCTGATTTCTGACATCTAATTTCTTAATTCTAACTTCTTTTTGTACTTTTGCGTGGTTTTTTAGAAGCATTGCACTTGGAACAGATTTTTAACATATTCTCGCAGCACACATCCCTTCAGGCTGTGATAGTCCTGTCGGTGATCTGTGCCACAGGTCTGATATTGGGTAAAGTGAAGGTGAGAGGCATATCGCTTGGCGTGACCTTTGTGTTCTTCATAGGCATTCTGCTTGGGCACATTGGGATCTCGATAGACGCCAACGCTTTGCAGTTTGCCCAGGATTTTGGTTTGGCGCTTTTTGTGTATGCCCTGGGTGTGCAGGTGGGCCCTGGATTCTTCAGTTCGCTCCGCAAAGGAGGCGTAACACTCACGCTGCTGGCGTTGCTGCTGGTGGCCATTGGCACGGTGCTCACGGTGCTGATGCCTCTGGCATTCAACATATCCCTGCCTGATGCCGTGGGTGTGATGTGTGGCGCCACCACCAATACACCAGCCCTCGGCGCCGCGCAGCAGACCCTCGCCCAGTTGCATCAGCCCACCACAGGGGCAGCCCTTGCCACCGCTGTCACTTACCCGCTTGGTGTGGTGGGTGTGATATTGGCGCTGCTGCTGATGCAGAAAGTGCTGGGGCATCATGGACGCATTGCCATAGCCCCCGACACGCGTGAAGACAGCACTTTTGTGGCGGCATACCACATCAACAATCCCGGAGTGTTTGGCAAGCGCATAGGCGAATTGTCGGAAATCACACATGAGCATTTTGTGGTGTCGCGCCTGTGGCATAATGGAAAAGTGATTATTCCCTCGAGTGAGACTGTGCTCAACGAGGGCGACCGTATACTTGTGATCACCACTGCCACCGCCAGCGCGGCGATGACCCTCTTGTTTGGCGAGAAGGAAGACACCGACTTCAATAAAGATACGGTGGACTGGGACGCCATCGACAGCCGTCTGATTTCGCGTCGCATCGTGGTCACGAAGTCGGATATCAACGGCAAGCGGCTTGGGGCGCTGCGTCTGCGTAACCACTATGGCGTGAACGTAACCCGCATTTATCGTAGCGGTATGCGACTGCTCGCTACCCCTGATTTGCGCATTCAGCTCGGCGACCGCATCACGGTGGTGGGCGAGGAGGCCGCCATTAGGAATGTGGAGCACCTGATGGGTAACCTTGTGGCCGACCTCGACGAGCCTAATTTGATTTCTATATTCATCGGGCTTACGCTTGGATTGCTGCTCGGATTGATTCCGATAGCGCTTCCCGGCATTTCTGCGCCGGTGCGCCTCGGGCTTGCCGGTGGCCCAATCATCGCGGGCATATTGATGGGGTCGTTCGGTCCGCGCCTTCATATGGTCACCTACACCACGCAGAGCGCCAATCTGCTGATGCGCCGTCTGGGACTTTCGCTTTATTTGGCGTGCCTGGGGCTGAGTTCAGGCACCGACTTCTTTGCCACGGTGATGCGCCCTGAGGGTGTGCTGTGGGTGGTGTTAGGTTTTGCGCTCACTGTGGTACCGGTGCTGATAGTGGGCTATTTGGCATTGCGTGTGTTTAAAATCGACTTTGCCGTGATTTGCGGCATGCTGTGTGGCGCAATGGCCAACCCCATGGCGCTCGACTATGCGCGCGACACGCTCAAGAGCGACCGCGCCTCGGTGGCATACACCACGGTGTATCCGCTCTGCATGTTCACCCGTGTGGTGCTGGCGCAGATTATACTATTGATTTTCCTTTAATGCATTAACGCAAATATTCAAAACCTTTACGATGAGAAAAATTTTATTCTGCGCATTGGCAATGCTGAGCCTCACGATGGTGTCGGCTCAGGAAAAATGGACAGGCATATCGCGATATGCCGCTCAAAACGACAGCATATTGTCGCTGCCAGCCGACCCCTACCGTGTGGTGCTGCTGGGCAATTCCATCACCGACTTTTGGCCTACGCGTAGCCCTGAGTTTTTTGCAAAGCATCCCCATCTTGTGTGCAGGGGCATCAGCGGACAAACCTCTTATCAGATGCTGGTGCGCTTCCGCGAAGATGTGGTGCGGCTTCGCCCCAAGGCGGTGGTGATCAACTGTGGCACCAATGATATAGCCGAGAATGGCAAGATTCCTTACGTGGAGGACAACACGATGGGCAATATCATGTCGATGGTGGAAATAGCCAACGCCAACCACATCAAGGTGTATCTGTCATCGGTACTGCCATCGAAATGTATGTACTGGGCAAAGAATATAGCCGGTGTGCAGGATAAGATAGCGAGCATAAACGTGCGCATCAAGGCCTATGCCAAGGCGCAGGGACTCGCCTATATCGACTATTACACGCCTATGGTGTATGGCGCCGACCGTGAACTTAACCCTGCCTACACTAAAGATGGTGTGCACCCCAATGCCGCAGGCTATGCAGTGATGGAAATGGAGCTTCTTCAGACTATCTATCCCGTTAGGTAGATGCATTGCTCTTAAAATGAGCGGCAAATGGTCAAAATGTCTGTTTTTTCGTTCGATAATTACCCGTTTTGCTGTTTTTTGGCGAATAATTATTACCTTTGCATTTGGTATATTGGATTAGAATCGTTTATCGGCCTCTATGCCCACTGTTACAAAATTAATTATTATCGTTCAGAAAACTATGCGAAGTCAGAATATTGCGAAGTTGTGCTTAGGCATGTTGGTCATGTTGCTTGCGTCGTCTTGCATGAAGGACGAGCCACTGAATGCGGAATGCGACATTGAGCAGGTGATATTGCGCTCAAGCCATGCTGAAGAGGTGTTCTTCAACTTGACCGACTCAGCCCAGACGGTGCTCTACACCAACAGCAAGGTGGTGTTTAACGTGCGCCGGGGGGCGCCACTTGATGGACTGGAGCTTGAGTTTAAAATCACCGAAGGCGCCACCATTGAGCGGCTCACCGAGGGCGAAGGCTTCCAGGCCGATGTGCCAGTGAGCTACCGCGTGACCTCGCAAGACGGGCAGTGGCACCGCGACTACACCGTGACCATATCGCCCGAGCCTATCCATATTGTGAGCAGTGAGGTGAAGTACGACTTTGAGAACTTCGAGCTCGATCCTCAGACCGGGAAATTCTATATCTGGCATAATGAGAAACTCGACGGCACTTTCGGCAACGACTGGGCCACAGGCAACCCAGGTTTTAAGATAAGCATGCCCTCTGCCGCCCCCGACAAGTATCCTACCGTGCCTATCGACGGCCTCGACGGTAAGGCGCTGAAGCTCACCACTTGCGACACCGGTCCCTTTGGCGTGATGGCTAACAAGCGGCTGGCTGCCGGTAATTTCTTCCTTGGCGAATTTGATGTGACGGAAGCCCTTGGCGATGCCATGGCTGCTACACGGTTCGGCATACCGTTCAACCGCGAGCCCGTGAAGCTGTCGGGTTACTACCAGTATCAGCCTGGTGTGAAATTCCAGGACAAGAACGGAAAGGAAGTGAAGGGCAGGGTGGACGAAGGCTCTATCTATGCCGTGTTTTACCGTAACCATGACGACCAGGGCCGCCCGGTGCGCCTGCGTGGCGACAATGTGCTTATCAGCCCGCTGATTGTGGGCCTTGCGAAGGTGAAGCAACTGCCCGCCACCAGCGAATGGACCCCGTTTGAGGTGGCGTTTGAATTCTATTCCGAAATCGACCAAGACTTGCTTGCCAATATGGGCTACAACCTTGCCATCGTGTTTTCGAGCAGCGCCGCGGGTGCCTCGTTTGAGGGCGCAGTGGGCAGCTGCCTGCTTGTGGATAAGGTGCGTTTAACTTGTCAAACAGAAGAATAATGAGAAAAAAAATCATCATAGTCACTGTGGCGCTGCTCACTGTGGCAGCCAGCAGTGCCCAGAGCATATTCCACAAGGGCATACTTGCCGACGTGAAGTATGGCGCACGGTTCGGCTACAACATAGGCGGCTCCGCTCCGCTGAGTATGCCGGCCTCCATCCGTAAGCTCAATAAGTTTCCGCTTACCCCAAACCTGGCGTTTGGCATTAATGCCGAGAAGCCGCTCACGAATGATTTCGGGCTGATGGTGGGCATCCGCTTTGAGAACAAGGGAATGTCGACCGACTGCACCGTGAAAGGCTACAAGATGGAAATAGTGAAAGGTGGCGAGAAGCTCGGAGGCGTGTTTACTGGCAATGTGGTCACCAAGGCCACCGAATGGATGTTCACGTTGCCCATTCAAGCCACTTATCAGTATAAGAAAGTCACCTTCAAGGCTGGCCCCTACATATCCTACCTCACTGGGCGCGAGTTCTACGGCTGGGCCTACGACGGCTATCTGCGCGTGGACGACCCCACTGGCGCGAAGGTGGTGCTTGGCAGTGAGCCCGATGAGCGTGGCGACTATGATTTCTCTCCCGACATGCGTCGCTGGCACGTGGGTGTGGACGTGGGTGTGGACTGGGCGTTCAGCAGCCGATTTGGCGCTTATGCCGACATCACCTGTGGCCTGCACGGCGTTCACCGCAGTGGCTTCAAGACCATTGAGCAGACGCTTATCCCAATATATGGCTCAATAGGTGTGACCTATTCTTTCCATTAAAGAAATAAAGACGCTTCGGCGCTTTTGACTTAAAAAAACGAATAACATTAATTTATTAATAAAATGAGAAAGCTATCTACATTGTTTTGCGCGGCTTTAATGAGTGTTTCGGCTATGGCTACTGACTATAGCGGCAATCTCACCGTTTCGGTTAACGGCGAGGGAAGCACTCAGCCTGCTACTATCTCTGTTGCTGAAAACGCTGGAAAGTATAATCTGAGCATCAACAACTTCATTCTCACTTCAGGTGAGACCTCAATTCCTGTGGGCAACATCGTGATTGAGAATGTGACAGGTGCGGTCAATGGTGGCCTCACCACTCTTTATGTGAATAAGAATATCACTATCACTGCAGGTAATGCCGAGGGCGTGTCAGCAGACTCGTGGTTTGGCCCAATGCTCGGCCCTGTGCCTGTGAAGATGACATCGAGCTTCACCACCGACGGCTACCTTGCCGTGGGTATCGATATTGACATGACCAGCACCCTTGGCCAGACCATCAAGGTGAGCTTTGAAAATGTGGCCGACCACTTCCAGATGCCTAACAGCGACTTTGAAACTTGGAGTGACAAGAACAACGCCCCACGCCACTGGCACGGCTTCGAAAGCGTGAAAGGAACATTCGCTTCCACTGCGAAGAAAGGAGGAAAACTTCAATCTTCTTCTTTGACTCGTCCTGGTTCTTTGGGCAAATCAAGTGCACTACTTACTTGTAACAAGGTTGCCGGAATTGTTACGAATGGAACTATGACTAATGGCATTTTGAATGCAGGCTCATTCAATGCTACTGATGCAGCAAACCACAGCGAGTTGAATCTGGAAGATGCCAGCATTGATGCCAATGGCGATCCATTCCACACTCCAGTGTATGCCAAGCCTGATGCCGTTAAGTTTTGGATGCGTTTTTCTCAAGGTGCTACTAATAAAGACTATCCTTATGCGTCGTTTAAGGCCGTGGTGACTGATGGCACCTATTATCAAGATCCAGAGGATAAGACTTATAGCAATAAGGTGGCTGTGGCAACTCCTAATCTTGAAAATATGAAAGAGGGCGATTGGCGTGAAGTGACTTGCCCATTTGATTATGCCTCTTATGCTGCCGACAGTGCCCAGGCAAAGGCTATCTTAATGACATTTTCAACTAATGCAACACCTGGTCAAGGAGGCCCTGTCGGAACTGGTGGAATATTCTCTTATAAGTTACAGAAGGCAGACTCTGTGTTTATCGATGACCTTGAGCTGGTGTATGCTGCTGGCATCAAGTCGATTTCCTTTAAGGGTCAGGCGCTTGACCTTGCCACTGTTCAGACCACTGGCATCAACCTCGAATCAGCCACCGACGCTGTGAGTGCCGACGACTTTGTGGTGGTGAAAGTGGGTGAGGACGCTAAGGTGACCAAGCTCGTAGAGCCTACCGATGAAGGTTATGTGGCTGTAATTACCGCTGTATCGGCTGATTTGAAGACCACCGAAACTTACGTGATTAATATCAAGAAGCCTGCCGCTCCACAGCTTAAGGGCGACATTAATGGCGACGGTGTGGTGGATGTGACCGACGTGTCGGCGCTCATCGACATCGTGCTCAATTCCGACTCCTCTGCTGCCTCTGTGGCCGACATCAATGAGGATGGCACAGTGGACGTGAGCGATGTGTCGGCACTGATCAGCATTGTATTAGGATAATAAGCAACTTTTACAAACCAACAAGACATATAGTTATGAAAGAAATTTTAGCATTTTTTGTGGCTGCCGTTTGCGCCCTCTCGGCCATGGCAACCAATTATGACGGTGAACTCACCGTGACCGTGAATGGCGAAGCCGCAGTGATGGGCACTAACATCACCGTGGACAAGACCAGCGCCGGCTATGACCTGAGCATCAAGAACTTCAAACTCACCTCTGGCGATGTGACGCTCCCTGTGGGCAACATTGAGCTGAAGGGCTGCGAAGGAACAGAGGCTTTTGGTATCACCACTATCAAATACAACAAAAGTGTGACCATCACAGCCGGCGACGACCCGAAAGTGGGCGCAAGCGAATGGCTGGGACCGATGCTCGGTGATGTGCCTATCACAATGACTGCCAAGCTCAACGACCAAGTGCTCAGCGTGAACATTGACATTAACCTTGCTGCTCTTCAGCAAGTGATCAACGTGGGCTTTGTGGGCAACGCTCCACAGCCAGCAAAGGGCGATATCAACGCCGATGGCGCAGTGAACGCTTCCGATGTGACCGCGCTCATCAATCAAGTGCTTGAGTAAAGGAAAGTATTCCTATTGTTTACATTAACAGTTTCACATTCACCGCATCTTGTTTCAAAACAGGTGTGGTGAATGCTTTTTTTTTCTGTGGCGAATGAATGTGCGAATGTTGCCATTTGTTCACAAAACACGCTGTTTGATAAAGAAAATTTATAAAAATTGCCAAAAAATTCGTAACTTTGTCGTCAAGCCTACATGTTAAGATTTGAATCTTCGTAATTTATAGAGCAGATTCTAATATCAGGTAAAATATTGTTAATACGAGAAATGTATGGATTCAGTTGTCAATAGAATTTTCGGGACGAAACTACTGTCCGCCATTAAAGACAAAACGGCACCCCACTGGCTGGTGCTATTCTTCGATCTTGTGATAGTGTCGTGCAGCTATTTTTTGCTGGCGATGAGTGATGTGTTCATTCCCGGGCACAGCATCAATCCCGTTCTCTTTGTGAGAAACTGGGTGGTGGTGCTGGTGGTGTATCTGTTGATGATCCTGCTCTCTAAAAGCTATACCTCGGTTATTCGCCTGTCGGTGATTGAGGACCTGTATAGAGTGTTTGTGGTGGTGACGGTCAGCACGGTTCTGCTTCTTGTGGTGAATGCTGTGATGCAGGCGGCGCTCGACGTGGAGATGATGCGCTACTGGAGCATCATTATTATTGGCGCCATATCTTTCTCCTTCCTTGTGATAGAGCGGCTGCTGATTAAGCAGGTTTACTCCTATCTGTCGCATTGCAGCGCGGAACGCCTGCGTGTGCTTGTGCTCGGCACCTCGCTCGACTCGCTCGTGCTTGCCAACGCTCTAAAAAATGAAATGGGAGGCAAATACGTGCCTGTGGGGCTGCTGGCAGAAAAGGACACCAATCCGCCAGAGCAGGTGAGTGGCTTCAAGGTGTTTCCTTACGACGAGAGCACGCTTGCCAACACATTTGTGGAAAACAGCATCCACGCCCTTATTTTCAATTATGACAAATTAAAGATGGTGGCACGCGATTATGCCGACTTCTTTATTAGCCATAATTTGCGCATTCTCTCGCTCAACAAGGTGGAGGAATTTGAGGCAGATGATCAAAACGACGATAAGGAGTCGAACGTGTCGGCCCATATTAAAGAAGTGCAGATTGAAGACCTTCTTGGCCGCGACCCCATTGTGCTCAACAACTCCCTTATTCGCTCAAACATTCACGGGCAAGTGGTGATGATAACCGGTGCATGTGGCTCGATTGGCAGTGAGATTGTGCGGCAGGTGGCGGCCTACAAGGCTAAAAAGATTGTGCTGGTGGACCAGGCCGAAACGCCGATGCACGACATTGCCCTTGAGATGAAGGACAAATATCCGGAAGCCGATGTGGTGCTCTTTATGGGCGACATTCAGAACCGCGACCGCATGGAGCTGGCGTTCGCCACCTATCGTCCGCGCTATGTGTTCCATGCTGCGGCTTACAAACATGTGCCTATGATGGAGATCAACCCCACAGAGGCTGTGCTGACCAATGTGATGGGCACGCGCAACATAGCCGACCTTTCGCTCAAATACGATGTGTATAAGTTTGTGATGATTTCTACCGACAAGGCAGTGAACCCCACAAACGTGATGGGCTGCACTAAGCGCCTTGCCGAGGCCTACACACAGTCGCTCTATTTCGACGCCAAGCAAAAAGGCAAGCACACGCAGTTTATCACCACCCGCTTTGGCAATGTGCTTGGCAGCAATGGCTCGGTGATACCACTGTTCCGCAAACAGATTGCCGCAGGAGGCCCTGTCACTATCACTCACCGCGACATCATTCGCTACTTTATGACCATTCCAGAGGCTTGCAGCCTTGTGCTTGAGGCGGGGTGTATTGGCCATGGCGGTGAAATATACGTGTTCGACATGGGTAAGCCGGTGAAGATTTATGATTTGGCCACCCGTATGATTTCACTTGCCGGCCTGCGTCCGGGATTGGATATCGAGATTAAGGAAATAGGCTTGCGTCCGGGTGAGAAACTCTACGAAGAGTTGCTCAACGACAAGGAGAAAACGCTGGATTCGACCGAAAATGAGAAAATCATGGTGGCGAAGGTGCGTACCTACGATTTCAACACTGTGTGCGACAATATCTCTAACATCATATCCTTTGCCGAGCACGGCAATGTGCACGATATGATTAAGAATATGAAGACGTTTATTCCTGAATACCATAGCAATCACTCTGAGTTTGAGGAAATCGACAAAGAGATTGAAAACGAGGACGCCACGCAGCAGACAGGGAATTCTACCCCCCCCCCCCCCCCCCCCCCCCCCCCCCCCACTCCTTTTTTTTTTTTTTTTTTTTTTTTTTTTTG
>ERZ808278.235-NODE-235-length-43399-cov-6.457872_pt1 | contig 43399 bp, 58 predicted proteins | sample MGYA00521239_ERZ808278 | MGnify/ENA primary metagenome ERZ808278 (study PRJEB31516, sample SAMN03275600) | gut metagenome | biome: mammalia-associated habitat; material: feces | host: Papio cynocephalus | place: Kenya | collected 2012-07-17 ... | reverse complement strand
ATTAATTCCCTCGTTTTCGGGGCGGTTAAGGGTGCGTTTTCGGCACGGTTAAACTTGTTCCTCAAACCGCCTGTAGCACTCCGTACAGCCAACCGTGTCGATGATGCCGCACAGGATATAGCCGTCCTGGAAAACCTGGACATTCTGCCCCAAGCAGCTCCTCACGCTGCTTTCGCCGGAATAGCGGACATAGTGCTCGCACCACACCGCCGGATAGAACGTCCCGCCGCGGCACCAGAACGCCTGATCTGTCCGCCAGCTGCTCCATAGCGCCCTCGGTTGCTCCCCAGGGTGGGCGGCATCGTAGGGGTTCACGGCGGCCCGGTGGCTGTCGTAGCACTCCCCATATGGGCATCGGCTTGACCACCACATGAGGCAGCTCCTGCAGATGCACGCCTGACATCCCATGGCCGGACAGGTCGGTGCGTCGAAAATACAAAGCTGATCACTCACGATATAACCTCCAATATCATTTTCGTGATGTCACGAAAATGGTCAGTCAAACCGTTTCCTCGTAACCGCCATCGGGAACTCTTCAATCTCGCTTGCCCAAAGGCAGCTCCCTTTTCCGTTCAGCTGCTCCCAGATCAGCGGGAAGCCTCCGATGCCGTCAAACAGGCTTGCCATGGTTGCATCTCTTTCATATTGGGCGCACAGCCGTTTCAGCACCCATTTCCAGGGTGGGAGGGCAATGCTGTTTCCAAGGGCTTTGTACCTGGCAGAATCGGTAGTTTGCCGTTTCTTTCCCTTGCTGTCTACCCAGTCCCCAATATCCGTCCAGCCGTCCGGGAAGCCCTGTAGCCGCTCACATTCCAGTGGGGTCAGGCGGCGCACCATCATAGCTTCCCGCACCACGTTTTGCAAATTGTAGCTTGTACCGCCATTTGATTTGGCTTGCAAAGTTCCGTTCACGTCAGTGTTTTCCGTGCCGTTTCGGCAGTCAACGCTTGCAATATACGCCGCCATATCTTCGCGGTATGGGTCATTTCCCTTTGCTCTCGTAGTATCAAATACCATGACCGCCGGTCGGCCAATGGTGTTCAGGGTGTAGGAAATGTCCTCTTTCCACCCCTTTCCGTTGCATCCCGCGGTGTCTGCCCGGTCGATGCCGTTTCCCTGCAAGCAAAATACCGTCTGATCGTTGTTGCACCCCAAAGTCCCGGAAACCTCTTTCTGTACTAAGGCTCCCTTGTCACCTCCGTCACAGCCCCCCCGGATTCGGACTGCATAAGCAGTGCCGCTTTCAGGGCTTCCGGCAAGTCCTTCCCTCGCCGTGCCGCCCGGTTCAGAATCCCTTGACATGCCTTTGCGGACAAACAGTATTTCGGGTGCGGTGTTGCCTCCAAAATCTGCGACAAGTGCGATTCTACGGCGGCGTTGGGGGACGCCCCAAAACTGTGCGTCGAAAACTCGCCAGCAAACGCTCCATCCGTCTCCCACCAGGCATCCGCTTGTGGGCCATCCCTTTTCAGGCACAGGAACAGGGGGTGCTTCCGGCTCGACCACCCGGACCGCTTCTTCAAGGACTGCGGCAAAGTCTTTTCCTCCGTTGCTGCTAAATGCTCCGGGGACGTTTTCCCAGACCATGTATCGCGGTCGAACCAGCTCACCTGTCCGTCCTCGTAGACTGTCACGATATCTTATCTCCTTGATTATGCGTATTTGCTCCATGTACAGCCCGGACCGTGCTCCCGCAAGTCCGGCTCTCTTTCCGGCGATGCTTAAGTCCTGACATGGGCTTCCGCCGATGACCACATCCACCACCGGGGCCGCACAGCCCCGTATCTTGGTGATGTCTCCAAGGTGCCTCATGCCTCCCCCTCGCTTTCCACCGGCGCCCGGAGCCACGCAAGCCACGCTTTTGCGCATTCGTCCGGCTCATACCCACAGCAGTCCTTTACCGGGCAGCCAGAGCAAAAGCTCATCCTGCTCGCCTTCTCCGCCAGCTCCTCGTCCGTCATCTCTCGGATGCGGTCGGCGTTGGTGATCGGCTTAGTCTCCATCGGTTGCCACCTCCACCAGATGCCCGCCCTTGCAGATGTACCACATTCCGGGCTTGATCTTTTCCCCGTCCACGATAGCGGCGGCCACGGAGACAATGGGGTAAGTGTGCTGCTTGCTGTCCCATTCGCCACGTTCCACGGCAAACAGCGCACACCCAAGGCCGCCCATCACACGGCCATCAGCGCCGCAGGCCATTGCCGCAGAAGCCTTTCCGGTGGCGGATGCGGCCCCCTGGTATCCGGTGGCGGATGCGGCCCCCTGGTATCCGGTGGCGGATGCGGCCCCCCGGCCCGGGTGGCGTCGCCCGCGTCGGCACAGGAGGGGCAGCGGCCTTTGCTGTCCAGCTCGTGGTCGGTGTGGCAGTATTTGCAGCGGGTCATTTCTCCGCCTCCATTTCGTCTAACATCCTGAAAACCTCGCAATATTCAAATTTTTTGCAGCAGAACTCCCGGAATTGCAGCTCTCTGTGCTCTCCTGCCCGGAATTTCCACTCCAGGTCGGAGTACCCGTCAACGCCCTGGCAGGTGATCCGCTTTTTCCCGTCCGTCCCCAGAAAGTAGGGGCATTTCGCCTCCTTGTCAGCCCAGTTCGTTCCCATTTTTGCCTCCTTCCGCCCCGAACATCCGCCGGATCGCCTCCGCCTCATCCGCGTCCAGTGCCCGCCGTCCGCCGTTCCAGGCAGGTTTCTCCGCCTCCGGCAGCTCGTCCTCCCACCGCTGCTGATTCAGCCAGGTGGCCGGATTCGGGATGTATTTGCCGCCGTCCTTACTCCATTGGCTGCTGCACTTCTGGCGCTCAATGGCATCCACAAGTGTCTTGACAGGCACTGTCACCTTGTCAAAAGCTTTCCTAGCAGGCTGTTTGCCAACTTTCGTCGGGTAAGCGTTCCAAAATTCCGCGAATTCCGCGTCCGTCCGCCCCTTGGGGGGCTTTGGGGGGATATTGGTTTCGGTATTGGTTTTGGCTTTGGTTTCGGTTTCGGATAGGTTATTTTGCTTTTCTTTGCTTTCTCCGAAAACCAATAGGTTTTTTTGCTTTTCATCAGAAACCAATAGGTTTTTTTGGTTTTCTCCGAAAACCATTTGGTTCTTGGGTCTGCCTCCTTTTTTCCCGCTCTCCGCCCTGGCGGCGCACAGGCTGTCATAGCTGGCGGCGTAGCGGTCAATGGTGTTGCGGCATCGCTTCCAGAAAAGTCGCTCCGTGCCGCTCAGCTCAGGCTCCTGCCCCGTCATGGAGTACCTCTGCATGGCCCTTATCAGCCTGCCGTACTCCTCGTTCGACAGGCCGTCCATCTCTTCCAGGAATTCAAAGGGCACCGGCGTGTAGTCTCTTGCCATGCCCTCACGCCCCCTTCAGGCTGTACCGGGCAAAGCTCACCTTCTCGCCGTACCGGTTCTCTCCGTGATCCATCCGGCTGTCCACGTCGTACCCCGCCTTCCGCAGGTCCGCGATCCGCGCCGCCAGCCGGTAGCAGCCGTATTCCGCAATGGCCTCCGCCTGGGTGATGGAGCCGTAGTCCTGCATATGCCGCAGGATCTTTTCGCACTGCGTCATAGCCCTGCCCCCTTAAAAGGGCAGCTGCCCGTCGTCTCCCTCCAGCAGCGCGAAGTCGTCGTTCTGCTGGGGCGGCACATAGTCGCTGTTGGAACCCTCGGCCTGCTTCTTCTCCCCGAAGTACACATTGTCCGCCACGATCTCGGCGGTCCGCCGCTTGTTGCCGTCCTTGTCCGTCCAGCCTCTGATCTGCAGCCGACCGGACACCACCGCCATGCTGCCCTTCCGGAAGTATTTGGAGACGAACTCTCCCGTGCCCCTCCAGGCCACGCACTCGATGAAATCCGTCTCCCGTTCCCCGGTTTCCTTGTTGGGAAAGTCCCGGTCTACCGCCACCGTGAAGCCCGCCACAGCCGTTCCGCTGTTGGTCCGCCGCAGCTCCGGGTCTCTCGTCAGTCTGCCCATGATCGTGATCCGGTTCAGCATCCGCAGCACCCCGCTTTCTCAGCCTTCATCAGCGGGCAGTCGTGCCGGCGGTATCTGGCGCTCCAGCCGGTGCATACCGTGTTGTTGTCCTCCGGCAGCCCCAGGCACGCCCCGAAGCTTTCCTTCGGATCGGCCCACTTCTTGCAGAAATCGCAGTCCCGGCAGCTCTCCGGGTATTCGTCCACCAGAATCTTGTATACTGTCATATTCAATCCTCCATAATGTAGTTCCGTCCGAAAATTCGGATAAAGTCCTCAGTCGTCCAGTTGTTCTCTTCCATGGCCTTCTTCTGGCCCCAGGCCTCCAGCTCGTGCCGGGTGTCTATGTTGTTGTGTACTGCGTACCGCCCGAAAATGTGGCAGTCGCTGTGGCACAGATAGACCACAAGCCCGTACTTCTCGCTGAGGCCCCGGTTCTTCCCCCGGAAGATGTGGTGCCTGTCCAGCGGGTCGATGGCCCCGTTGGCCCCGCACCGCCAGCACTTCTTCTCATTGCCCATCCGGGTATGCCTCCATCAGCGCTTTCGTGCTCTCCGAGCAGATGCCCAGCGCCGCCGCGTCCTGCAGGATGCTGTCCAGCAGCCCCTTCATTTCCCGGCTGTCGTACTGGCTGGAGCCGTGCCACAGCCTTACCGTGTACTTCACCATGCCGTCCGCCTCCCCGATGGGTTCCCCCACCTCAGCGATCCAGCCCAGCCCGTTGCTCTCCCACATTCTTGTGATCCGCTCCAGGCTGTCCTCCCATGCCTCCGCCACGTCGTAGTTCCCCGTCTCCCGGATGTACCCTCGGTACAGATCGTCCGGCGTGACCTTCGGGTCTGTCTTCCGCAGCTCCCGGCACATCTCCCCAAGCACCGCCCACATCAGGCTGTTGGCGCTCAGGCTCCGCTTCCCGCTCTGCTTCTTCACGGTCAGGTCGTACCCCTTCCCACGCTCCATCTCCAGGCACAGCTTCTTCGCCGCCTCGATGTTCGGAGCCTTGAAGGAGATTCTAACCCCGTCCGCGTCCATGCTCCACTTCGGATCACTTACTACCATTTGCCGCCCTCAGCATGATCGTAATGGCCTCCCGCACCTGCCCCGGTGTCTCCGGGTTCGCCATCAGATCCTTCAGATACCGCTTGTCCTGGTTGTACACTTCCCGCAGGCTGCTGCCCTTGTAGGCTCCGGTGTTCAGCACCATGTCCGCCGCCTCCTTGGCCGTCATGCCTCTCGGCGTGTTCTCCTGGTACTTGCTTCCGGTTCGTCCCTTGCCGGACATGTAGATATCCTCGCTCATGCCCAGCGCCTTGCAGGCCGTCCCAATGGCATCGGACAGGGCCATCTTGTAGGCCTCGTCGTTTGTCCGCAGGCCGCCGCTCTCCTTGGCCACCAGCATGTTCCCGCCCAGCCCCGGAATCGGCGCGCTCCATTGATCTCCAACCTTGACCTGAAGCTCTACGTCCAGAAACAGGGCAACCTCTCCGTTGGCTCCGGCCACCTCCCGCTGAGATGTCACCTTGTAGCTCCAGCCGATCCCGCAGGGGCCGAAAACCTCCGTCAGCCTCCGCAGCCGCCACATGGGGTTTATGTCCGTGAATCCGTTCAGCCGCCCCCCGGAGATCTTCCGTCTGGCTTCCTCCGGTGTCGTCGCCAGCTGGCTCCAGATTTCCATATTATTCATTGTCCTCCTCGATCCTCAGCGGGCATTCGTACCCGATGCCCCGCGTGTCCAGTATGTATTCCCCGGTTCTCCGGCATTGCCGCCGCGCGTAGGTCTCCAGCAGCGGGCACAGGTCGCAGCACATGTGCCCCTCCGGAAACCAGATGGTCACGGACGTTCTCGTGTATTTCGTGCATCCGCCCGTCATGCTTCCGCCTCCCGGTCTTTGTCAATAAGCCCCTTCCGGGGTTCCGGACGCACCCGCGCGTCCTGGGTCACTTCCTGCTCTACCATACCTCCAGCTCCTCCTCGAAGCCGTGTACCTTGGCGGAGCTCTCCAGCTCCCCCTTGCAGCTCTCGCAGACCGTCAGCGTGGTCCGCCCCACGTCCAGAAAGTACTTATATTCCCCCTGGGCGATCTCCCCGCCGCAGCAGTCGCATCGGGTGGCCGCCCGGTCCGCTCTCGCCTGCCGGCGCATATCCTCACGCCATGGCTCTTCTTCATGCAGGATCATTGACATTTCCTTTCTTTCCGGCTATAATAGCCTTGTTCTCATTTCCCATGCCGTCACCGGAGTTTGCGCCTCCGGCGGCGGCTCTTTTTTCCCGTGCTCTGGCCTTTATGGCCTCCTTGTGCGCCTGGTAGTAGGCTTTCTGGTAGCTTTGCAGCTTCTCTCGGTTCTTCTCCCGGTATCTGGTGGAATGGGCCGCCGCGGCCTCCCGGTGCTTCCTGGCATATTCGCAGCTGTAGGCGACCCGCTCTTCCCGATGATCGTAGTAGTATTGCAGCTGCCGGGACCGTTCCTCCGGAGGAATCCGCTTCTTATCTGCCATACCCTTTACCCCCTCGTAAGCCACAGCGCCGTCAGCGCCAGACTCCCGTTCACCGTCAGCAGCACGATGATTGCCGCCCGCAGCCATTTCTCAATGCCCATAGTAGTACGTCACCGCGATGGGCGCCCTTTCCTTGTGGTTCCGGTGTACCGCCTCAAAGATCTCCGCGTTCTCCGCCTCGAAGGCCGCGCTGTCCGCCAGCAGCCCTTCCTTCAGGGCCTTGTTCTCCGCTTCCAGTGCCTTGATCCGCCCGTTCTGGGCATCGATCACCCGCCGCTGCTTCTTGTACATCGTAAACAGCGCCTGAAATTTCGCCAGTTCCTCAGGATTCATATCTTCTTCCTCCTTCTTAAAACCCTTCCGGCCGAACCCCATACCGGGCAATGTACCACTGTATGTAGGTCTCCTTGTTCGCCATCACCCAGGCGTAGGCCGCTTTCCTCAGCTGCCGGATGGCCGCCGCCTGCCGCAGCTCCGCCTCGGTCTTGACCTTATTTCCCATCGTCCTTGTCCTCCTTTTCTTCCTTCGGCTCCTCGGCCTTGCTGGGGGCCAGGATATTCGCCATATCCACCAGCCCTTCCGTGTAGGCCTTCCCCTTCACCGCCTCAATGGCGTTCAGCAGGTTTACCACTTTTTCCGGCATTTTCTTCGTGCTCCTTTCCTTGATTTTTTCAGCCTGCCCGGTTTACCGCCCCGGGCAGGCCCTTTATGGAGGTCCGGCGGCCATGTCTCAAAACCGCCGTGGAATGGGGCTTTCAGGTGCAACCCCTTAGAACCGCTTTGTTACCCTTCCGCCCGGGGGAGGGCGGAATCGAACCGCCCTTCAGTGGGATAAGAGGTGAAAGCCACGCGCCGCCCCGGCCCCCCGTGCCGCTCAAATGTTCCGATTGCTTTTTGTCTCTCTTGCCTGTAAACTTGAATTGCCCAGCCAGCTGGGGATTCCCAACGGAATGGAGGTGATGCCTTATGGAAACTCTCATCAGTTCTATAATGCACGCCCCAATCTGTGTGTCCGGTAACTTCCGCACAGTCGCTGCCAAGCCGTAAGTGCCATGGCAGCCGGGTCGCTCCGTAAGTGCGGGGGCCGGGTGAAATTGCCGTCGCCTCGGCAGGACCGCGCCGTGGTCGCTCCACGTTAAAAACGCTGTAAGGCCCGGTCCTTATACCCGGTGGACACAATCTGCAGGAGTGGCTGTCCCGCGGGCGAGCGCTTCAGCCATTCCCGCAGACCCTGAGCAACTCAGGTTTGCAGGCAAGAGAAAGGACTTGATTCCATGACCGACCTCCAGTTCACCATCCTTCGCCGCATTCATTCGGATGAATTCCCCACCGTCGTCTCCATGCTCAATACCCTGGATGCCGACCCCGTGTCCGTCTCTTCCGAACTCTCTGCCCTTACCGGCCATGGCCTGGTGGAAAAGTCCGCCGTTTCGGATTCCCATTGTGCCCTGTCCCTGACCTATAAGGGCGTTTCTGCCCTGCTCTCCGAAACCGAGGACCGTGCCCGCAGGCAGCTAGCAGTCCAGCAGCAAATAGAGCAGCAGCAGCGCCGCGAAGAGGACCAGCGCCGGATAGCGGAAGACCAGGCAGCCTGCCAGGCCAAAGAACACGCCTCTGATCGCCGCTTTCAGGTACGCCTTACGCTTCTCCAGACGCTTCTCTCGCTCCTCACCGGTGCCCTGGTCGCCAACCTCGACCGGCTTCTTCCATTCATTTTTCGCCTTTTTCATTCCTAACCCCCCTCGCCGTCACAAGTGAGGCTTGTTTCTCTCACTTGCAAGGTTATATTACCACGCTGAGCTAGGTTTGTCAAGCGTTATTTTTCGTTTTTCCTTGACACAGCTAGGTTTTTATGCTACTATCAATCTGCAAGGAGGTGATACCAATGGATACTGTTGGAACACGCATACGCGATGCCAGAAAGGCATCCGGGAAAACGCAAAGAGACTTCGCCGCTGGACTTGGAATGTCCGAAAACTTTATCTGGCAAATTGAGAAGGGCCAGCGCGAACCCAGTGACCGCACGATCTCCGACATCTGCCGGGTCTACGGCATCAACGAGGTCTGGCTTCGCACCGGGGAAGGGGAGATGTACGTTCCCAAAACCCGGGAGGAAACCATTGCCGAGCTTGTCGGCTCCGCCCTCAATGGCTCCAATGACTTCAAAAAGGCCGTCATCCAGATGATCTGCTCCCGTACCGATCAGGAGCTGGAAACCCTGGAAACCGCCCTCCGGTCCATCTATGAATCCCTTTAGCCAAAGAAAATCCCCCACGGTCCGTCCCGTGGGGGTCTTCTTATTCCTTTTTCGTGATCCCTCTGATAAATGCCAGCAGCAGCCGCAGTTCCATTACCGTCATTTTCCTTGTCGCTTCCCTGATTTCTCCCCGCAGCTTCTGCCGATCCTCCATGTTCTTGTCCTCCTATGTAAAAATTTTGTTGATATTTTTGTCTATTTTGCCGCTTTCGCCGATTTGAGATATTTTGTATAATATTCTCGCTTATTTAATAGAAAGAAGGTTTGAATCATGCCCTATGTCGCAGCCGCAATCCAGATAGCCGTTGCCTGGTACCTTGGCTACAAGCTTCCACTGAACATGACTTCCAAGCGCTATCAGAAGGACGGCACGCTTCCCGTCTGGCCCTTTTGGCTCTGCGGTGTCCTGAGCTGGGCCGCAATGCTGATCATGTTCCTGCTCTTCGCCCCCTCCTACTCGTCCAATTCCGTAGTGACCGGCAGCCTCACCCCTGGCCTTCGCGATTTGTGCTGGCTGTTCGTTTTTGTCTTCCCCATCCGGGCCTGCAAGCGCAGAGCCACCCTCTGCACCGCCAACGCCCCGGAGCCTTCCGCCGATACCCCCAGCCTTGTAGACCCGCTTCCCGAAAAGCCGCAGGATAATCAAACATCTGTTTGATTATTTTATATCTCACAATACGTCCAATAAATCGGATATTTACCAGCCCCGGCCACTGTGCCACCCGTGGCCGGGGCCTGCCGCCGGAAGAAACATCCCTTGCCGGTTGCGCTTTCATTGTACCCCGCCGCCCGGAGGAACGCTATCGCGCATCCGGCCCGCGGCAAACCGCATTCGCCCGTTTTCAGACCGATATCGAAAGGAGCAGCCCTATGGAAGAAACCGTCCTGGAAACCATGCAGCCCCAGCTGGATTCCCTTGTGGAAACCCTCCGGCAGGCAAAATCCCGCTCCGGGAAAACCAATCAGCAGCTCTCCGATGAAACAGGCATCCCGCTTACCACCATAAGCCGCCTCTTCTCCGGAGCTGTTGCCAGCCCCGGTTTTTTCGTGGTCTGCCCCGTCTGCGCCGCCCTTGGCCTCTCCGCCGATGCCCTCGCCGGTCTCCCCGCCCAGACCGATTCCCCCGATCAGGAAGCTCTCCGCGCCGAGATCGCCCATAAGGATACCCTGCTCGCCGAAAAGGACAAGGCAATCACCCGTCTGGAAGAGCGTAGCCATATGCTGGAGCATGAGATCACCGCCGTCCGCGGCAGCTGGCGCGGTGTGACCTACGGAGCCACAGGCCTCGCCGTTCTCTTCGGCCTGTTCCTGATGGTCTATGTCTTCCTGGATATGCGCAACCCCAACCTTGGCCTCTTCCGCGGCTCCACCGCCGCCCCCATCGTCTATGTCGCCGCTTTCTCCATCGTCGGAACCTGCCTCTTCATCGGCCATACCATGGTCAAGCGTAGAATAGAGCGTAAGAAAAAATCGGCCGCCCAAAACAAAGGAGATTCGCTATGAAGAAATTCTTCTCCCTGCTTGCCGTCCTCGCCGTCACCCTGTCCGCCTGTTCCTATTCACAGGATAAAATTGACACTGCATTTGAAAGGGGCTATTCCGTAGGCTATGACGATGGCTACGACGATGGAAAATGGGACATGTACGATGATCTTCCGGATATTGATGACATTCTCTTCGTTGTTGCTGATGCCGCGGAAGATTATGCCGCTGAGCAAACAGGCATGGAGGTTGAGGAAGCCTATTGGAATATTGAGCAGTACCAGCACCCGGACCCAAACGAAGATCCCGTATACTGGCAGGATTACATGGATTCCATCGAAACCATGAGGTGCTACTACGATTACTTTTACAGCCAAGTTTACCGGAACGAATTTGACTACCTGGATTGGTGAATACTATGCAAACACTCCCCATTGACCTCTCCGCCCTCACCGCCGAGGAGCGGAAGCAGTTTGACCTTGCCCCCGCCGTCCTCTCCCCAGACTGCGACGCTGTCTGCTGCCTCTATATGCGCTACTCCTCCGACCGCCAATCAGAGCAGTCCATCGAGGGCCAGCTCCGGGACCTGATCTCCCATTGCCAGTCCCGCCATTACCGCATTGCCGCCGTCTATGTGGATCGGGCCATCTCTGCCCATGCCGGCATGGAAAAGCGCCCCGCCTTCCAGCAGATGCTCCTGGACAGCGCCCGCGCCCCCTGGAAGACCGTCCTGGTCTGGAAGCTGGACCGCTTCGCCCGCAGCCGGGAGGACAGCGCCATCGCCCGCATGCGTCTCCGGAAAAACGGCTGCAACGTAGAATCCGCCAAAGAGGGCATTTCCAAATCCCCCGAGGGTGTCATCCTGGAAAGCCTCCTGGAGGGCATGGCCGAGTATTATTCTCTGGAGCTGTCCCAGAAGGTCAAGCGCGGCATGTCCGAAACCGCCCGGAAAGGCCAGTCCACCGGCGGCCCCATCCCCCTTGGCTATACCGTCTCCGACAAACGCCTGAAAGTCGACCCCGCCACCGCCCCGCTGGTGGTGGAAGCCTTCACCCGCTACGCCTCCGGCGAAACCGTCGCCGCCATCTGCGAAAGCTTCAATGCCCGCGGCCTCCGTACCGCCCGGGGGACCCCGTTCAATAAGTCCAGCTTTAAGAACGTCTTCCGGAACGAAAAATATATCGGCATTTATAGATATGACGGCATCCAAACCGAGAATGCCGTCCCAAGAATTATTGATGATGACCTCTGGGCCGCCGTCCAGTCCCGCCTGAAGACCAACGTCCATGCCCCCGCCAGAGGAAAAGCCAAAGTACCCTATCTGCTGTCCGGAAAAATCTTCTGCGGCCATTGCGGCGCTCCCATGATCGGCGAGTGTGGCAGAGGCAAGGCAGGCCGCACCTATAACTACTATTCCTGCTCCACCCGCCGCCATGCCCATACCTGTGATAAAAAGCCCGTCCCCAAAGACTGGATCGAGGACGTGGTAGCCCATGACGCGCTGGCCATCCTGACGGACGAGATCATAGATTATGTTTCCACCGTCGCCGCCCAGCAGTCTGAAAAAGAGATTCAGGAAACCACTCAGATTCCTGTCCTCCAGCAGCATATCAAAGACGTGGACGCAAAGCTCAGAAACCTCCTGAAAGCGCTGGAGGCCTCCACTTCTGCCCCGGATATAATCGTCACCCGCATTGCCGAGTTGGAATCTCAAAAGAAGTCCCTCACCGCCCAACTCGCCGAAGAATCCCGCAGTGTTATTCCCCTCACAAAAGACATGGTAACATGCTTCCTGGAAAACGTCCGCGCCCAGTCCATCCCCCTGGAAACCCAAAAGCCCATGCTCCTGGACCTCCTTGTCAACTCCGTCACCGTCTACGATGACACCCCCGGCTTCATCACCATCAAAACCGCCTATAACCTCACCAAAATCCCAGGAAAAACCTACCACATCCCAGCCTCTAAATGTTCGGATATGAACCAAATTGGGTCACCATTGGATTCAAAACCGAACACAATTACCGTCATCGGTATGGTTTTCATCCAAACCAGAAAACACGCCCTGCCTTAATTGGCGGGGCGTGTTCCGTTTTATCCTAGGGCCTTATCGCATACCCTTCTGCTGCTCCATCCGCGTCACATCTTCTTGTACATCTCCCTCAGCACCGAAACCCGTTCCACTTCCTCCATGGCCTCCCCATGCAGGTACTTGTACAGCACCATCATGCCCTCCGGCACGTCGCCCTTCTCCCGCCGATAGTCCTCCAGCAGCCGCACAACGTCCTTGTGCAGGGCGTTCATGTGGGTGAGTTCTTCGCCGGACAGCCGGTAGTAGAGGTCCGCCGTCTCCGGGTTCGTGGCCTTGACCGCCAGCGCGTCCTTGATGTAACACTTGGCGTCCTTCACTTCGTCCTTGAGATGCCGCATCAGGCATTTGATATCCTCCATGCTTACGCCTCCTTCACATATTTCAGAAGTTTGTCAACCTCTGCCCGGTCAAAGGACAGCTTGCCGACAAACGGAATATCGAACTCAAGCGGTTTCCGGATATTCGGAGCGAATGCGTTGTAAAGCGCATCCTCGTCAATCATGCCGTCCTGAATGACCCCCAGTAATTTCACCGCCGGGACTTTCTCAAGCCCTTCCACTATCTGCGGGATCTTCTGGGCATACAGCGCCACAACCCCCGCAACAGCCAGCGCTTTCAGATCAGGCAAATGTGGAAGAACCTCACGCTCGACGTAGTTCTCCGCCCCGTTTACAAACCGTTCTTTTGAGATCATGGTTTCCTCCAAACCGGGGCGGCTGCTGCCGCCCCTTTAGATTTGATTAGCCCGATGTCGAGGGAGTGGTGGGAGCCGTCCAGCTATTGTACCGCTGCATAGGCTCCGGACACACGTTGTTGATGGGGATGACCGTCTTGGTCATTCCGGCCAGCGTGTTCAGGGTGTTCTGCATACAGCTGAGATTTGCGGTCACCTGGGCATTGACAACCGCCTGTGCGGAAATCTGCCCCTCAACACCACGCAGACGGCCATCCAGATACCGGTACATGTCCAGCATCTTCTGGTCGGTGTAGGTATTGGCGTCCCGCAGCTTGATGTCCGCTTTCAGTGCGGCGATCTCCGCGGACTGCCCGGCTTCATACCGGTTCACAACGTGGTCGCCCTCGCAGTTCCCGTTGTTGGTGTTGATTACCCCGCCGTTTGCCAGCCCGAGCAGGGTAGCAATGCCGCCGATGTATCCGCCGATACCGCCCACGCGGTCAGCGGCCGTGAAATTCAAAGACATACAGAAGTCCTCCTAAAATAGATTGGAGGTGGCCACCTTCTGCCTATAGAATACCAAAAAACCAGGCGTTCGGTTCATCACCTAAACGCCTGGTTTCCTTCTGAAAATCGTCATTAAATCATCAGATCGTCCGGAAGTGTGGCACTGTACTCCTTGACTGCATCGTATTTCCTTTGCAGCCGTTGGACGGTCCTGGTGATCGTGGCAAGGGACACATGGAGGTTTCGCTCCTGCCATTTCTGGCTTTTCCCGGCGGCACGGGTGGTGAGGATGTCCATTTCCAGCGGCGTGAGAAACGCCAGCCGGTCGAACTCCGCAATTACCACCCGGTTCAGCCCGGGTCTGTCCATTTACCGCTTATTCCTCCTTGACGATTTCTCCTTTATCAATCCACTGCTTAAACGCCTGATGCAGGCCGGTAGAGGCCAGGCCGGACACCGCGCCGCCCAGAATTACCTCCGGGGTAATCTGCGGCCAGTTCAGCCACACGGACAGACCCACGCCCAGCACGGCGACAATGACGGGAATCCACCGGTTGTCGGCGCTGGTCACGTGTTTGATAAGATAGCCTACCACCAGGCACAGGCCCACGATAACGGGAATGATGTAAGTGTTCAGAAATTCCATTTGTTTGTCCTCCTTAAAAATCAGTTGGGTTTGTGGTACTCTTCCAGGTCATCAATCCTATGATTGATGACTTTGATCTGCTCCTCCACCACGGGCATCCGCTTGGCGAAGTTGTTGTGCTCCCGGACCTCCCGGGTCAGCTCGTCCACCCGGGTCTCCATGACCGCCTGGGCCTTGTTGTTGGAGATCATGACGCCGATCAGCGTCAGCCCGCCGGTAAGTACGGCGGTGATAATCGATGCGATAATCGTTTCCACGTTTTTCCTCCTCAAACTTTGGTCAAATATTTCCGATGCACGTTGCCCGTAATCGCCCCGGACCTGTAGATGCTCACCGTAACCCGGTCCCCGACAATGGCCCGCACATACAGCTTTTTGCTGTACACCCAGCTTGCAAACTCCTTGTTCTGCCCGTACACCGGCGCACCGCCCTGCATGGTCACAACGTCGCCCAGGGCCAGCGTGTCAGCGGCGGGCTTGTCCTCAGCGGGCTTCGCCGCCCGGATCTCCGCCAGCACGGCCAGAATCCGGTCTCCGTACCCCTTGGCCGTGGCCCAGCCCTTGCCCTGGGGGTTTTCCTTCTGGCCCAGCCATTCGACATACGGGGCGCTGCCACGGGTCACGTACTTAAATCTCGGGTCAACACAGGCCCCCACAAGCGCCTCGGTGTTGGCGTAGGCTTTCAGGTGCTGAATCTGCGCCCGGATGCCCATCTGGGGCGTGTCAAAGCTCTCGCCCTTTGCGTCCGCAGCCACAACGCCCATCATGGCAAAGTTGTTCTGACTGAGCGTGACCTTGCAGGTCTCCTGGGGGAACGCAAAGTTACCCGTCTCGATGCAGCTCTGGGCAAAGGCGATATCCCCGGCAATGCCCTCGGTCTTGCCCTCGCTGAGATACAGGGGGATCATGTCAATAACCGACTGTTCCACCCCGGGCCGCTTGGCCTTGATGTAAGCGACCATCTGCGCCGCCGTCGCCACGGCCTCGCCCGCAATGCTGTGGTATCCCTCCGGCCCGGCAGGCTCCACCGGCGTTACCGGCTGCTCCTGCTTGACCTCTCTGGCCGTCAACACGGCGCTGTAGCCCGCGGATTCCAGCTCTGCCCGGATACCCTCGGCCAATTCCTGGGGCAGCCCCGCCGCGCTCAGGTCGTACACGGTTGTCACCTTGGGTGCATTCGCCGCGTCCAGCCGCTTGTTGACTGCCGTCATAATATCCGGGAACTTAGCCGCCAGATAGGGACCGGGGCACTGGGTATTGGTAAACCACTTATGCATGTACATGTTGCCGGTGGTGTCGCCGGTGTACCGCAGCCGCCCAATGCCGGGGTTCCGCTGGCAGATATCCACAAGCAGGCTAATCAGGGCTTCCATGGCCTTTTCGCCAACGGGCCACTGACCGCCCTTCTCGCTGTTGGATACCTCGATGGTGATGCAGTGGCTGTCATACTTGTAGCTGGAGCTTGTCCACGGGGTATCCTGCTCCCTGACGCACTGCACAATGCTGCCGTCATTGCCGATGCAGTAATTTGCCGACGCCTTTCGGCTCTCCAACGCAAAGCCCTTTGCCGTGACCCGTGCGGTGGTCACTGTAGCCGTATGGTGGATAACAACGCCGTCAGGCTCCCGTGAGCGGCCTTTGGTGTAGTTCGGGCTTGCGATAAACTCGCTCGCCAGTTTGCTGTCTACTTCTGCCATATGTATTCCTCCTTAAGAAAGATTGCTTAACTTGGTGATATCAGGCGCCCGCCAATTAACTCCCCGAACGCTTTCCGCCCATGGTCGTTCAGGTGCGTCCCGTCCGAAGAAAACGCCGCATTATTGATAGTGTTAATTCCGAGCGCCTTGTACCCATCGATCACGGGACAGTTAAATTCTCCAGCCACTCCAATCAACGCTTCACAAAAATCTCGCAGTTTTTTGCCGCTGCCGTTGGTGTACGTCTCTGCCCCGGTGCTGCTCCATTTCCGATAAATCGGGACAGACACAAAAACTCTTATTTTTGGGAAAGCAGTCATAATTTTTCGCAGTGAATACCGTAGCGCCCCGCACAATGTGGCCGTATCATCGTCATCCGATGTATTGTCAATCGTCACATTGGCGGCGAAATCATTTGTGCCATAATGTATCACAATCATATCTACGCTGCTGAAATCGAGGGTTTTCAGTAGCGCCAGCTGTGCCGGGAAGTAGTCAGGCCCGCTGGATGCTTGTGCGTCCTGCGTTGTATAGCTGCCAGAAGCCACCGCATCAGCCAACGCCCACATAGAAAATGCCGCATAGCCGCTGGTAGGATGTACCGCCATTCGACACCCGCCAAAGCCTACGTTGTAGACCTCCGCCCCTGTATATGCCGCGGCATACGCCGGTACAGATGTCTTGTCACGGGTCATGCCGATTATGCTGTCCCCAAACATGACGACCTTCCGGCCAGACAGCAAAGGCATTCCGATAGCAAAATTCAGATTTTCTTGTCCAACCTTAACAGCAGGCTTCAGCGTCATTACAGTTTGCGTCGTTTCCGTAATTTCCTCGTTGATCGTTACAACGGAATCGGCGGAGTTCGTCGTAACACGGAGATATGCAAAACCGTTCCAGAAATAATACCCAATGCTGGATGTATCCCATGTTAGGACATTCCCGGAGATGCTGACCGCACCATAAGCATTGTTTGCTTGCATGGTGTTGATGTACCGGCCAATATTGTTTCCGGTTGCTTTATCCGACTTGTACATCGCAAATACAAGCCCGGTAGAAAAGCTAGTGGAAGACGGGTCTTTTACGCGGACCACATCCCCCTTTTTGACGGGTATAAATCCGCTTACAAACGATGTGCCTGTGGAAACAGCGCCGCTCATATTTAATGCACCGCTTTGGTAGCCAACGCCATTCAGCACCGCACCAGAAGCGTCCGTACTCAACGGGATCTTGTTTGTGTATGCGGGCAGAATCTCCGACGTCTCCGTCACAAGATCTCCTGCGCCAGTAATTTCCACCGACTTAGCTACGCTTCCATCATAGACCGTGGTGGTTCCACCACTTTTGATTGTCAGCGCGTAAGGATTTTTCAGGGAAGACGGTACGGTAGGGATTTGCGCAATGATTTGCTGGGCCGCCAGCAGGAACGCACCGTATTGCACAAGGTCTGTCGTGTTGGCTGGGTTGTCGACGTTTTCTGCCGTTACCTGTCCGGTGATGGTGTCCAGTACGGACTTATTGGCATGGGTATGCCGTGCGGCAGTATTGGCGGTTATCTGCGCAGTGGGCACATCCCCCGGCTTAACCGGCGTATACCCCAGCGCGGTCTTGATGCTATCCGCGGTAACCGTGGCGTCGCTTCCGGGGTCACCCTTTGGCCCTTGTGGGCCAGTTGCGCCGGTTGCTCCTTTTTCTCCTTGTGGGCCGGTTGCTCCGGTGTCGCCTTTCTCCCCCTTTTCTCCGGGGTCTCCCTTCGGGCCAGCTGGGCCAGTATCACCAGCCGGGCCTTGCAGCCCCGGTGCGCCATCCGCTCCAGCAGGTCCGGTGTCACCCCTCGGCCCAGTGTCTCCCTTCGGCCCCGCAGGCCCCTGGATTCCAGGCGCTCCGTCGGCTCCGGGATCGCCCTTCGGTCCGGCAGGCCCGGTTTTACCCTGTGGCCCGGTCTCACCGGCAGGTCCTTGCGGGCCTGTATCGCCCTTCGGCCCCTGTGGCCCTTGCGCACCATCAAACATCCCGCTTTCCTTTGCCTGCGCCAGCGCCGCGTCCGTGGCATCCTGCAGGGCATCCAGCGACACAGCCCCAACGTCCGAGGCGGTGACGTTCACGCTCAGAGCACCGTCCGCTGTAATGTTCAGCCCGGCCCCGACCTTCACGCCCCCCCAGCCGTTCTGCCGTAGCCGGAACATACGCGCTTTCCACCGTCTGGGACTGCTCCACCGGCACACGCCGCGCCCCTGCCTGGTTCACCCGGATCTGCTGGGCCAGCGTATTCTGAACGCCTATACGCTGCTGTCTTTCCATGTGCCTACGCTCCTTCTCAGGGTGATCTGCCCGGTGTCGCCGTTCTTGTACCGCTCTCCGTCCGTGGTGATGATGTTGAAGTCATACAGCGCCCCGTTCTTCAGCTTCAGGCTTTCCGCCGGCGTAATGGTCACGGTATGTTCCCCCGCCACCGTAAATTCCCGCAGAATAACCGGCGCGTCCCCGAACTTGTTCTTCACCGTCCAGACCACCTTCTCGATTCCGGAAAAGTCAAAGTCCGTCAGGTCGATCGTAATGGCCGTATAAACGCCAACGTCCACTCGCAGATTCTCCCCGGAGGAACAAATCCCGCAGCTTTCCATACTCCCACCGCCTTTCTCCCTCCTATCTTACCGTACTTCCTTACGTTTCTCTAACCCCAAACCCCGGGTTTCCCCGGGGTTTTTCGTTTACCGCCAGGGCAGCTTCCGCAGCACGCTCTTCCGTGCTTTGGGATATTCCGCCTGGAAAAGGGCATCCTTCTGCGCGTCGCTGATGGGCATCGAATTGATGTATTCGATAACCTGCTCCTGCTTCGTGATATCCGTTTTCCCGTCTCCGTCCTCGTCAATGCTGGACAGCTTCGACACGGCCCGGATGTAGCTGTCGTATGTGTCCGCGGAGATCCCGGCGGGCTGGATGCTCTCTGCGTAGTCCAGGTATCTTGCGTTGCTCCAGCTAATCTCGCTGCCCAGCTCGAGTTCTGTGTCCCATTGCAGGATCAGGTCGTCCAGCTCCTCGCCCTCGGCGATCCCCGCTGTCTCCAGCACCTTCCTTACCTGTGCTTCCGTCAGGTCCCCGGCCTCATAGCCGTCCTTGGCCTCGCCCTTGATGCCGCTCTTGATGGTCTTTGCCGCATCCGATTCCGCCTCTTCCCGGGTCAGCTTCTTGTCCTTCTCCTGGTTCCGGTCCGCCTGGTAGCTGGTCATTTCCTCCTGGACCGTTTTCGCGTACCCCAGCCCGTTGGCCGCAGCGTGGACAAACTCGTCATAGTCGTAGAGCTTTTCCGGAGGACTGTTCTTGTCGCTCTGGGTCTTGTCCTTCATGCTCAGCGCCTTCTGGTTAATGGCCTTGATAACCTGGTCTTGGGTGAAATGCCCCTCGGCAACAATCTCCCGGATAAGTGCCACCCGCTTCGGTGTGTTCAGGTCCAGCGCGTACTGCGCCGCCTCCTTGATTCTGGGGTCGTTCTCCCGCAGCCCCTTTAAGAGGGCGCTCTCGTACTTCTTCTCGTCCCCGTACTGGGCTTTCAGCCGCTTGGCCAGCACATCCTTCCCCTGGATAATGGCCTTGTACAGCTGGTCGCTGTTGCTCTCGTCCGCTTTCCAGCTGAGGATAGGCAGGCTCTTCCGGGCACTGTCCTTCATGCCCTTCAGGATGGTGTCCGCGCTCATCTCCGCCCCGTTGCTGGGGTTCGTGGCCGTGTTGATAATGGCCTCCACATCCCGGGCAATGTTCTTCAGCGGCAGGCCCATAATGGTCCCCGCCATCAGCGCGTTGTCCTTCCAGGCGTCGGCAATCTTCTTCTCCCATTCCTTCTTCTCCTCGTCGCTCCATTCGTCGTCGTACTTTCCGTACAGCGTCGCAATCTTCTTCAGCGCCGTTGCCAGATCCGAGGCCAGGCTCATGTCCGTCCGCTCCACGCTGTAGCCCATGAACAGATTGTTGATGTCCGCGAGAATGGGCACATAGGTCAGCGGATTGAAGGAATCCACCGTCTCCCCCGCCAGACTTGCCAGATACTTCTCCCAGTAGGTCTTGGTCTTGTCGTCGTCCCGGGCCGCGTACACCACCGCCGCCAGCGCCGCGTTCAGCACCGTCGCCACCGCCACGCTGGAAAGCATCTTCCCAGCCATGCGCTTGTCCCCGTTCCGGAACTTCCGCACCGCGTCCTCCACCATGTTGGCCGTGGTGGTTGGCTCCGCCATAAAGGCCGTAGCCATGCTCATAAGCCCGCTCTTGGAGCGCATATTGGCACTTCTGGAGAACACGGAATCATACACCTGGGTTCGTGTAATGGTGTCCGTGAACAGCTCTCCGGCCTTTTGCAAAAGCGCCTCGCCCTTCAGGCCGGGATTCTGGGCCGCCGTCTTCCGCTTCGCCGCCTCCCAGATGGCGCACCATGTCACCTGATCCGCCATCTCCGGCAGCCAGCCGGACAGCTCGTCCACCTTGTCCGTGAACTTGCCCCAGGCGTTGACACTGTGCCGCCCGATGATGTATTCCAGGGTACTTTGCCCCATGTCCACATCAAACCGGCCCATCTCCTTCAGCCCCGCCACAGCGGCGTATTTCTTCATCTGCTCCCAGGTCGCGTTAATACCCCCCGCGCTTTCCACCTTGCTGCCCAGGAAATAGTTGGCTTCAATGTACGCCAGAGCCCGTCCCACGGCGCTGGGCTGCTGGATGGCAACGGACAAACTTGCGCTTACCGCCGCTTTCTTGAATCCGCTCAGCATGGCCTTGCTCACCGTCTCTCTGGGATCGGCCCGCAGTCCGCCGTTCAGGTCCTTCAGGAACTGGTCAATGTAGGTCACGGCCCCCTTGCCCGCCGTCTGCTGGATCATCTGCCGCACGCCCATGGTCTGCTTCCCGTTAACATCGCCCTTCTGCGTCCAGTTGTACACCCGGTAGAAGTCTTCCATGGGCAGCGTAAACGCATGGTACATGCTCATGTCGTTCACATGCTGCGCCCAGGTTTCCGTCAGGCTGGAAAGCTCAATGGCGTTGTTGGCGTGCTGGGTCAACGCCTTTGTAAACCCGCTGTTCTTCACCTTGTTTCCGGTCCGCTCCTGCTGCTCCCGGATGCGCTCAGAGAATACTCCGCTGGATTTCAGGGGCCAGTAGGTCTCTTCTCCGAACTTCTTGATACCGTACAGCGCCATGTTTACCTCGTCGCCCTTGGCGCCCATGACCTTGGCAAGGTACTGCTGCATCTCGTAGGCAAACTGCCGCTGCTCCTTCGTCAGGCTGTTCACGATTGCGTCAATGGTGTCATTCGTCAGCGTGTAGGCGTTGGCGTCGTCATAGGTCACTTCCATGGTAACACCCAGAGGCCCCCGCTGCTGCCGCTTCGTGTTCTCTGCCAGCACAATGCCGCCCTTGGTCAGGTGGTCCCGGGCCTGGGGCCGCAGGCTGTAGGCGTACAGGCTCATGCGCTCGTCCAGGCTCAGCTGGAATTTCCGCCCGTTGGAGGCCTCAAATTCCTGCAATTCGTCCAGATTCCACTTGTCAAACCCGTTCTTCTCCGCAGCCCCCAGGAAGAAGTCTCTGGCGCTGTTCACATCCCGGTAGAACGTGTCCTCGCCGTTCCGCAGATTCCGGTACAGTTCGTTCATGACCGTGCTGCCGATCCGCTCAAAGGCATATACCGGCTTCTCATTGTTCCAGAAGAACTGGTCAATTTTCTTTCCCATGGCCGTCTGTGTGGGCTTCTTCTTTTCCTTCATGCTCAGCTCAATGGTCGCCCGCTTTACCATATCGTCGATCCTGGCATTCTGCCCCGCCACGAACGCCTTGTTGGCGTTCCTTATGGTGGTCAGCAGCGCCGTGTAGGCATCCCGCACCGCTTTCAGCTGATCCAGAGACAGGTCCTTGTAGGCCGTGTTCCCGATGGCCTCTTTTGCGTCCTCGATCAGGGCTTCAATGTTGCTGTCGTACAGGCTCCCTTCCTGCCCCTCCAGCTTGGCGTACTGCTCCTGCAGGGATGTCAGCGCCGCTTTCATGCTGATGTCCCTGCCCGTCAGGTTGCCGATCTTCCGGTTCAGGTCCGCGATTTTCTCGGCGTTGGCCTCTGGGTTCTGCTCCAGCGTCCGCAGCTGTTCCGCGTACTTTGCCAGCCGGTCCGCGTTCTGCCCCGCCTTGCTGTCCAAAATCACCCCATTGATGACCTTCATAGCCATGGCTACGCTGCTCTGCAATTCCTGGGGCACATGGGCCGTGTTGGTGGGCTTCAGCAGCAGCCGGTTCAGGGTGTCAATGGTATTCTGTAATTTGTGCCGTTCTTCGGTCCTGTGCCGGCTTTCCACCTTCTCATGGGCCTTCTGGGTGTTCTGCTCCCGCAGCTCCTTCATCTGCTTCTCATAGCTCCGCTTGATGTCGGCCCGCTCGGTCTCCCACAGCCCCTTCTGAGCCTTCTGGATAACCTCCTGCTGGTACTTCAGCGCTTCCACTGCCGCCTTGCCCCGCTTCCGCTCAGCCTCCAGGTCGTACTTGTGGCTCTGCTCCATGGCACGGGCTTCTGCGTCCCAGCTCCTGCGCAGCTCCTTCATTTCCTGCTTGTGCTGCTGCTTCAGGTCCGCCAGCTGCTGCTTCAGCGTGTCGGAAACACTCTCAACAGGCTTCGCGTCCAAAAATCCCATGAGAATCTTCTGGGTCAGGTCCGCCTTTATCTCTGCCTTGTAGTACTGGAATTCCGTCTCGCTGTCAGCTTCGGCACTGTTGGCCCAGGAGACAATATTCGCGATCCCGTCCGGCATATCCGCCGCCACAGTGTCCGCGCTGAACTGATCCGGGAACTGCGCCGCGGCCTCCTGCCACAGCTGGTCCAGGCTGGTGGTGGAATTCTCGTCAATGATAATGCTGCCCCTGATGGCTTTCTTGAATTCGCTCAGGCTGCCGTAGGTGTACTCCGCGTCGCCGATCTGGCTGTCCGTCAGGCTTACCCGCCGCTTTTTCAGGAAGTCCAGCACTTCCTGGGCGTAGCCGTCCCGCTCCGCCTGATGGTGCTCCAGCGCCCGGTCCGCCAATTCCCCGGCTTTTTCCCGCATGGTGTCGTAGTCCATCTCCACCGTCACCATGTCCCGGTAGAAGTCGTTCAGCTTCTTCCCGAACTCGCTGTCCTTGGCGTTCACGCTTTCCAGAATGCCCTTGGCAATGGCGTTCACCGATTCCCGGTCCCGCAGATTCTTCGAGTTCCCCCGCTTCTGGATCTGCACCACCTGCTTCAGGTATTCCGCCTCCGCTTTCAGCTCCTCATTCTTCCTCGCCAGCCTATCCACCTGGCTCTCCCCGCTGTTCCGGTTGGAATAGCGAATATCCGGGTTCGCCTTGTCAAAGGTACCGATGTTGTCCGTGGCAGATTTTACCTGTTCTGGATGAAGCGCAATATAGGCATCCGTACTCCTGCCAAAACTGCCCTTGTCAAACTGAATAATTACGCCGTCATAACCGTGGTTCTCCAAGTCCCTTGTAATCGCCTCCTTGGAGCGCAGCTCTACCTTTCTTGCCTCAGATTCCCATTCGTCCAGAATGTTGTCCTCCGCTTCATAAACTTCGTTAAAGCCCGCATCATCATAGAGTGCCGTTCTGGATGCGTCCGGATGTGCCTTTCTCCATTCCAAAATGTAGTCACGGAAAGCTTTCGTAGCATTGTCATGTTTCTTTTGATACGCAGCATTCAGTTCTCGCAGTTCATCAGCAGCCTTTACATACTCAGGAGAAATCTTCTTGAGCTGGCTTATCAGGTCTGCTCTGTCGATAACCGTCAAAGGATTTACGATTTTGGCATACAGTGCCATCTGCTTTTCCCCGTTTACCCCAATGTTCTTGTCGCTGGATTTCATGAAAATTCCAAAGGGCGTGTCGGAATCTCTTGTGCCAGCCCCCTGGTGCCTCGGTTCAAAAATCGTAAAGTCTTCCGCTGTCTGGTGATAAAGTACCTTCGGCGTCCCGTCCTCATTCACAACCTTGCTCGCCTTCGCCGGGTCATTCTGCCAGTCCCCGAACCACTTCTTGAAATTCTCCGTTTCCGTCTGATTCTCAGAAACGCTATTGACATTTCTGCTGCTTTTGCGTATACTGTTATCGGAAACCGTACTACTGTTCGCTTCGGGCGTATTGATAGGGGCTTGTTCACCTGTCGGCGTAGCAAGGTTTCCTTTTTTTACATTTGTGTATACTGTTTGGACAAACAAGTCAAGCCGCTTATCAGAAACAACTGCAACAACATTCATTCTTCCGTTGTGGTCTCCGCTGAATATAATCGCAGGCTTCCCCATGTAGTCTTGATTGGAAAGCGTAATTTCTGTCGGATTCAGAACAATGTCTGTAATGTGTCCAAAATCATCCGCAACAATAGCCCGTTGTCCCCTCGCCGCTTCTTTTGCTGCGTTACCGTGGTCTTTCAAAATCTTTCTGACCTCGTAAGAGCCGAGCGACAAATTGAAGTTTTCAACGTTTACGCCGGTATCCGACTTTATTCTGGACGCAAGATCAGCAGGAATCGCGCCAAAGTACATTTTCTTATCCATTGTTTTATCCGCAATGGAATCAGATATAAACTGCGAAAGCTGTTCCTGATTGTCGTATATTACAATTCGCTTGCTGCTTTCCCAGTTTTTCTTCTGCTGGTCAGTATATCCTCTCAGCGAATACCTCTCGCCCGCCCGGGCGTTATTTTTTTGCCCGTCCTGAATTCTGCCGGATTCCGAAATGGCCACGCCCGCCTTTTTCAGCTCCGTCAGCAAGGCAGGCGGCACAACATTGTCAGGAACCGCAATGTCCGTCCCATCCAACAGCTGTTTGTACATCTGCGCCACTTCCGCATTGGGAACGATCCGCACCGGCATGATCCATCTGGATAGAAGCACCTGCCGTTCCGTCCCGGTTTGCTGCCGCAGTGCCCCGGCTACGGTTCCGGTGTGCCAGGAGTGCCAGCCTACACTATCCTTAGCGTACTGGGCCTTATAGCCGCTGGTAAGCTCGCTTACAGGCACACGGCACTCCACCGTCACCAGATTTGGCCGCGTGTACGCCCCGGAAAACTGGTCGTTAAGCACCAGATTGGAGGAATGCATATAGGGATTGTAGGCCGCCGCAAGACTGCCCTGTCCCTTGCCCTTGTTCAGCGTAAACTTCGGCTTTCCGCTCTTGTCCAGCTTGATAAGCTCCGGGTGCTCCGTAGCCGCTTCCCATTTCCCGAGTTCCGAGTAATCCTCATAGCTTCCGGCCACGACAGCCGCCATTGGGGGGTAGAGCTTTCCGTCTACCAGCTGCATGGTCTTGTAGGTCGTCACCGTCTCCTGCCCGTCCAGAAAATCCAGCGTTTTCTTATCCGTCACTCTGTTGGAGTACAGATAATCCGCGGAATTTCCATCAGTGCCAATTACAGTTCCGTCCTGCAGCTGGTAGTTCTCCCCGGCTTCCACAACCGCCTCGGCCCACGCCTGGGCAACCTTCTCGTTATCGGAAATTGCCCGCTTCATGACCCGCCCGATGTCGCTGTCCGGGTCAACGCCCTTGTAGGCGTTTTTTAACTTTTCCACAAGCCCTGTGAAGAAGTCCTTGATCTTCTCCCACAGCGTCCTATCCTTCTTGTACAGCTCCTGAGATACCCGCTGGGCCGCGTCCGTGTCGGTCAGCATGGTCTCGCTCATTTCGGCGATGGTCTCGTCGTAGGCCAGTTCCTGCAATTCCTCCGCCGTCAGGTTCCGGTTTTCTTTCAGTCCGGAAAGCCGCGCCAGCTGCCGGTCAAGCAGGCTGTCATAGGAAATGCCCTTGCTTTCCGCCGCCTCGATCAGGATATCCGCGTAGGTCTGGTACTTGTCCGCCGAAAAGTCCTTGATGAAGTGCGTCGTCTCGTGGGCCAGCGCGTAGGCCACCGTGCCCTGTCCGTTGTCTCCCGCGTTCAGATCGATGTGAATGGTCCCGTCAGAGCTTCGATAGATGCCGTTGGGCGCGCCGTTCTGCCGCTCGCTTTCCGTGCTGGCATAGATTTCAATGTGCAGCCCTGCCTCCGCCAGCACCTTTGCCGCCGCCACACCGGCCTTCTGCCGCTCGTTCATCTTCCCGCTGTCCCGGACGATCTCCTTGGCGCTGTCCTGAATGGTCAGCCCCTTCTCCCGGTTCACCAGCGTCCCGCTGTCCACCTTCGCCGCCCGTTCCGCAGTCTTCGCGGCCCGCCGGTCCCGTCCGGCCTCCCAGGCCTGCCGCCGCATGTCCTCGCTGAGCTTTGCCGCGGAGCTGTAGCTCTGGATGCCCTCGTAGCTTACCCCGCTCATGCCCTTGTTGTAAGCGTTCTGCAGGGCCGTGGCGTAGGCCTGGGTGCTCATGCCGCTGCTGTCCAGCCCGTAGAGCATACTCCGGGCCTTTTGGGTGTCCGTGTGCATATTGCTGATGGCGGAGTACAGCGCCGCCTCCCCGTAGCTGCCGAAAGAAACGTCGCTGGCCTTGACGGTCTGCCCCTCGTCCGTGGCCACGTACATCTGCCCGTCCCGGATCTCCGCGATCCCCCGGATATTCACCGGGTCTTTGCTGTCCTTTAGGTACGCCTGCCCGGAGTTGTCGCTGTCGTATGCCGCCCTTTCCTGGGTAGGCGCAATTCCAAGCACACTCTCCTGCACGCTGGCCGCCGTCCGCATGGAGGCCGCCTCCCGTGCCTTGGCGTTCTCCTGCAGCGTCTCCTTCCCGCCGATGCTGTCCAGGATGTTCTGAGTCAGCTTGTCCCCCTGAATCACCCGCATATAGGCCCTGTCTCCCGGAACCATGGTGGTCCCCTCGTAGACCCTGGTCAGCACGTTCAGGGCGTGCTTCTTGTTCTGGATATCCCGCTGCTCCGCAAGATACTTTTCCGCCGCCGTCCGGAACTCCGCAACTTCCGCCTTGCTGGCCTCCCGCCCCGCCTGCTGGGCGATCTGGGTCGCCACCTTGCCCATGCGGTAGGTGTTTCCGTAGGAATTGTCTCCCTGTCTGGCAAGCTCCGTAACCTCCCGGGCCCTTTTCGCCAGCTTCCCGGCCTTCCTCTGGTCCTGAAGTGCGCTGGCCTGCTCCTGCAAGTCCACATACCGCCCGTTGTTCATCAGCGTATCGCCCACGGCGTAGTCGCTTACCGCGTTCTGGACTTTGCCCATGGAATAGCCGAATCCGGCCATAGCCCCGCCGGATACAAAGCCGCCGAAGCCCGCCCAGTAGATCTCTGTGATCGCGTCCATGGTCGCTTTCCTTCGGGCATCTTCCTCGTCCATGCCCTGGAGCATGTACCCCCGGGCGGCCATGGAAACGTCGCAGTTCTTGCCCATGTTGATGGCGTCAAAGGCAATGTTCGCGATCTCCGTATTGATCTCCTCGCTGGCCTCAAAGCCAGCCTGTATCAGCGTTTTTTTCACCAGATCGCCAAAGCTGCTCGGCGGCGTATTGACGAAGTTCTCAAAGAAGTGGTCCAGGGAGACCTTCTCGAACAGCATTTCAATGCAGCCTGCGCCCACGGCCCCCATGGCGATCTGCCGGTTCGTAGCCCCCCGCAGCTCCAGCTCCTCGGACCGCTGGGCAAACGCGCCCATGCCCATGGTCGCCAGGTACGCGGGCCCCAGCAGCTTCGCGCCGATGGCGCTGTCCACACCGCTGTTGACGGCCTGATAGATGTTCTGCGCGTACTCGGCAGCCCCCGCCGCGAATTCCTCGCTGGCCCCCGCGCTCTTCGCCACATCCTGCACAAATTTGCTGGCGCTTTGCCCGTTGATGCCCCGGATATAGCTTGCGTATCTCGTGGCCCGGGACGTGGAACTGTATACCTTGTGATTCCCGGTTATCATCTCGTTCAGTTCCCCGGCGAACCCCGTCACATTTCCAACCAGAACCAGCCCATGGGCCTCTGCCTCATACCCCCACCGTGCGGCCGTGGAGGCGTTCTGGACCTTCTCGATGAATTTTTCATCCGTCCGCCGGTTCAACTCAGGCTCCATATCGCTCAGATACTGGTTTGCCGCCTCCTGCCCCAGGCTGTTCCGCAGGTAGTAGTAGGTCTGGATCTCCGTATCTTCCAGCGCGTTCCAGAGGCCGCCGTCCGCCTCCGCAGCCAGGGTCTGCAAGGCAGGGGAAGCGCTCTGAGCCGCCAGCTGCCGCTGCTCCTCCGTCATGCTCAGCCACAGGCCCAGCCGGTCCTCTGCCTCGGGCCGCTTGTCCGCGGTATAGGTCAGCTTCCCGGGCACATAGTCAAACTGATTTGCCCGGATCTCTTCCCGGGTCTGCTCTTCCTGCCGCTTGTTCTCCCAGTCGTTCAGCTCGTCATAGCTCGGGCCCGTATAGCTGGTGTCTGTCCCCTTGGCCGCCTCAGAGGCTTCCCCGTACTTGTCGATCTTCCCCCAGGTCGCGTTGTAAGCGTCCATCCGGTTCCGGGCATCCAGCAGCGCATTCTCCGCCGCCGTAACCTTGTCCTTCGCCGCCTGCCACCGGCCCCGCATTTCCTCGTCCTTCTCCTCGGAGTATACCTGGCTGTACCCCTCGTTCTTGGTCATGTCGTACAGCCGGTATTCCTTGTCAACGGGGTCAAATTCCTTCTTCGCCGCCGTATACTCCGCCAGCGCCCGCTGGGCCTCCTTCGCGTCCTTCTGCACCTGCTCCTGCCGCAGCTTCCGCGCCGCCGCGTCGTCCAGCCCGTAAGCCTCCGCCGCGTACCCCACGCCGAAGTTTGTATACCCGCTTCTCGCCCGGTCATAATCCGCCTGGTCCTTGTACTGGGCGTAGAAATCGGAAATACCCTTGAATGTGTCGTAGGTGTCCTTCAGCCCCTTCAGCGCCTTGTCCGCCCGGCGCTTCTGATTCGTGCTCAGGTCCTGGGAGAAAGCATCGTACCGGCTTATCAGGTCTTCAAACTGCCTGCCGGACCCGCCGAACGCGTCTGTTGTCCAGGCCCCCTTTCGGGAATTGGTGTACCCGGACAGCCGCCCATAGGCGTTCTGGATGTCCGAAAGCCATTTCGTATACTGTTCGTTTTCCGGTTCTGTGCTCTGCCGCACATAGGCGCTGCTCCCGGTCGTCGCGATCCGGTCTTTGAGCTGTGCGTATGCGCTCCCGCCGGAAGCGTCTGCCTGCTCCGTCCTCTGAACAGATGTGTCTTTCTGCTGCCCGTTGATTCGTTTCTTGAAATCGCTGTAAGAACTCATACGCCCTCCTGCTTAGCTGTTTCGCTCCCACATTTTGTCGCCCGCAGTCTTTTTCTTGTCCGGGTCCTGATAGATCCCATAGATAGAATTTCCCTGTGAACTGCTGATGGCCCCATCGGAAATTGCTTCCTTAAGGAATTGCTTCTGGTCCGCGTCACTGGCCCCGGACCGTTTAAGGCGTATATACTCAGACCGTACCTGGTTGTAGCTCGGCGTACCGCCGCTTCCAACTCTCCCAGCCCCGCTTCCGCTGCCTGCCGCCGCCATCAGCTCCTCATAGCTCGGTCCCGTGTACTTCGGGTGCAGCTTGTCCCACTGGTCCCGGGTCATGCCCGCACCCCGCAGCTCCTCGTCCGTAGGCTCGTAGCCCGCCGCCCCCAGCTCTGCCAGCCGCTGATACAGGGTGTTGCCAATGCTCATAGCCTGGCTCAGCTCCGTGTCCGCCCGGTCGGAGAGGTAGCTCCTGTCCGTGTTCCACTGGTTCAGCTTGTCGCCCCACCGGCTGTAGTCCGTGGCGTCCGCGTCCTTGTAGAGGTTGTACTTGTCCTTCTCCGCCTGAGCGTCCCGGTCGTACTTGTCCAGGGCCAGCTGGTACAGTTCCGGAATTTTGTCCGTCAGCCCCTGCATATAGGCCCCGTATGCCTGCTGCCCCGCGTTCTGGGCATAGGTGTTCCCGTAGCCCCCGGTCAGGGCCGCCGCCTGCCCCATGGTGTCCTGCATGGCCTGCCGCCCCATCTGGGTGTACCGGTCCTTGTACTGCTGGTACAGCGCGTCAGCGTTCACGTCATACTGGAAGGGCTTCCGGTTGGCGATATTCTCCATCACCTGGTCGATCTGCCCCTGGTACTTGCTCTGATAGTCCCCGGGCTTGGTCCCCAGGTGGTTGTCCAGCGCCGTCTGGCTCTGCTGGAGCCGGTCTAAGTAGCTGCTGTCGTACAGCTCCTTTTTCTTCGTTGTGTCTGCCATAGCGTCCTCCTTGTAAAAAAGCCGCAGCTTCCGCCGCGGCCTGTGTGTTACTGTACTTCTTCCCAGCCCTGCGGATAGGCCGTGGGAGACCATACATTGCTGTCCTGGGTGCTCCGCCAGGTCTTGCCCCCGTCCGTGCAGCAGTCCCCCGTGTTGTAGGGGCTTGTAGCCGACGCCAGGAAGGGGAGGGCTTTCGCCGGGTCAGTCGACCACTTGAACCCCCACTGCGCCGGTAATTCCTCCGGCTCGGCGGTATAGACCGTGCTGTCATATGGCTGCACCAGCTTTACCACCCGCCCGGCAGTTGACCGGCACACAAACCCGGCAGGCCTATCCAGCATGTTCCCGTTCTTTACCGCCGCCGCAAACGTTGGAATAGCCCTTTCCGCCGCGTACAGCTCGGTCCCGGTCATGCTCTCGGCCTTGCCTTGCAGCGCCAGGGCGTTCGCCCGCCCCTGGTCGTACATGATCTTCTTGCGTTCCTCCTGTGTCACAGGCTGTCAACTCCTTCCTGATAGGCCGTGTCAAGCTCCTGCATGGCCGTGGTGTACTTCGCGGCAATCTCCCGCTCATACGCCCGCTGAATCCCGTCCAGCGCCTCCCAGTCCTTCCAGGGGCTTACCATCTCCCCGGCAAACACAGCCCCGTCCTCTCTGATCCAGCTCTGTCCCTCCGGCACAAACCGATAGCCCTCGATAAAGCCCGGCGCTTTCCCGTCAAAGAAGTCCGTCTCAACCGCCGTCAGCCCGTCCCCGGGCGCAGCGTGGCACTTGTATTCGCTGTCAATGTAGATTTTCATGGTTCTCACCTCATTCCAGCCAGACCTTGCTGACGGCGTTCTCTGTGGCGTAGCTCGCGGTATTGCCCAGGGTAATGTACCCGTAGTCGATCCCGGAAATATCCAGTGTCACGTCCGTGGTAAGATTCCCGGACGCGATCATGTCCGGCGCGTAGCCGCCTGTTGGGACCTTGGCCGTCACGCCGATCTTGCCCACATTCTGATCCGCCGTGGCCCGCAGCTTTGTAAAGGGCCACAGGTCGATCAGGGCCGCCGTGGTGATGTAGGATCTGGAGTTGGCCGTCCGGAATGCCAGGGTGTTTCCAACGGTCGTTTGCCCCCCGTTCCCGGTCCAGCCGCCGGTGACGTTATACCGCTGGTCCCCGTCGTTGAACAGGAAGAAGTTCGTGAAGCTGAACTGCACCCAGGCGTCGCTGTGGCAGATGTAGGCATCCACATACACAAAATTCCCCGCGGTCTCCTGCACCTGCTGGCAGGAATAGGGATTGATTTTCAGCCGGTTCCGGATTCCGGATACCTTCCCGTTGATCGCGTCAATGACGCAGTTCCCCGCCGCCGGGTCCTCCGCCCCGGAATATCCCCGGATCAGGACCGTGCCCACCCCGGCGCTCTCCCAGGGGTCCCCGAACTCGAAGTAGGTCATGGGCACTGAAGACTTGACCCAGATCCGCCCTTCCTTCTTCGCCGGTTCCGCCGCCTGACATACTACGCTGTAGCCCAGGGGATTGCCCCCGCCGTTCCCGTACAAAAAGCACTGTCCAATCATCTGATCACCTCCACCTGGATAGGGATCGCCGTCTCCGGCTTGTCCTCGAAGCAGTAAAAGTTGATCCACCCGTTGGCCGCAACCGCCTTGCTGACACAGCCCCAGGCTTCCTTCTGGGCAATGGCCGTAGCGTTGTCGTCACTGTACACCGGCGTAATGTGGGGCATATCCGTATCCACAAGCCCGTCCGCCTGAAAAGAATGCGAATACGGCCCGCTTCCGGGCCAGTACGTGTCCAGCGTCCCCGTGTAAGTCAGCCGCTTCCCGTCCACGTAGGCTTTCGTCGCCGCGTCCGTCCCGGCAGTGGGTGCTTTCAGGTTCTTCAGGGCCTTCCCGCCCATGTCCAGATCCCCCGTCATGGTCCCGCCCGCCTTGGGGAGCACGTCAATCTCCACATTCCCGTCGTCATCCGGTTCCGTGTCGTTGACGCTCTTCACGAAATTCGCGTCCACATAATGCTTCCTTACCGCGTCGGAATCGTCCACCGGGTCGACCAGCCCCGTGATCTTCCGCCCGTCCATGTTGATGTTTCCCGCCATGGTGCCGCCGTTGGTGGAAAGGAAATCCAACTCTCCCAGCACGTCCTCCAGGTCGTCGTAGGAGATAATAGCCCCGTCCTTGGTAGCCACGTATCCGGGCGGAATGGGCCGCTCCTCCACCGGGATTTCCAGCCGCCTGCCCGTAGTGGTTCCAATTTCCGTGGACATAATCAGCGCGTCAATAATGCCCGCTTTCTGAATCAGGAGGTTCGGGATGTAGCACTTCCCATCCTTGGCGAACACCCCGTATACAACCTCCGGCTCAATCCGGAAGCAGAAGTCCACCCTGGTAACATCGTCGCTGACCTCCAGGTATTGCTTGGTGTCCCACTGGAACAGACTGGTTTTCCCGTCAGGAAGTCTTGCGTACATCCTTATTCCCTCCGTTTCTGGCGTTTATCAGCTGCACCACCTGAAACAGGTAGCTCCACAGCTGCCGCACCTGCTCCTCCGGCTTCCCGGTCAGCATGGGCGGTGTCGGCAATTTAATATCCACATACGTCACTGCCTTTCTCATAGATTTTCGAGATACTGTAAATCTGCATGGCCCCGAAGCCCGTAACGCGAATCCGGAAATGGTCGCACCGCCTGGGCTTCACAGGCAGAACCGCGCTCTTGATCCGGTTCCCCACGATGCTCCCGCAGGGCAGCCAGACCCCATTGGAATCGTATTCGATGGAGAATTGGGCCGTGGCCCCGTCCTCCAGCCTCAGCCGCACGGCAAATCTGGAAACATATTTTTGCCCTGCGTCCGAGTAGCCGATGATATTCGTGGTCGCGCTCCATTGCACGGTCTTTTCCTTCGTGCCTTCCGCCCGCCCGGAGGCCCCGAAGAACTGCTTCGTCTCCGCGTCCAGAATGTACAGCTCGTCCTTCAGCGTGGCCATGGCCAGGGCGTGGGTGTCGTCCTCCTTCATCCAGATGCCGTTCTTGGTGTCGTAGACAAACAGGTTCCATCCCGCCTCCCCATGCATGGAGAGGTAGTATTTCCCCCGCAGGCTCCCGCCCACGGCCTCAGAAAACAGCTCCTGCCCCAGGGAGTACCCCGTGTTCTCCGGTAAACTCCCGTCATAGGCGCAAACGCCGCTCCTCGACTTGAAGTACAGCCGGTCATTGACCACCTGTAAGCTCCTGCCGCAGCCCTCCTGAACGCCCTGGCATGCCGTGTCCTGGATCTGGTGCGCCCCGCCCTCGTCCACATAGACCTTGTGCAGGTGGTTTTCCTTCCAGAACAGGGGATAGCCCAGGTACGTGATGGCTCCCGTCCACTTCCCGTCCGTGCCCACGCTGGCCCGGTAACTGTCCGTGGAGATGCCCGCGTACCGCTCCCAGTTCTTGAAGTCCCCCAGGGCACAGCAGTAGATTTCGTTGATGGTCTGCCCGTCCTTCACGCCGTAGAAGCAGCCCCACAGCCGGTTCTGGCACTCCACCACATAGTCCATCTCCGGCATTTTCCGGGTGATACGCAGCTTCCCGGCCTCCACGGTCACGCTCTGGGGAACCAGCCCGATGAGAACCATGCTGTCCGCCGTCACGTGCTGCACGATCCGGCTGCCCTCGATCGCGTCCACCCCGGAGACCGTCACGCCGTCCAGGTCTTTGAACTGCGCCCCTATCCCAACGCAGGAAATCTTGCAATACACCGTCTCCACGCTGACCCAGCTGCCCGTGCTCTCGTTCCAGACCTTCATGACGTCGGTCTCCCCGGAGGTATCCAGCCAGTATTGCCCGTTGCTGGGGCTTTCCGGCGCGGTATCCCCCTGGGTGTAGTTGTAGGCAGCCCCGTCCTCCATGCAGAGGGAGACCGTCGCCTGGGCCGTGTTCGTCCAGTCCGCCTCGATCTTCCCGCAGTCGTCATAGTCCTGGGTATTGATGTAGGCTTTGTCCGGCAGGATAATGACGTAAGCGCCCATGCTTACAAGCGTTTTCTCGCTGTCCGCCAGGTGTACCCCCGCGTCCGTCAGATGGTCCGTCAGGTCCTCGCCCCCGTAGTAGAGGTTCCGGTTGTCCACCCACACCAGCTTGTCCTTGGCCAGCAGCCCGTTTGGCTTTACCAGCACATCCAGCATGGTACGCTTCTCCCGGGCCGCCAGCAGGGGATAGTGGTCAGAGGTCAGATTCTTCATGTCGGACATGCTTCCGTCCGCCCCTCTTAAATTCCGGTCCAGCCCCGGAAAGCTCTGGGTCAGCTCCTCGCTGCGGCTGATCTCATTCATACTTGGCAGCTGCATAGGTCCCTCCTAAAAGTAGCGTATCCTCGTCCCCTTGGGCATGTGCGTCCGGTTGTACCAGTTGGCGAAGCCGTCGTATTCCGCCTGGAACATGGCAGCGCTGTTGTTGTACCGCCCGAACTCCGCGTTTGCATAGTCGATCTGGCTTTCCAACCAGCTGATATATATCCTGTCCCAGGGGGCCGGGACCATCAGCTCCACATCCTCGTCATCAATGTCATAGGGCACAAACAGGATATTTCCCGGGTTTTCGTGGGTGTCGATAATCTCCGCCTTGATCTTCCCCTCCAGGGCGTTCAGCCATGCCAGCTTTTCGGTAATGTCAAAGGCGTTGGGCTTCCGGCTGTCCACGGAAGCGATGGCCTCCCGGACCGTCATAGCTTACGCCTCCGTCGGGGAAGCCGCCTTGGAAATGCTGCTCTCAAAGGCCATGGCCTCCTCCAGCATTTCTTCCTTCCGCCGCAGGATCTCCGCCACGCCTTCCGGCACGTCCACTTCCCGGCCCCGCTGGATCAGGTAGCCCACGCCGTTCAGGCCCACGTACACGTCCTCCTTTTCCTCTCTGGTCAGAGGCAGCCGGATTCTTACGTATCCTTCCTTGACGGGTTCATTGACAGATTCTTTCTTGGTTGCCATAGATATGCTCCTTTCATGTGGGGGGCGGTCTCCCGCCCCCGTGGGTCAAAATCAGTTTACAGCCGCCGTACCGGAGAACGCGCCGCCGCTCTCCACCCGGATCATGTAGTTCTCCTGGAGGATCTCCGCGGTCTGCATGGCCTTCCAGCCAACGGTGCTTCTTTGGTCCAGGGGGTCAGCCGTACCGGCAGAACCCAGCTGCTTGATGATGGTCTTCAGGCCGCCGCCCGTGACCTCGGTGATGCCGTAGGCGTTTTCGCCCAGGATCAGGGTGCAGAAAACGGAAATAGCCGTGGCCGCGCCCTGCTCGCTGGTGTCGCTCTTCACGATCAGTGCCTCGGAAGTCTCCACGAATCGGACGCCCGCGATCCTGCCGATCTCGCCCTCGTACATGTTCTCGGGGTTGGTGTACTTGTGCATTTCCTCCCACTTGGGGTCAGACATCAGGTCGTAGGCCGCATAGGGGTGGATGATGCCCACGTAGTCGCCGTTGATCTTGGGCACGTTGTTGGCTTTCAGGGTAGCCACGGCCCGCTTCACCACGTCCACGGTCAGCTTGCACGTGGCGTCCAGGCCCGCCCGGGTGGTCACGGCGGTGGTAGCGCCGCTTGATGCGATCTTGGGGCAGTACATGACGTTGGTGCCCGCCTGGAGGATGTTCCTGGTGATGGTGTCCAGGGTCAGGCCCGCCTGGTTGCCGATGGCCTTGGTGGCCTCCAGGACGTTATTGTCAATGGCGGTCAGGTCCAGCACATCGGACAGGGCCACGTAGTCGCCGTACTGATGCACTTCCGCCGTAATGGCCGTTACGCTGAGCTTCCGGCCGTCAGGGGTCACACCTTCGGTCAGGGCGGTCAGGGCCTTGGGCAGCGCGCCGTAGCGCCGGAACTCGATCTTCTTGCCGCCGTTCTTGGGGATAGGCCGCTTCTGGCCAAACTGGCTGTGGATCAGGTTGGGCTTGGCGCTTTCCAGCAGCGTCCGGTCGTAGAAGGTCTTGTTCTCCGCGGACAGGGCGGTGTCGGTGGTCACGTTGGTGTTCAGGGTGCCCGCAAACAGCTGCAGGCCCTTCATGGTCATAAGGTTTCTGATGATTTCCATAGTATCTCCTTTCGTTTTAGCCGAAGGAAATACGCTCTCCCCGCATAATGCGGTCCATATACGCGGTGAATTCACTTCGGCTCATGTTGTTTACGTCTACTTTCTGGTTTACCGTGGGATTGTTCCCCACGCCGCTTTCGGCGGGCCTCCGGCTTCCGCTGGCCACACTGGCAGAAAGCTTCTTCTGGGCCTCCGCCGTGGCCTTCTCCATGCCGGCCTGCATGATGTCGTCGTGGAATCTGGCCCAGTAGGCGCTTTCCACATCAACGCCGCTTTGCAGCATGGATACAAATTGGGGGTCCTCCAGGCAGGTTTCCAGCTCCAGCCCCGGGAATTTCTCCTTGGCCTGCTCCGCCTGTGTCACCCACTTGGCATAGGTCTCCCGGGCCGCCTCCTCCCGCCGGGTCATTGCCTGCTGCTGCTTCAGCATGGCGTTCTCCCACTGGGCGCTCCGCAGGGCCTTCAGGCTCTCGGCGCTCATGCCCTTCTCCGCCGCCTCGGCCTGCCACATCTGCTCGTCGTTGTCCAGGGCGTTCATCAGGGCGTCCAGGTCCCCGGAATCCACCTTGTACTTCTGCCCCAGCATCTGCAGCAAAGGCTCAGCCTTGGCAAGCCGTTCCTCGTTGGCCTTGGCTCCCCGCATCCGGGCCTGAATGGTCTTCTGCACCCGCGCGTCGTAGTCTGCCTTGTACTTGCCCTTGATAAGCTCGTCGAAAGTCGGTTCCGCGGTCGGAGCGCCTACGGCTGCCGCCAGTGCTCCCGTCTGGCTCCCGGCGTCGGAGCCTCCCTCGCCCGTTCCGGCCGCTCCGCCCTCCGCGAAAAGCTGCAAGCCTTTAAGCCGGATGATTTTTCCAAACAACTTCATAGGTTCCTCCTCTGCGGGTTAGGCCCGCGGCTCCATATCTGCGGGTTAGGCCCGCGGCTCCTCGGTATATCCTCGGCTTTCGCCGTTACCTATAACGTAAATCGCGACATTTTCGGGGTATCGCTTCCCCAGTACCTCCAGCCCCCGCCGGATCACGTCCAGCGCCAGCCGCCCCTTCTCCATGGCCCCTTCCTCGGGCCGGAAGGCTACGCCTGCATTCCCGTCGTCCAGCATGACGGATGGCGGGCCCTCCAGTTCCCCCCGGCTGCACATGTCCAGGGCTGCCTGGGCCGCCGTGTACATCAGCATGGTGGCCGCGGCGCATACAATGTCCTGACCCTTTGGGGCCGTCCCCGCGTGCCCGGCCATACTCAGCCACAGCACCCCGTCCCGGTCTCCAATAGTCACCTTAATCATAAGCTTCTCCTTATGCCGGGGCCGTGGAATTGGCCACCCGCTCCCGGGCGTTTCTGGTCACGCTGCTCTCTCCGCCGCTGCTTTCCGTGCTGCCGTCTCCCGTCGGCGCTTCCGCAGGAGCCGCCGCCGTCCCCATAGCCGCCATCATGGCCGCCTGCTGCATCTGATACATCATCTGATTCTGCTGTATCCGCTGCACCACCTGGGCCTTCCGGTCAAAGTCCATCATGTCCAGACAGGCCAACGCCTGATCCGCCAGCTGCGGGTTGAAGAAGCCCGCCGAGTAGAAGCTCATGGCCATCTCGTTCTGGCTCAGCCGGGAATAGGGGCTTGCCTTTTCCGACGATACGCTGATGTCAAACACCGGCAGCCGGTACCCCATGTCCACGCCGAAGTCCGCTCCCTGTGCCTGGGGCTGTAACCCCGCGTTGCTGTAGGCCACATACTGCGCCTCCCCCTGGGGGCCTGTAATGCGGAACTGCCTGGGCAGGTCGTAGAACTGCCGGATCAGCTCGATGACCATCAGGCACACCTTCCGGAATACCCGGTGGCTTGCCTTGTTGCTGTCCCGGCTCAGCTTGCTCCCCGCCTCCTGCATGGCCGCAATGGCGCTGGCCGCGGTCACACCGGAGGACGTGCCGCCCGTGGAGATATCCCGGTTGCCCGTGACCTCCTTCAGCTCGTCGATTTTGTTGTTCAACACCGTCACATAGATGCCGTTCAGCGCCTTGCCGTTCACCGGCTTGATGCTGTCCTCCCCCAGATTCCCGTCCACATGAATGAAGTCGTTGCGCATATCCGCGTACTCGCTCTCGTTCACGCTGCCGTCGTTCCGGATGAAGTGCCTGGGCCGGGCGTTTGCCATCATGTTCTGTAAAATCGCCTGGTTCCCCCGGTCGATATACTCCTGGGCGCTCTTGGCCACATCGATATAGCCGAACCCGCAGGGGCTTCCCGCCACCCGGAACAGCGAATCAATATGGAATGGATACAGCCCGTGGTCGTACCATCCCCGTTCCGCGTACTCCGCCTCGTTTTCCGACGCGAACAGCACCGTGTCCCCCGTGAACTTGCAATAGTGCAGCACCGTCTTCCCGTTCCGCCGCCACTTGTAGTACCAGTCAATGACCGTGGTCTTGTCCCGGGTGTCCACGTTGTCCTCATAGCTGTACTCCGCCACGGTAAAGCTCTTGTCGCCCACCTTGTCCCCCAGCTCGGGGTACTGCTCCTTCAGGGCGTCGTTGTCCACCATGGTCACGTAGAACAGGTTCCGGCTGTCCTGGATGTCCGTCACCCCCGGCTCCCAGAAGAGATTCAGAATGTCAATGCTGCGGATGCTGATGTCCCCCAGCCCGTTGAGCTTCCCACTGTCCCAGAACACGCCGTAGCACCCGGCCCCGTACTTCAGCTTGTAGTCCTGCTCCGCGTCGTACACCGCCTCGAACTCGCACTGATCCATGACCACGGGCAATATGCTGCTCAGCCGCTTGGCCTCTTCCTCGTCGGTTTGTTCCCGGCCCTGCACCGTGCAGGTGGGGTAGTTGTCCATGCTGTCCGCGTGCTTGTTCGCCAGGGCGTTGAACAGCCACCCGGAAACCGGCTCCACGTCGCCACCGGCCCGCCTGAGCGTCTCCCAGTGCCGCAGTCTGTACCATTTCTCGTTGTCCACGATCCGCTGGTCCAGCATGGCCTTGCCCTGCTTGTACCGGTTCAGCTGCAAAAGGGCTTCCCTTATCTGCTCCACCCCCACAGCCTCCACCCGGGATGGCTGCACCGTGGATGCTCCCGCCATCTGATTGCCCATGGCCTCCAGCATGGCCGCCTGGGCCGCCTGCCGCCCCGTGGCGAACTGCCCGCCCCGGCTCTGCTCTGCGGCCTGCTCCTGCTCCAATGGCTGCTCCTGCCGTCCCTGGGTTTCCTGTGCCGCCTGCTCATCAGTCTTCCGTCTCGCCATCCTCCTGGCCTCCTGTCCTCAAAATCTCCATTTTCGCCGCCGTCCTGGGCCTGTACAGGTCCCCTCGCGGCACGTCCAGCGCCTGGTAAACCGCCGAATGCGTGTACCCGTCGTCAACCTCCGGCACGATTGGCTTAATGGGCCGCGCCATGCACATGTACCTTACCTCGTCCGCCACATGGTCCTCCATGCTGGTGTCCAGGTCCTCCACCCGGTGGTCGTCATACATCAGCATGGGTATCGTCCGGATGAACGCCCCGCAGTTGCGAAAAATGTACATCTGTGGGAATCCGTTGTCGTCAAAGTGCAGCCGGTAGTGCACCTGCATCCACCCGGGGATACGCTTGTTGTCCCCCCGCGTGAAGTACACCCGGTGCTTCGCCGCCACGTCCGCGATACTCTCGCCCCGCTCCGCGTCCCAGATGGCCGGGTCAGCAATGCCGATGATCTTCTTCCCGGCCAGCCACCGGTGCTCCACCTCTATCCGGTGGATCTCCGCGAATACCTGCTCCGGCGGCCACTTGAAGCCCTCGTTGGGCGTGCCCGTGCACCCGTACAGCTCCAGAATCCGATACAGCACCCCGTCATAGTCCACCGCCCACCAGCCGCAGCTGAAGGGCCGATTGTAGCCCCAGTCGAAGCTCCGGTAGATCTTCCACCCGTCCGGCACCTCGAACGGCTCTATCACGTGGGTGTATGCCCGGTCCTTGTAGTGCCTCGGGTCGTCCCGGAACTCCTCAAAGAACTGCCCCTGGTAGATGTCCCAGGAGCCGTTCAGCCACGCCTCCCGCAGCTTGGGCGGCAGCTTCTCAAGGCTCCGCTTGTACTTCGGCTGCTTTTCCATCAGCACCTGATTGTCCGTCACCAGGGCCTGGATAAAGGCGTAGTCCTCCGGATGCTCGTCATCCGTGAACCGCTGATCGATAAAAAGCCGTTTGAAATACGCGTGGCTCGGCCCGCCGGGGTTCAGGGTGTAGTACGTCCGCTTTGGGAATCCGTTGACCCCGCGCACGCAGGCATCGATGTTGACCAGCCATTCCTCCCGGAACTGCCCCGCCTCGTCGGCAAACCAGATATCATACTCCGCGCCCTGATACTGCCCCAGATCGGCATCCGTGGCGCAGTACCCGAAGGAAATGGTGCTGCCGTTGGGAAACGTGAATCGCTTGTCCGACCGGTTATATGCCGCCACCCCATGCAGCAGCTTTAGCAGCGGCTGTATGTGGTTGTTGTCCAGCTCCTTGTATGTCCGCCGGGTAATCAGCACCTTTATCCCAGCGTACCGCAGGCACAGCAGCACCGCTTTCCAGCGCACGAACCAGCTTTTCCCGCCGCCCCTGGCCCCGCCGTAGCCAACATACCTGTGCTTCTCCCGGAAGGCCAGCGCCTGCTTCGGGTTAGGCCCCAGCGGCCCCATATCCAGCACTACTCTGCCCATTCCGCAGCCCCTCCGAATGTCACGCTTACCTCTCTCGTCTGGTCCTGCTCTCTCTGGGCCTCTCTGCGCAGCTTCTCAATCCGCGCTTCCTGCTCCTCCAGGTCCAGCTTAGACCGCACATCCAGTACATCTTTAAGATCCCGCAGCACCCCGGAATACGCCTTCAGCGCCCGGGCATTTTCCGGGTCTATGGCCGCAATGCCCTCCATGGTCTTCCCGATCAGCGCGGCAGCCGCCTGCTGCATCTGCGTGCCGACGGCCTGACTTGCCTCCGACACCGTGTCTATGGTCGCTGTCACATGCTTGTCACATGCCTGTCTGCGCAGATCAGCCCAGCCTTCCCGCTTTGCCCGCGCCCCCAGCGTCCGAAAGGAGACGCCGTACTTCTCCGCCAGCTCCCGGTATGTGCAGCTTCCCGCGATATACTCCGCCTGGATCTCTTTCCAATCCAACGCCCCCTCCCTCCTTTTCTCCGCCCATCATACCCGCTTTTCCAGCCTTCCCGCTAACCCAAAAATTTTTTGAAAATCTGACCACCTGAAAGCTGCACAATGGCCGCCCCCACCACGGGAGCGGCCATTTTTTATTCCTTTTTCGTCGTAATTTCCGCCTCCGGCTTCACCTGCCCCTTCCGCGCGCGGCATTCCAGCAGATCTCCAATCCTGACCACATCTGCCACATAGTTCGCCTCGTTCCGGGTCAGCAGGAGACGGCCCATAAGGAGCTTCACAAAGCGTTTACGCGTCATGCTCGGCCTCCTTCTTTTCCCGCTCTTCCGCTTCTTTCAGCGCCTGGAAGACCTTGACGTAGACGGTCCGGCCGTAGTCGCTGTTAACCGGGATCAGCGGCGCAATGAAGTGCCAGCAGCCCATATAGGTCGGATCACTTTCCATTCCCTGCTTCTCCTTCCTCCGGCGGCTCAGGCAGCGGCATCCAGTGGGTGACGTTTCTTTTTTTGCCCCCATACTGGAACTCCTGGCATGTGCGCCAATACTTCAAGGTCCTTACTTCCCCGTCGCAGCAGCACAAGAATTTCCCGCTGCTGTCCGGCAGCCTCTCACTGCACGGAATCCACCTTGTCCGCTCCAACGCCTCCATGCCCATCCGGCAGGCTTCCACTACAGGATCTATGCTTTCGTAGTGCTCCCGGTGCTCCGGGTTCAGAATCTCGATTGCACGGTCAATTGTCATTCGCTTTGCCCTCCAAATCCATTTTGCATCCGCATCCCGGGCAATAGTTGTACTCCAGCAGCTGCACATCCTCGTCAACCTCAAAACACCATTCTCCGCCGCAGGCAGAGCATTGGATTGTTGCAAGGCTGTTCCAGTCATCGTCAGTTCGTTCCCACCGCCCATGCCGCACCGGCTCCACGTCGGCGGCGGAGAGCAGCTCTATTTCGTTGATGCACTTTGCAACAGTACGGCGTTTGCTGTCTGGGACTTCCACGCCAACTTTTGCAAGCAGTTTAATTGCCGCCTCACGGCTTATGTAATCACTCATTCCAAAGCCTCCTTAATTGCTTCGTTGTATTCGCACCACTTAATGGCGGCCATTGTAATCTCAGGGTCTACGCTCCACCATTTGTTCTGCGCCAGTCTTGCCGCAGTCTTTCGGGTTATAGGGTAAAGGTTGTCCGGTGAGAAGTTTTCCGTATTGTGGTCTAGAAAACATACCATGTAGCCGTCCGGTATTTCTCCATATACATCCCGGTACACTTTCTCTTGTAACGGGAGCCACCATGGCTTTGCGTAGCCGCTAATGCCAGGCCGATCAACCATGCGAACTTTGATGTACGTCCCCGTTTGAGACTTCCTGACCGTTCCGATTGGGCATTGCTCTTTTGGCTTTTCTCCGTACCGTGTTTTATTTGGCATTCCTATCAATCCGAGACTTTTTGTGCATTTATCTCTGAGTTGGCAGGCCGTTCGGTGCGGAAAAAACATGGAATTAAACGTGTCGGACAAATCGGCGTAGGAAGCGGCCTTGTGATAGTTATCACGCAGCCATTGCTCCTGCTCCGGCGTGAAGCGAACGCCGCTCATTTCCGAACAAGCCCCTGAATTGCGCTGTTCTTCAGCTTTCCCTCTGCGGCCAGTTTTTCAGTTCGCAGCACCACATCCGCATTGTTTATCATCTGCTTGGCAAGGCTTGATACCGTCTGCGCCACTTCCGCAATGGCTTTTTTCGCGGCATACGGAGTGTCCTTATCGGTAAGCAGTTCGATTTGCTCACCAAGTTTGTCCTGCAATTCAACTAGTGTCATTTCAGTCCCTCCAAACTAACAAGCTAATCTGCCCATCAAGGGGCGTATTGTCGGTCTTTTGCCGCTTCCGCTCCGGGATAACTTCACGCACAATGGGTTTGCGGTTTACCGTTTGATTGAATGCCCCGCACGCCTGCCACCTTCCCGCCCAGTCCGTCGCTTCGCTATGGGTAAGCCCGTACACCTTGCATTTGCAAAGCACTTTATCGTGATACCTACCCTTTATGAAGTTGCTGCACTCCCGGCATGTATGCCCATCTGTAACGCCGAAAACGCGGCGCATCAGATCAAGTTTTCGTAGAGCCATTGTTATCTCCTTCCCGCCCGGGTTGCCCCGGGCTTTTAATTGCCTCGATTTCGAGGCGGTTAAAGGTGCGATTTCGGCACGGTTAAACTTGTTCCTCAAACCGCCTGTAGCACTCCGTACAGCCA
>ERZ808278.234-NODE-234-length-43424-cov-4.874058_pt1 | contig 43424 bp, 39 predicted proteins | sample MGYA00521239_ERZ808278 | MGnify/ENA primary metagenome ERZ808278 (study PRJEB31516, sample SAMN03275600) | gut metagenome | biome: mammalia-associated habitat; material: feces | host: Papio cynocephalus | place: Kenya | collected 2012-07-17 ... | reverse complement strand
CAGTGATAGAGCATGATTCAAAGAATCATACCCCAACACTTGACATAGAGCCAAAAAGAAGGTGCTGTACAACAATGTCGTAGAGCACCTTCTTTCTATTGCCAATTATTTATTTTCCATCTTTTTAATTGCTGCCCCTAAGAAACCAGCAAATAAAGGATGTGGTCTGTTTGGTCTTGATTTGAACTCTGGATGTGCCTGAGTAGCTAAGAACCAAGGATGTGAATCGATTTCGCACATTTCTACAATACGTCCGTCTGGTGATAAACCTGATAAATTCAAGCCGCCTTTTTGCAAGTCTTCACGATAATAGTTATTCACTTCGTAACGATGTCTATGTCTTTCGTGAATTTCGTGTGCATTATATACAGAATGTGCAAGAGAACCGTCTTGAAGGATACAAGGATAAGAACCAAGTCTTAAAGTACCACCAAGGTCTTCTACTCCGTCTTGTTCAGGCATTAAGTGAATTAATGGGTGTGTAGTAGAAGGGTTTAGCTCAACACTATGTGCGTCAGTAAAGCCTAGTACATGTCTTGCAAATTCAACGATTGCAAGCTGCATTCCCAAGCATAAGCCTAAGAAAGGAACGTTATTCTCTCTAGCATATTTAATAGATGTAATCATACCTTCAATACCACGGTCACCAAAGCCGCCAGGAACGATAATTCCATCAACATCGCCTAAAAATTCTTCTACATTTTCAGGTGTTACATCATCGGATGGAACCCATTTTATATTAACGCTTGCATTGTGGGCAACTGCACCATGTTTTAAAGCTTCCACAACACTGATATATGCATCATGTAATGCTGTATATTTACCAACCAAAGCAATAGTTGCTTCTTTTTCTGGATGCTTAAGAGCATGTACCATGTCTTCCCATTCTTTTACATCCGGTTTTGGACAATCTAAATGTAGACACTCACATGCAATGTCTGCAAGATGTTCTTTTTCCATAGCAAGTGGAGCTTCGTAAAGAGTTTCCACATCTAAGTTCTGCATAACATGTTTTGCAGGTACATTACAGAACAACGCAATTTTATCTTTAATCTCCTGTTCCAAAGGAACTTCTGTACGGCATACGATAATATCTGGCTGAATACCCATTCCCTGGAGTTCTTTTACACTTGCCTGAGTAGGTTTTGTTTTGATTTCACCAGATGCCTTAAGATAAGGAATCAAGGTTACATGAATTAAAATGGCATTTTCTCTTCCGACATCATGCTGGAATTGACGGATGGATTCTAAGAATGGCTGGCTTTCGATATCACCAACAGTTCCACCAACCTCAATAATAGCAATTTGTGTGTCTTCACATCCATCATTGCGATAAAATCTGCTTTTGATTTCATTTGTTATATGAGGAATTACTTGAACAGTACCTCCACCAAAGTCACCTCTACGCTCTTTGGATAATACGGACCAGTAGATTTTACCAGTTGTAACATTGGATTGTTTTGTAAGGCTTTCGTCGATAAAACGCTCATAATGACCGAGATCTAAATCTGTTTCTGCACCATCATCTGTAACAAAAACTTCACCATGTTGTATTGGATTCATTGTTCCTGGGTCAATGTTGATATAAGGGTCAAATTTCTGCATGGTAACTTTATACCCACGCATTTTAAGTAAACGTCCTAAAGAAGCTGCAGTTATACCTTTTCCTAATCCAGAAACTACGCCACCTGTTACAAAGACATATTTCACAGACATTTTATTTCCTCCTTGGCTGTACATCTTACAAATGTTTCTATTATTTCTTAATACTTACTTAGTATCTATATTTCCGTAAAAAATATAACTGTTCTATTATAACCTCCAATATAGAAAAAATCTAGTTGAAAATGAAAAAAATTTAGAGAAAGTTAAGATAATAGCATATTGATTTATGGTTAAACTACATTTATAATGGGAATATCGCAAAGGAGGTTGAATATGGATAACCGAATGTACAATGGCAATAACGGCAATAACAATAGAGGAAACGATAATCGCAATGGGAATGGTCAGAATAATAAAAATAATAATGGCAAGAACAATCCTCGTTCCGGTATCATTATGTGCCTTGTGTTAGCAATTGCAGTATTTTTAGGATTCTCACTAATGACTTCAAAGTTTGAAGAGATGACGAACATAGAGGTTGGTTATGATGATTTCCTTTCCATGCTCGATCATGGAGAAGTCAAATCAGTTGTACTTACAAGTACTAAAATTAAATTTACTCCATTGGAACAGAAGCACAGTTTTAATATTACTTATTATACAGGAAGAATTGGCAGTGATTTGACATTAGTTCAGAGACTTGATAAATCGGGTGTTCCGTTTAAGGCGGAGATACAAGATACAAGTTCTAGTATTATTAATGCTTTCTTAATATATGTATTTCCACTCCTGTTTTTCTGGGTGGTAATCTGGTTCTTTTATCGTAAGATGTCCAAAAATGGTGGCGGTGTTATGGGAGTTGGTAAAAGCAACGCCAAAATTTATGTGGAAAAGGAAACAGGGGTTACATTTAAAGATGTAGCAGGACAAGAAGAAGCGAAAGAGTCTATGACTGAACTTGTAGATTTCCTTCACAATCCAGGAAAATATACTCAGATTGGTGCAAAGCTTCCAAAAGGAGCTTTATTAGTTGGACCTCCTGGAACAGGTAAAACTTTGCTTGCCAAAGCAGTAGCTGGTGAAGCAAATGTTCCATTCTTCTCCTTATCCGGTTCTAGTTTTGTTGAAATGTTTGTTGGTGTCGGTGCGTCCAGAGTGCGTGACTTATTCAAACAGGCACAGCAGATGGCACCTTGTATCATATTTATTGATGAAATTGATGCAATTGGAAAGAGCAGGGATTCACAGTATGGTGGCGGTAATGACGAAAGAGAACAGACTTTGAACCAGCTGTTAGCAGAGATGGATGGATTTGATTCCTCGAAAGGTCTTGTTGTATTAGCTGCAACCAATAGACCTGAAGTATTAGATAAAGCATTACTGCGTCCAGGTCGTTTTGATAGAAGAATTATTGTTGACAAGCCTGACTTAAAGGGCAGAATTGATATATTAAAAGTTCATGCAAAAGATGTCCGTATGGATGATACAGTTGACTTTGAAGCAATTGCACTTGCAACATCTGGTGCAGTTGGCTCGGATCTTGCCAATATGATTAATGAAGCTGCAATTATGGCAGTGAAAGCCCGCAGACATGCAGTATCACAGGCAGATTTATTTGAAGCGGTTGAAGTAGTTATCGCAGGTAAAGAAAAGAAAGATCGTATTTTAGGCAAGGAAGAAAAGAAAATCGTTGCATCTCATGAAGTTGGACACGCATTAGTAGCTGCTTTACAGAAAAATGCAGAGCCAGTGCAAAAGATTACAATTGTACCAAGAACAATGGGAGCATTAGGTTATGTTATGCAGGTTCCAGAAGAAGAAAAGTATCTGATGAGTAAGAAAGAGATGATAACAGATATTACAACATTCTGTGGTGGGCGAGCGGCAGAGGAAATCTGTTTTGATTCCGTAACAAGTGGTGCTTCAAATGATATTGAACAGGCTACAAAACTTGCTCGTGCAATGGTAACGCAGTATGGTATGTCAGATCACCTTGGATTTGTCGGTTTAGAATCAGTTCAGAACCGTTATCTAGATGGACGTGCCGTTATGAATTGCAGTGAACAGACTGCTAGAGAAATTGATAAAGAAGTTCATGATATTATCGAAGAATGCTATAAGAATGCCAAGAAAATGCTTGAAGAAAATATTGATATACTGAATGAAATCGCAGAATATCTGTTTGAAAAAGAGACTATAACAGGAAAACAGTTTATGGAAATTTACCATAAAATTAAGGGAGATGTAGAGTCAGAAGAAGATAAAACAGATGAAACTGGGGATTCAGAAAATGCAAGTCATTTAGAAAACTCAAGTGAATCAGAAGGCGTAGAAGATAATAATTTAAATTAATATGGTTAAAGTAAAATAAAAATGTAGAGGATGATATTTGAGTGCGAATATCATCCTCTACATTTTTATATTAAGAGTTATTCTGAAATCGATTTTAGAATTTGGTTATATTATCAATTCTTATATTTAAATTGTAAAACAAAAAAAAATTAATTTTGCTTTCGAAGAAAAATACTATATACTGAAATTAGGAATACTTTTAGATAAAGACTCCTAACTATTTACAATAGATTTTAGACTATGGAGAATAGAAAATAAGGAGGTGAGATAAATGAAATACATAAAAAAACCTGCTAAAAAGTATGAACCTGGTTTTTGTGCAGCATGTGGAGGAAATTGTGACAACAGATGTAAAGATCAGTGTGTTGTTGTTCAAGCTTAGTCGATAGTAAGGATGGTACATATTGAGGTATTTAATTGTTCCGAAACAAAAGTTTGAGTTTGGGTATTGTCTTGTCTGTGCAGGAAATTGTCATAATGACTGTACAAGACAAGATGTCTGCCAGCTTGATTTGTCAAAACAAAGGTAAAGGAGTGAAAAAGAATGAAATATATTAAAAGTCCAGCTTCAAAATACGTTTTAGGTTTTTGTAACGTATGTACAGAAAACTGTCATAATGACTGTGGCAGCCAAAAAGGTTGTGGATATTGCGCATCCTATACAAGCAAATAAATTTTAGTGTGGGAGGAAGCGATATGATGCGATATATTATTCATAACAAAAAGTTTGAAGAAGGTTATTGTGTCATTTGTTCAGTTGTCTGTAACAATAACTGCACAAAAGTCTGTCCAGTAAATTGTATCTATAATGGCAACCAAGAAGAGCCTTCAGAAGAATAGCCTGTTGGTGTTTGATAGAATGGAGGTTCATGGATGCGCTATATTATAAAGGGAAGCAGAAAGGTTACGATGGGTTTGTGTTATTGCAGTAATTGTGATAACTGCAAGGAACAGTGCGGGAGACAGTGCATGAGATATTCGTAAACCGAAACTCCGGTATATATGGAGGGACTGTATGAAGTATATAATAAAACCAAAACAGTATCGACAAGATTACTGCTATTGTTCACAGTGTGATTACTGCTCTATTGACTGTAGAAGTAAATGCGGTACGTACACTTCAAGTAAAAAATAACCATGTATCTAGTATAGAGTGTGCTAAGAAGTATGCTCTATACTAGAATGCATTAAGGAGGAGAAATGATGAAGTATATTATTAAACCTGCTTCACAAGGCAGATGGATGTGTTACTGTTCGGATTGTAATGTTTGTGAAAACTGTGGATACTGCTCTGTATATAAAGATTAATAAGCAGAGTAAGGAAAATGAATTACATCGTTGAAACCAAGGGGGATATGGTTTGAAAAAGTCAAAATACAATAAGATTATTAATCTTGAAGATGGAAAAACAATTGCATTTAATAGTGTAACATGTGCGTTGGCAGAAGTTGATGCAGAATTTTTAGATACACTTGAAAATATTGAAAACATAAATGTGGATGAACTTACTCCAGAGAAAAAAGAATTAATCGATAATATGATGGAAGGAAATTTCATTGTTGATGACATGCTTGATGAACTGAAACTTATTAAATATAGAAATTACAGTGGTAAATTCAGTTCTAGTGGAATAGGCCTTGTAATTGCACCAACGCTGGCATGTAATTTCGCCTGTCCATATTGTTATGAAACTGCTAAATCCGGCATTATATCGAAAGAGGTTCAAGACAGCCTGCTTGAAATGATTGAAGATACGGCAAAGCATAAGTACGATGTAGATATAACCTGGTATGGCGGAGAACCATTAATTGCAAAAGAAGTCATATTTGACTTTTCAAAAAGGGCAATCGAGATATGCGAACGTGAAGGTGTTAGATATGGTGCATATATTGTTACCAATGGCTACTTAATTGACGAGGATGTAATCAGTAAAATGAAAGAAGCACATATTACTGGTGTTCAGATAACTGTAGACGGACCACCTTCTATACATAATACAAGACGAATTTTGAAAAACAGTGATGAACCAACATTTGACCGTATTATTCATAATGTAAAGCTGTTAATGGAGAATGGAATTACCAATATTGCAATTCGAATCAATGTAGATAAAACCAATGTCAATCATGTGGAAGAGCTTTTAGATATTCTGGAAAGAGAAGGAGTTAAAGATGTTGTAGTAAATCTTGGACATGTAAGTGCTTACACTGAGGCATGTAATGGTGTAACAGATAGTTGCATGGATACAGAAGAGTATGCGGCTCAAGACAGTAAATATCAGAAAATTTTACACGAAAGAGGATACCAGATCTCAGGAAGATATCCATTCTATCCAAGTATCAAAGCAAATTATTGCTGTGCGGATCATGTGAGTGCATATGTAATTGATCCAGAAGGATATATGTATAAGTGCTGGAATGATGTTGGAAACCAAAAACGTGCAGTTGGTAATGTTTGTACCATCAAAGATAAAATGGACGACAAAATGTTTGCGATGAATTTAGAGTACATTATGTGGGGACCATTTGAACATGAAAAATGCAGAGAATGCGATATTCTGCCTATATGTATGGGAGGATGTCCATACAAAGGAATTACAGGAAATGAGCCTTCTTGTGAAAAGTGGGTATACAATCTGGAACAGACAATTATTGCAACTTATTATCAGCAATGCGAGAATGATTAGGCTTCAAAAAGTTGGCATATCTCATTCTTATGAAATATGTCAACTATAAGACATAATATTGGAGCAGGGGAGGGATGTTCATGGAAGAACAGGTAAATGGATTGATAATAAGAAAACCAATGAAAACAGAATACAGCGAATTGTGGAGCATAGTTGAGAGCATTCATAAAAAGCAGGAAAAAAAGCGGCTTTATGAAGATTTTAATATAAATCATACGAAAGAATCGTTTCGGGAGTTAATTGAAAAGGGAATGGAAGAAGAACGCATTTGGGTTGCGTTATTACGTGGGAAAATAATAGGATTTATTAATATAAAATATCAGGCACCTGATTATATGTTTTTCGATGATAAGTATGTATATATCCGATACTTTTATATGGAAGGAAACCACCAGGAATATGCAGAGCAGCTTATGGAAACCGTTGTGAAAGATGCAAAGCAGTATGGATTTGACTATATATGTGGTGACTTGATTCAAGACGATGAAGAGATGGAACAGCTCTATGAGAAAAATGAGTTTGAAAACTATAGAATCAGGCTGGCGAAAAAATTATAATACAATGAGGAGACGTTTTTCTGTATGGGTAAAAGGACGTTTGAAGCCAATTTAAGAATAACATCACTAAAACTTTTGAAGGATGTTGAATCCTTTACTGAATTGGGGACGAAAGTGGTAAAGATTAGAGAAATGTTTGGATTTACTAGTGAAGTAGTCATAGAAGAAGTGTATTCTTTAGAGGTTTTAGAAAGGATAACAGGGAACAGGCTTCCAAGATGGGTAATTGGGTTAAGTGCAGGAAAAAGAATTTGGGTACTAGATAAGTCTAAATGGGAAAACCAAAAGATGGACTTAGCTCAACTTATTTTACATGAATTCGTACATATTGCAATCAATGGGACTGTGAAAAAGAAAGTGCCAGTTTGGCTTAATGAGGGACTTGCAGTTTATCTGTCTGGTCAATATGAGGATTACCAATTGGAAAATAGCCATATCCGCACAGAAATGGATTTTTATCAACTGGCTTATGAAAGTCAGAATTTATATATCATAGCAGGAAAAGTAGTGACAGCACTGGCTGACGAATATGGTGCAGAAATACTGATACAGGAATTACTTAATTCTGAAGAGATTGAAACGAACAGAATATTCAATAATGAGAATCTGAATCGAGTTGTAAAAAATAGATAGAACGAAAAAACTTCAAAAGGGTTGTTAAAATGAAAAATGTGATAAAAGAGTTATTTTTATATGCAAAAGTATATTTTAAGCAGGAACTGTTAGGTATGTTTTTTACTATTTTGTACACAGGGGCAATCTTCATTTCGCCTATTGTTTCGAAATATTTAATTGATGATGTAATGCCGTCTAAGTCTATGTACAAACTGACAGTTGGAATATTGATTTTCTTCTTTGGCTGTATAGGTCAGCCTGTATTTGGGTACATAAAAAATAGGATTTTTATGAAAATAAGTGAGAAGACCACTGTTAGTTTGAGAGAAAATATGTTTAACAAGATGATTGATGCCCCATTGACATTTTTCGATGAAAACAATATGGGAGCAATCGTATCAAGAATCAGCAATGATGGAAGAAGTATAAGCGATTTTATTACTAACTTTTTTGTTGTATTTCTTAAAAATATCGTTCTGATTATCATTATCTTAGCAGGTATGCTTTTGTTATCTGCAAAAATGACATTGTTTATTATTATACTATTCAGTGTTTATTTTGTAATAAATTTCTATATGTCTAAAAAATTCGCACCATTATCCCGCAAGATACAGCAAAGTTATGATAATATATGTATTAAAATCAATCATACCGTTGCACAGATTAATACAGTAAAATTATATAATCAGGAGCAGGCATTTAAGAAAGAATTTAAAGATATTATTGAAGAAAGTTATTACTATAATATGAAATCCAGAAAGTTAAATATGCTGATTAGCTGTCTGAATAATGCATTAGTAATTACATCGTTAGCACTTGTGTATGGTTATGGAAGTTATATGGTTATCAAGGGAGAAAGTACGATAGGTACTATTATAGCGTTTGGCCTGTATTTTCAGAATCTAGTGCAGCCAATATACGAGTTTTTAAATAATAACATTGATATTCGGAATATGGAACCGATTATCCAGCGAATTAATGAGTACAATAACTTAGAGTCAGAGCGGAGCGATAATGGAGAAGAATTGGAAAAAATAAAGAGTATACAAATGAAACAAGTAAGTTTTGCGTATGCCAATGGTGTGAAGGCACTAGATAATATCAACCTGGAGTTTTCAGGAAATGGTATGTACGCAATTGTAGGGGATTCTGGAGCAGGTAAGTCTACATTAATCAAGCTAATGAGTGCATTGTATGATTCCTATGATGGAGAAATTTATGTAAATGGTATCGAACTAAGGCATTATGGAGTGAACCAGATTCGAAGCAATATTAGTTTTGTTACTCAAGAGACAGAACTGCGTAACGCATCGATCCGCGATAACATAAAGCTCGACAAGGAAATCGATGATAGTAAAATTGAAGAAATAATCAAGTTCGTTAATTTAAAGGAAGTAGTTAACAAGCTTGAAAATGGAATTGATACCATCATGAATGAGAGAACGAACTTATCCGGTGGTGAAAAGCAAAGGCTTGCAATCGCTCGGGCATTAGCAAAAGAAAGCAGTATATACATTTTTGATGAACCAACAGCTGCGTTAGATACCGTAAATGAAAAGATAATAAAGGAAATCATCGAGCAGCTTTCAAAGGAGAAAATAGTTATCATTATTACGCATAACTTAGCGTTGCTAAATGAGGCTGATTTAATATATGTGATGAAGCAAGGTAAAATAATGGAACAGGGTGTATATTCTGAACTTAAGCATGAGGGAAAATATTTCATGCGTCTTATGGATGCACTGGTAAAAGAGGAAAAGAAACAAGAAAATGAAGAGTAAAAAGGTAGTGATGTGATGTCATTTCAGGTGAGGGAAGCATTAATAGAAGATTTAGAGAATATAGTAGAATTGTGGAGGGAACTATCAGTGGACCAAATGTCTAAAGATCCTTTTTATAAGGGAACTTTAGAATTTAAGACTGGTTACAATCAGTTTAAAAATTCCATAGAAAGTGATGCCTGTGGTTTATTTATAATTGAAAGCGAAAGTACAATTCAGGGATTTATTGAAGTATGGTCGGATGTAAGGAACTTTCAGTTAGAAAATGATGACTGTGCATATATTGTACATTGCATCTTCCACAATAGACTTAAAACAAAGGATGCTATTGTTCACATGATTGCGGGATTATATTATGCAGCAGAAAACTGGGCAACTGCCCATGGGAAAAAGTACTTAACTGCTGATGTATTTGAGCATAACAGAAGAGTTGCAGTAGTACTTGGAAGAGCAGGTCTTATGCCATTTAAGTATCGAATGGTGAGAAAAATCTAATTGTAACAGTCTTGAAGGGAGAAAAATAATTGGGAAAGAAAGTAGGATTGAGTATGGGAATCATTCTGGTTTTAGTCAGTTTGACAGTGGTACTTCTGCTTATAAATAATAGTAAAAATAAAGGAAAAACAGAAAATAGATTTTCTAGCCAAGTGGCACCATTTGTAGAAACAGAGGAAGAAACGTATACATTTGATGGGAGCGATATGCTTTCATTAGTAGCTGTGTGTGCTGATGTGGATATAAAACAGGAAAAACGCACTGACATTTCTGTAAAAATTGTGAAGCAAGTAGGGGATAAGCAGGAAACGGGATTGAAACAGGAATTGAAAAAAATAGTGTGTTCCATGACCAATGGAATTCTAGAGATTGGCTATACAGGTGGACAAAGACCAGCTGTTAATTCTGTCTATATTAAGGCAGTTATTACAATACCAGATTCCATTCAGGAGATACAGTGTGATTGTCAGACTGGTAACTTAAATGCTAAGGGAGTTTATCGAAAGATTATGGTAAATTCAAATACAGGTGATGTGACCCTTGTACTGAAAGAGGTCAAGAATAGTGACACGATACAGATTGATGGAAAAATAGGTGATGTGAAAATATCATTGCCAGCAAACAGTGAAATTAATCTTGATGGATCCCAAAAAGAAGAAGCGCAGTTGGGAAAAGGAATTTCGGTTAGTAAACATGGTTTAGCAATCCTTATAAACAAAGAAATTAGCAAAATCAAAATAGACAGTTAACGAGTGCAAATAAGATTTTCTAGATGGGAAGTGAAAGTGTGTCTGTGCTTAAATTTGTTGTAAAAGCATACCAAAAACAGAAACTAAAATTTTTACTAATATTCCTTATGACATTTTTTACATTGCTCATTTTTAACATTAGCTCTTCACTAAAAGAGTCTGTGGTAAATACTAGGCTAGGACAGTTACGAGACATGACAGAGAACTCTCAGATTATTATTAGTGCTGAGGATGGAAGTTATAAAGAATTTGATGAGAAGATTTTTAATGATTTATATAATAAAAGTACATGTGATTACATAGAAGAACAGATAACGAGAGATTACTGTTATGTGGACGTAAAAGAGACAAAAGAAACATTGTTTCTTTATGGAACAGATGTGAAACAACAGAGGAAAATATATGATTTTCAATTGGAATCAGGAAATCTGGATGATTGGAATGAGCATGATATATTGATATCAAAGGAATATGCAGAACAGAATCATTTACAAGCAGGGGATACCCTTACGCTCCAGTATGGAAAAAAGAGTGAACCTTTAGTGATTAAGGCGATTTCCAAAAGTGAGGGAATGTTTCAGAATGCGTATGATTTTGCCATTACAAGTCAGGAGTTTGTAGACCAGATAGGGGAACGGAACGGGCTCGTTAACCGCATTGATCTTACCATATCTGACTTGAAAAATATGGATGAAATTACAAGTGAGATGAATGAGAAACTAGAGGGAACAGGACTTGCAGCAAGAGCAAAATACAATTTGCATTACTTTAACGGTTATGTAACAACAGTTGTGTTGGCGATGAATTTATTCAGCATTTTTCTTCTTCTGCTTATGGTATATATGATGTATGCATTGTTCCAGTCCTACGTTTATGAAAATGCAGGAGAAATGGCAACACTTCGAAGTATTGGAGTTTCCATCAGAATGTACAGGAGGCTGCTTGGACTTGAGGCAGCATTTATTGTTGTACTTGCATTTGTATGCAGCATGATATGTACACCATTGGCAATTAAGCTAATGGGGGGGATGATGTTCAAACAGAATACAGAAGTATCCTTGCACATCGGAGTATCAGTGCTAAAGGGGATTGCTGTTCTAGCAATAGCAGTTGCAAGTATCTATGGGGCATCTTATAAAGTAAGCAAGGTGGAGCTGGTTACACTTCTGCGAAGCGAGATGAATTACCAGCCAAGAACTTTTCAAAAGAAACGTTTGGTGGCTGCAATTGCAGTTCTGGCAGCTGGAGCAGTGTGTAGTTTTATGGATAGAAGAGAAAGCACTCTGGTTCTAAACTATGTGGTATTAGTTTCTGTTCTTGTAAGCCTCTTATTATTGCAGGAAGTGTTTGTTCGGCTTTATTCTTCCTTGATTGAAAAGCTCTTCTCTAATCGAAGAAAGGCTGTTGGGTTATTTGGAAAACAGGCAAAAACATCTTTATTGTCGTATCTGCCTGCAATTACAATGCTAGTATTTGTGTTATCCATAGCAATTGCAGTCCTTTCTATGTCAAAGATACTTGATCAGGCTATGGAAAAAATGTACAGCGGGGCAGATTTTTATGTAACGATTCAGGATAAGGATGAAGAACCTTGTTTAGAAGTGATAGATTCTAGTTCAGAAATTGAGAGCTATGTAACGGAAATTCAGAAAAATGAAGTTGTGGAAAATAGCAAAATTACGTTGATGGGACTAGAGAAGAATATTTCAGATGCAGATTATAAAATGGTAGCTAACTGTGACAGTTACAAAAGATTTCAAGAGCTTTCAAACGGCAGTAATGTTATTATATCAGAGACATTGGCAAAAAGATGGAAAAAGTCAGAAGGAGATAACATTACAATACGAGACAAGTCGTTCAAGATTACAGAAGTGATTCAAACATTTGAAAATATGGGAGATATCGCGTTTATATCAGAAAGTGCTTTCTATGAAATCATAGATAATTTTGATACTTGTGTAATATTGGCGAGGGCTACTGATAAGGGAAATTTGGATGAATCAAAGGAAAAAATACAAGAAAAGCTTGACCAGACAGGTAATGCTACAATTATTACGACGGAAGAAATGTATAAGAGCAATAAGCGATCGAATCAGGTAATTATTAAGGGAATTTTGGCATTTACACTGCTTATTTTATTGGTGAGTGGAGTTGGATTGTGCAGCGTAGTTATGATTAATATATTACTGCGTCAAAGAGAATTCTTAATTTATCAGACAATAGGTATTTCGAAAGCCAGTGTTTTAATGGTTTCTTTTTGCGAAGCGATTGCAATTAGTGTATATGGCATACTGAATGCTTTGCTGATACAAAAAATTCTGCTTTCAATTATGATTGAGATTTTGTCGTATTATGTGGGAAGTTTACATATTGCTAACTCAATTGCATCAAATATAGGTCTGTTTATTCTGGTTTCAATATTAACTGCAGCAGTTATGTTGGGTGTGACAAAAAAATATGCGTTATCAGACAGGGTAATGGAACAAATAAAAGTAAATTAGGCAAGGAGGGTCATCATATGCTTGTTGCTCAAGGTCTAAAAAAGACATTTCATGAAGGAATAGATGTAGAAGTCATATCGGGGGTAGATTTGAAGATTCAAAAAGGTGATTTTGTAGTACTTACAGGAAAATCAGGGTCGGGAAAATCAACGTTGTTGTATTTGCTAAGTGGTTTAGAAAAACCAACTGCAGGAACGGTTCACTTTCATGACATATGCATTCAAGAACTGAAGGATAAGGAAATCAGTAAATTGAGAAGAGAAGCGTTTGGATTTGTATTTCAGTTTTATAACCTGATTGCAACTTTAAGTGTTAGAGATAATATCATGCTACCATTAAATTTCACCAAGGGAATTGATAAACAGCGAAAGGAAAAAATAGATTCTTACATAGAGCTTTTAGGTCTAAAAGACAAAATCAATTCCAAGCCGTCTCAATTATCAGGAGGGCAGCAGCAAAGAGTAGCAATTGCCAGGGCATTGGCAATTGAACCAGAAATCATATTTGCAGATGAACCAACGGGGAATCTGGACTTATCTACTAGTGAAGAAGTGATGGAGATTTTTAAACAGTTGAACAAGCAAATGAAGAAGACCATAGTAATGGTGACCCATGATCCAGCAATTGGAGAAAAGTATGCAAGTCGTGAAATAACAGTTTTGAATGGAACAATTATGGAAAAGTATTAAGCTATGGAAAACAAAATAAAGAAAAAATGCGTGTTTCGTTAAATTTTAATGAAAAACACGCATTTTTTTTATCTAAAAATTAGCTAGCTAAATATAAAATATTATTATGTCATTCTCTTTAAAGTTTGTTATGAAATAAATCAATAACAAACTTATTATAGTAATATGCTTATTTTTTAATGAAAAAAGAAAAAAAATTTATTAAGTGGAACTTTAGGTATAAAAAAAAGAACTAAAGATGGTTTAAAGAAAATAAACAATTTGGTAAATTAAATTAAGGATGTGAGAAGCTTGAAAAATGTACAGGAAGAATTTTATAAGATGGCAGGAAGAAGAATTAGAAAACTAAGAGTTTCTAATAATTATTCAAGAGAAGTACTTGCAGAAAAAGCTAATATATCTACTAAGTTCCTATATGAAATTGAGACAGGGAAAAAAGGATTTTCTGCGTATACGTTGGAAAGTTTGGCAAGAGCATTGGATGTAAACAGTAATTATATTCTGTCACAACAGAAAGATGTTCATCAAAGAAAAGTGAATAAATCAGGATTTCAGGATTTTAATGAGACAGATTTACATAATTTAAGACAGTTAATCGAGATAGTAAATAAATTTATAGATACCAAACAGTATATTAAGGAGGAAGACTAAAATGTGTTACAAGGTCTCTAAGTACAATTACATAGTGAAACTTAATAATGAGTGGTTTCTTTTATTTAACTCTCTAAAGGGGAGAAAGAGCTTATACAAAGTTAGAAGAACAGATACAAGTGTTTTAAAATACATAACGCAAAAAGATAGTATTACAGAAGAAAATCAGATTACACAAAAGCTTTTGCAGGCAGGATTTTTAATACCCAGGGATTATGACGAAGATCAAGAGATTCAAGAAATTTTTAACCAAAAAGTGAATGACAGAACATTAAATCTTATTGTGGCACCTACGGGAAGTTGTAATTTACGCTGTAAGTATTGTTGTGAAGATTTGAATACAGGAAAGATGAGCAAGGAAGTACAGGAATCTATTATTCAGTATATAGACAAAAATATATCCAAATACAGCAGTGTCAATATTGACTGGTTTGGCGGCGAGCCATTACTGGCAATGGATGTGATTGAAAATATATCGAAAAAAGTAATAGAAATCTGTAAGAGAGAAAAAAAGCAGTATTCATCCTTTATTACAACCAATGGGACATTGTTGACATTAGGTGTATTTAAGAAGTTATATCAGTTTCATGTAGTAAGGTATCAGATTACAATTGATGGAACAAGAGACATACATGACCAGCAAAGAGTTACCAGCTCGATGCAGCCAACTTTTGAGAGGATTATAAATAACCTAAAGCAGATTAAGAATTCAAATGTGGGAAAGCATGCTGTGATAATGATTCTGACTAACTATTCAGATGTTATGAAAGATTCAATTAAGGAGTATAAAGAATTTTTTAGCGAAAATTTCGGTGATGATAAGAGATTTAAATACTCCTGTAACATCATTATGAATTTGGGAGGGACAAGAATTGAGGAGTACAAACAGTATTTAGTAGGAAGTCAACAGATGAATTATTTGTATGAGCAGATAATAGCATGTGAAGATACTAAGCTAGATTATATTTATGAAGAATTTTTAGAACCTGGAAGCCAGCTTTGCTATGCAGCAAAGAAGAACTCTTATCTTATTGGAGAAGATGGGTGCGTATATAAATGTGAACATCAATACCAAATACTTAAAGACAAGCCAATAGGGCGTTTGAAAAATGATGGAGAAATGGTTTTGGAGTCAGATTCTCGTTTATGGGATGGAAAGTTCAATTACTGTAAATCAGAGACCTGTAAATTAAAACCTTTGTGTCTTGGGGAAGATTGTATCAAAAAGCGTGTTGAGACTGGAAATACAATTCAATATGGTGAGAAGTGTCAATACAGAGAATGTCATTTTTATAAGCCTACACTTGAGGCTGTATTAAAGCTTATTGCTCATGAGAGGAATATCGTAAAAGAATTTTAGCAGCCTATGGTGTTATACATTGAAAGGAGGTGATATTATGTGGAGAAAATTAGTAGACCAAAAGATGAGTGCAAAAGCTTTAGGATGGCAGTCAGCAGCATGGCAGTCAGCGGCATGGCAATCAGCAGGTCGTAGATAATAAGAGAGAGGGCATTGCATATCTAGCAAGTTAGCTATCTAACTTGTTAGGTGCAGAAGCCCTTAATTAAGAAAGGATGATAATTTTGACGAAGGAACTATCAGGTGTATATAAAGAATGGAGTTTTGCTAGAAGTAATACAATTGCATTTGTAAAAGAATTACAAGAAAAAATTAACAAAAAATTAAACAGACCAGAGTTAGATACGATAAAAAAACACATTTTAGAAATGCTTGACGTTCAAGAGGCTTATTCAGAAGCCATTGAAACTAAAGTTATGAGTTTTGCATCTTTGAAAGAAAATGACGAGTTTAATGACGAAGTATCTATTCAGGAGCTTTTAGATAAAATAAATGAAGTAGATAATCAAATGAAGACTAGAATCGAAAATGCACCTTTTGATACAGAAATTCTTTGGGATGGGGAAAGAAGAACTTTATCTAGTCACATAGCAGCACTTATTTCTCATGAAATGTTTCATATTGGCCAGTTTGTAGGTTTTTGTTATGCTCAAAATATTCAGCTTCCAAAGTACATTGTAGAGATGTGGGGATTATCAGAACAAAATCTTTAATATGTGGTAAATCAAAAAGAAACGGAGAGAATACGATATGAAGCAAAAAGTGCTAAAAAATAATTATATTACACCGCTTGTAAGTGAAAAGGAATGGGCAGTAAAGTACCCTGAGGTGGATAGAGAATACGTATGGACCTATCCATTGATTCATGGACCAGAACCGTTTCAGGTGAAAGATATATTCAAAAAAAGTCTTGTTCCGTCATTATCCAATGATTTGGTTGTATACATCCATTTACCAGCTTGTTTGTTTCGATGTCCAATGTGTCCATTTTATGTGGAACTTGTGAAATCAAGAGAGCAGGTAATGGGTTACGCCAAACTAGTTATCAAGGAACTTGAAATGTATGCGAAGACGGGAATACTAAGTAAATATAACTTAAAAGCCATTTACTTTGGTGGAGGTACAGCGTCATTGCTTTTTCCAGATGACATCGGACAGATTGTGAAAAGGATTAAAAGTTATATAAAACATGATGATAGCGTGGAAGTGACATTAGAAGGCCATCCATCTCTAGTAGATTATAATTATTTATCTGAATTACATAATGTGGGGGTAAACAGAGTATCTTTTGGTATACAGTCATTTAACAATGATGAATTAAAAGCAATGGGATTAAAGCAGACAGCTGAAAAGAACAGAGAAACATTAGATTCTGCAATAAAGATTGGATTCAATACGGTTTCTGCAGATATGTTATATCGATTACCTTATCAAAAGGTTGAAGATGTGAGAAAACAGCTTAATCAATTTTTGGAAACAGGTATTACTTCATTAAGTACTTATAGCCTTGAACTTTCAGTACGACAGGCATCTCAACAGAACTATCAGGCAAGTGAAGAAGAAGACAAAGAGATGTTCTATATGATTAATGAAGAATTGATGAATAGAGAATGGAATCACACAGCTCAGCCAGATTATTCACATAAAAAGCATATAAGTAAAGAGACAATTGTGACTTGGACTGCACCTCAGGGTCAGACTTTAGGATTAGGAGCAGGTGCTTGTTCTGCATTAAATGGAAGTACTTACTTTAATGTTCATAGCATGGAAGAGTATAAGAGAGTTCTAGATGAAGGATGTTTGCCAGTTCTAACAGGCCAAAAATACAATTTCACAGATGCAATGTCACGTTTTATGGTATTAGGGGCACGTTGTTTTGTCCTTCCAAGAAAGCCATTTAAACAAGCGTTTGGAATTGATCTAGCTGATGTATATGCGAACGAAATTAAAATGTTGAGCAATCAGGGACTTGTTGAACTAACAAACGATGCACTTCTAGTTACCAAAAAAGGAAAATATTATGTAGATAATATATCTAAAGTATTTTATTCCTTAGATAACAGGTGTCATTTACAGCCTTGGGGCGAAAAAATGAAGGGTGCTGTTGCAAATGACTACTTATACATGGAATAGATAAAGCACAATTGGAGGTAATTATGAATATTAATTGGGAAGTAAATTATCCTAAAGGATTAATTAAATATATTGATTTCTTTAGAAAAAAGTATTTTCAGTATGATATATTCGACAATATTGTGGGTCAATATATCAAAGAACATTCACAATTTGAACCTAAAACAATCTGTTCTTTGGGCTCAGGTACAGGTAGACATGAAGTGGAATTGGCGAAATTAGGTTACCGTGTCATTGGCTTAGAGAGAAATGAAGAGTCTGTTGGCATTGCAAAAGCATACATAGAGGAACAGAATTCTAATGTAGAAATTGTAAAATGCGATTTCCTGAAGAAGGACGAGTTAGATACTGTAATGAAACAGATTGGAGAAGTTGATGCTGTCGTACTTCTGTTTATTCCAATAAGCATAGAGAGCTATGCAAAAGCAGTGAAAAATATGAGCAAGTGGCTAAAAAAAGGTGGCGTTTTTGTTGCTGATAATTTTGCCTATGAAGAGGGATTTGATGATAGTAATTTAGTAATCGAATCAAATGTCGAAGTAGTGGATAGTCCAGACAAAAGTGGTTATGCCGTAAGATTCAACTATTATGAATATAAAGATCTTATTGTTAATTGGGATGCAGTTTATCTGTACTATGATGAAGACCAGAAACTTACAATGAAACGAGATCATGATATTCTTGATATCATTCCAGTTGAAAATGAAGATCCATTGAAACTGGATAAGAAAGAGTTTGAAATTTTGGAAAACAGGGTCGTTACTGAATGTAATCAATGTATAGCACCTCCTCATATGTTTGAATATTTGATGGGCAGGAGGAAACTTTAATGTCGGAAAGGAATCCATTATTTTCAGATAGAGTATATTATGAGATTATCTCTGGCTGTAATTTGCATTGTAAACATTGCAGCGATTTATTGTCAGAACAGAAAAATAAGATGCTTAGTAAAGAAAAGATAATAAAATTTCATAAGAAAATGTTGGATAAGTTTGGTATTTGTAATTCAGTTGTTACAGGTGGAGAACCAGCACTACATCCTGAGTTTATTCCAATTGTAGAAGAATTGGAGAAAAGCGGTGATGTTACAATTACGAGTAATGGAACTCTATTGGACATTGATATGGTAGAAAAACTGCTCAAGAATCGCAGAGTTACATTGCAGCTAAGCATCGATGGCTTTTCACAAGAGACATTTGATGGCATTCGTGGGAAGGGAACGCACAAAAAAGTTTATGATTTAATTGAACAAATTGCAGAAAGAAATCTAAATGCGCAAGTTGGTGTTTCTATGACAATGATGCAGCAGAATATAGATGAAGTCATGCAGATGATTTCTTATTGTGAAAAAAAAGAGCTGGCATATATTTACTTCCCTACACTGCTACCAGTGGGAACAGCATTGAAAAAATGGGATACAACAGCACCTGAAGTAAACGCACAGAAAAAGATAGAGGATGCGGTTTTTGAAAAAATTGCGATGGAGAAATCGAAGATTCCAATCTTATCAAACAGACTAGACCAAATCTGCGCAAAGGCTATTCCAGAAAATAGGACAGATTGTCTTAGTACATTCACAATTAAGGTGTGTCCAAATGAACTTGTAATGCCATGTCCTGTATCCTCTAAAACAGAGCATAGCTTAGGAAATATCAATGACGATGATATTGCAGCTTTGATTGTAGAAAACCTGAACAAGATAAAAATCAGAAAAGAAGAATATCGTTTTCAAGAGAAAAAGTGTAAAGAGTGCTCCATAAAAAACTATTGCAGAGGTGAATTTTGTGCAAACTGCAGTTTAATGATGGATGGTTTGACTACAGCGAAAGATTATTTTTGTGAGGTAACTAAATATCATGTAAATAATTTATTAGAGGAGGTTGAAGAAAATCGAACGGTATGAAACCTTTGTCCCACTGTACCTAACAAACACGTGTGACAGCCAGTGTAAAATGTGTAATATGAGAGTGCAAAATCATAGTCTTCATCGAATAGTACCGAATAAGGAAAAGATACTAGAGCAGCTAGATATTATATTAAATATTGAGCGAATTAGTGCTGTGTGTATCTTAACTGGAGAGTACACTGGAGAGAAAAAACGTATAGAAAATCTAGATTTAGTTATCTGGTGTATAAAACAGGCTTTACAAAAAGGTTTTCAAAAAGTTTTCTTTAACATTGGTTCTTTATATGATAACGAAATTGATATATTAGACAAAAGTTTTCCAGATAAGAAAAATATAGTACTTTCTTTATTTCAAGAAACTTATGATAAGGAATGCTATGAAAGATACTTTGGAAAATGTGATTCCAATAATCCAAAATCGGATTATGAGCGTAGAATAACAACGCCTATGAGGTTTCTAGAGAGAGGATTTGAACAGGTGGATGTTGGAGTCCTGCTAGGATTAAACAGCGTGGAAACAGAAGTAACATTACTTATGGAACATGTAGATAAGCTGTCTAAATATGCAAAACAGATATATATTTCCTTGCCTAGAATATGTGGAGTTCGTAATTTAAAGGATGTAGTAACAGATAACGAGTATTATTCTGCAGTAAAAAGAGTATATGAGGAGTGTAAGGATATTAAGATAATTGCTACAACAAGGGAAGATAGAAATATGCTGCTTAGGCTGCTGCCATATGTGAAAGTAATTAGTCCGGGATGTTCGGATGTATTACCTTATACTACGAGTGGAAAAATAAAGAATAATTTAGAAACCTCTCAATTTCAAGTAAAACCACTTCGGGATAGACCTTCTGAAGTACTAGAAGGGCTTCCAGTAAGAAATGCTATTAAGTATTATCATAGCGCAGAATCAAGAACTAATAATAATTAAGGTGGAGTTTGATATGAAGATTTTTTTGGGAGCACCGATTCAACAGGTACAAAACCAAGATGGACTGGTTATGCCAAATGTTAAATCTATGATCGAGTATATCATAGAGACATTACAAAAAGAGCATAATCAGGTGTTTTCAGCTCATGTAGAAGAAGAGTTTGGACGAGTTACAGAATCCTTTAGTGATGAAGATATTTGTAAACGGGATTATAAGTGGATGAATGAGTGTGATACATATATCGCTGTTTTTCCAAATGATGCGAAAAATAAAATGATTCAAAGTGCTGGTACAAATGTAGAACTGGGCTGGGCGACGACATTAAATAAAGAAATAGTATTAATTTACGATTTTAGCAAAAAACAACAGCTTTCTAAGTTAGTACGTGGTTTACAAGGCATTGCACATGTAAAATGTATAGATTTAAATGAAGTCATGAAAGATGCCCATTCACTAACTCAAACGTTGTAGATGTGATATTAAGGCAGTGGAAAGGAAAAGAATGATAGATTTACTAGGACTTAAGTTAGAACATCCAGTAATTGTATCTGCTGGTCCAATGGGAGAGAGCAAAGATTCTATTCAGTTAATGTTTCAGCATGGAGCAGCGGCAGTTGTTACAAAAACAATAGCTGGAATAGAGTCAAAACACAATAACATTTATAGTGACGGAGACATGCTGTTTAACAAGGATGGGTATTCAAGGAAAAGTACAGAAGAATGGTATGCTTATCTGAAGCAGAACAAAGAAAGCAATGTTATACCCAACATTTATGGAGATACAGGTGAACGAATTATTGATATAGGGACGAATGTTGTTAGTGCGGGAGGAAAATTGCTCGAAATATGTCTTTCCTGTGGAACGAGAGATCAGCAGCCGATTTGCTTTCAGGTAGATTATTTGCAAGAGTTATGTAAAAAGGTTCGAAAAGCAATTGATATACCAATTGTTATAAAACTGATGATATCGAATTCTAGTGAGTTAAACATTAGTATGGTGAAGGCTATATATGAATCAGGGATAGATGGAGTTTCTTTAAGTGATTCCTTACCTGGAATTGTATTAGATAAGAATTCCAAAAAGATGTTTGGAGGAAGTGGAGGCGTATCTGGAAAGTTTATGAAACCGCTTGTTCTGAAGGCATTATATGATATTAGAAATATCCCAATTACCAAAATAGCATACGGGGGAGTCTATGGTGGTAAAGATATTGATGATTATATAAATTATGGAGCAACAGCAGTAGGAGTGTGTTCTGCTATACTGCAAAATGGAAATTCCAAGCTGACACAGATTCGTGATTCCTATTTAGAGATACAAAGAGGTAGAAATAATGTTAAGATATGAGCAGATGACTTATGATGAAATAGAAGCGCAGATTAAAAACAGGATGCTAATAATACCAGCAGGCTCCGTTGAACAGCATTCAAAACATTTGCCACTAGCAGTTGATTCAATTATTTCAACTAAATTAAGTGAAAGATTAGCAAACGAAATGGATGCAATCGTAGCGCCAACCTTATCATATGGTGCAATTAGTCTTTCTAATAGTGGAGGCGGGATGGATTATGTACAGACGATAGGTATTCGTGGTGATATACTGATAGGCTGGTATGAGCAAGTAATAAAAGGCTACGTACGGGCAGGAGCAAAGAAAATACTGATTTTAAATGCACATTGGGAGAATGAGCCATTTTTAATACAAGCAATCGAGTTAATAAAAGAACAGCTTCCAAAAGATGTTGTAATAGCTGAATTAAGCTGGTGGAGTTTGATAGGTAATAATGACATGATAAGAATATTTGGACAGTTTTCTTCTTGGAGCGAAGAGCATGCTGCGCAGGCAGAAACTGCACTTATGATGGCTTTAGAACCTTCACTAGTGAGAAAATTCTGTAAAGATGTAAAATGTTTAAATCAGAACATGGACATTTACACAACAAGAAGAAATGAAGCTGTGTTTGCTAATCATGGTTCTCTTGGACCATATTCGCATGTAACGAAGAGTATGGCAGTACAGTTTGAAAAACTTGTAGAGAGCAGGATGCTGGAAATGGTGGGTGAAATTCAGTTTAATGATAGACTATACAGCTAATACAATCAGGAAGTTAAGAAAAGTAGTACAATTTGCGTATGAACATACGAAATATTATAAAAAACTATATGAAGGTATTGATATTAACAATATCAATTCTCCAGAACAGTTGCCAATAGTAGAATCTTCCGAATTATCAAAGGACCCGTTAGCATTTAAATCAAATCTGCATTATTCGAAAATCGTAGGCAGTTCAGGAACAATGGGGAGTCCTAAATTAATGTTTCGTACAAGGCGTGATATTGAGAAAAGCGTCTTTAATCAAGTGAAACTTATGTCAATTTGTGGAGTTACTAGAAAAGATAAGGTGGCAATTCTTCAGCCGTCTGGTATATGGGGGTACTCTTCGTTGACTGCGATGGCATGTGAAAAAATGGGGATTAGCTATGTTGAACTTGGTAATGTTCTAGACGAACTTGCCATGAAAATTATAGAAAACAATGATATAACTGTCATTGATATTGCACCATCTCGTTTAAAATCTTTAATGCAGTGCTGGCAGAATTTGAATACAGGTAAAGAAAAAAAACTTTGTATTACTAAGGTTATGTGTGCGGGAGAAAAATTAAATGAAGAAATAAAAAAGAAGTTTGAAGATAAGTATGGCTTTCAGATTTGGAATCAGTATGGCAGTGAAGAATTTGATGGGCTTGGATGGATGCCACAGGGAAGCTATGTGTTCCATCTTTTTAATAGAGATTATTTATTTGAGGTGCTAGATGATACTAACTGTCCTGTTAAAGAGAATCAAACAGGTCATTTAGTAGTAACAAGTTTCTATCACTATGGAACTCCGCTAATTCGATATAATTTGAACGATCTCGTTATTAAAAGGGAGAATGGAATTGAGGTTTTAAGTCGAAACGGTGAATGTCTTATGCTATATGACAGTGTATTGCTGGTACCGCTTCAGATTAGTACTGTGATTAAGAACACAATCCACAGAGAGGAACAAGTCGACTTTCAAATTCAGGTTAGAAAAGATGACCAGGGTACGGATATTGTAAAAATTGTAATGGATCTTCCTAGTTTAACAATAGAAAAACAAAATGAATTATTGGAAAACTTAAGGCATTGTTCAATTGATGCATACGAATTGTATAGAAATAATAAGTTACAGTTTGAAGTATCATTTGAGCGAAAAGACATCATCTTTTCAAGAAGAGGAAAGATGATGCGGATATGTGATCAAAGATAAGCGGGTGAAAGAATGATAGAAAATATAATGGATTTGCTTATTGGCACAGCAAGTAAAGAGAAAGGTAGAATTATTCAGGAAGATAAAGAAATTTCTTATGCGGAGCTTCTAGAAAGGGCAAGAACTTTTTCAGTCAATATTGCTAATGTTACCCAAGGAACAATGATTGGTATCTATTTGCCGAATTGTATTGAATTTATGGAATATTTTTTTGCAGTACATAATGCAAAAAAGAAGCCTGTTTTCATCTCTATAATGGAAACTAAATATACATTGAAACAAATTATTGAAGATGCAGATATCAGTATGATTATTACAAATGAACAATATTTGGACAATGCAATGGAGGCATCTTGCAATGTACCATTCAATTGCAAAATTCTGAATGTAAATGATGGAATGCTGTACAGTAATTCCAAAGAAAGATATCTTACCCAATATAAAGAAGACTTAAGTGATGTTATTGCTCTTATTAAAACCTCTGGCACCACAGGAAAGCAGAAATTTGTGATGCTTACAACAGCTGGTGTTTTGGAAAATGTAAAAGCGCATATTGAATCTGTAAAGTTTCAGGATTCTGAAAGGACATTGATAATGTTACCGATGTGTTTTGGCTACTGTTTCTCATCGCAGATGATTGCGCATATTTACTTGGGAGCAGATATTGTGATTTATACGGGTAAATTTGAGTGTAACAAACTGATAGAAATAATTAGCAGGTGGAATATAACCAATACAGTGGTTGTACCATCTATGATAAATGTACTGGTCATGTATTTGAGGAAGAAAAACAAAAAAATAACATTCTTAAAGAAGCTATTATTCGGAGGAATGTCCATCAGTCCAGAGATACTGAATCAATTATACGAATTTTTGCCTAATACGCAGATTATAGAGACATATGGTCAGACAGAACATTCCCCACGAATATCCACTAAGATACATACAAAAAACGGGAAGCAGGGTTCTGTTGGAAAACCAATAAGAGGAGTAGAGCTTAGGATATATGAACCAGTTGATCGGATAGGTGAGATATGTGTAAAGAGTAATTACATAATGAAAGGCTATTATGGTCAGAAAGAATTAAGCAATGAAACCGTAAAAGATGGTGTCTTATATACGGGAGATGTTGGTTATTTGGATGATGATAACGAATTACATATAGTGGGACGAAAAAAGAATATTATCATTCGAAATGGAATTAACATTTCACCAGAAGAGATTGAGTATTACATTAATGGAGTAAATGGTGTTTTACAAAGTATTGTAATTGCTAAGAAAGATGCTGTTACAGGGGAGACACCAGTAGCTAAGGTAGTTTTAGAAGAGGGGGCATTAGCAGCAGATGTGAAACAGGAGATTATATTAACATGCCGACGCTTTCTTCCAAGTTATAAACAGCCAGATAAGATAGAATTTGTGAATAAAATACCTACGACTTATACAGGGAAGGTGATGAGAACATGGGTGTAGTTAGTGAAATAAAGCAGATTATATGTAGCCATTCGACACTAGATATTGACGAAGCGGCTATTAATCGGGAGATGGATTTGGTGGAGCATCTTGGAATTAATTCGATTGGTATGATTCTAATCATCATGGATTTAGAGCAGAAGTATGATATTAGCATCGATGATGATAGTGTGGATTTTAATAGTTTATCGAAGGTTGGAAATTTAATTGATGTTGTAGCAAAAATGATAGGAGAAAAGAGCCCTGCATGAGAGCAAAGTTATTTATCGAAGAAATAATGTATGAAATTCTCAAAGAAGTATCAGAGGATTATTTTCAGAAGAAGAAGATAGCACAAGACATGTCAGCAGAAGAACTTTACAAAAAAATATTAGATACCATGGATATGGATATAGTAGAAGACGATGGTAAAGAAGGAACTATTATATTCCCAACTCCAGGCTGTCCTCACAATGTGAAGGATGGTCATCATTGTGGATGTAGTTTTTGTGACTGGAATGATACATATGTTGCACATCCAGCATATGTATTCGAGTTGAGAAAGAAAGATGCGAATCTGTATCGGAATATGCAGCTGGAATATCTTCGTCGTTTACGTGAAAGCAATCATTCGGTACATATCTTTGAAGAGTATGCAATACATGATTGTTTTGATGAAAAGGAACTTAGTGAAGAGGAGCGGAATTATTTATTTGAAGAGAAGCATGCTATAGGAGAAATGCCGATTATTGCACTTGCTCAGGTTCGGGCAGAGAGTATAACTAAGGAAAAACTTCAGAAATGGAAGGGAATGGCTAAAAGGCAGCTGACTTTAGGCATTGGTGTTGAGACTGGGGAACAATGGATTCGAAATCATTGGCTTAATAAAAAAATGGACGATGACACCATAAGAAGAGCAGTTACTGTGGCACATGAAAATAAATGTAAAGTATCTGCGAATATTCTTATGATGCTACCAGGACTTACATTAAAGCAAAATGTAGAGTTGCTAAAGGAATCTGTTAAAAAATTGGATACATTTGGAATCGATTCTTTTATGTTATCGCCGCTTGTAGTTAAGAAGTATACGATTCAGAAGAATATTAAAAGTAGTAATCTGGAAAATGAAAACTGCATATCAGGAATGCTTCTTATCTTTAAGGAGATAGGTAGCTTAGATAAGAAGTATCAAGAAAAGCTTATGTTCAGTTCTATCAATTTTAAAGACTATTTTGCACAGTTCAAGTTATCAGAACAACAAATTGAGCAAGTAGATAAGATGCTAGAGTTATTGACTGCTGGAGGAATGAAGTCAGCACAAATTGAGAAAATTGCAGATATGTTCCAAGTGAATTGCAACAAAGAATTCTATGAACAATATCAGGCAATGGATGGTATGGACAAAATTAAGACTACATTGCAGAATGCGGCTTTCGAGCTTGTAACAAATGTTTTGGAAGAAAGCAGACAAAAAGAAGTACTTACTATTTTTCAAAAAGAATTAAACAATTGGGATGAGAGAAAAGATGCAAAAATTTAATCAGCAATTAATAAAAAATGTGCTTCAGGCAGCGGCAGATACAGATTATTATAAAAAGTTATTCAAGGAAAATGGAATTTGTGTAGATGAGATAAAAACATATGATGACTTTATAAAAATTCCAATTACCACAAAGGAAGAATATCGGACCAATAAATATGATTTTATCTGTAATTCAAAGAAGAAGCTGCTTGATATAGAACAGTTAAAGAAATGTGCTGGTAATTTTAAAGCTTGTGATAAGTTATTGGAAAAAGGGGGATTCAATATGGTTATCACAAGTGGTTCTACAGGAATACCTTTGGAGGTAATACATTCTAATAAAGATGATTATCGTAATTATTATATGCTAAACCGTTATCGGAGAAAATTTAAAGAGTTTTCTATTACAGAGAAATATATTTGGCTCTTGCCAATGAATGAAAAGACAAAATGTATGTTTTTTGAAAAGGAAAACAAGTTTTTGAAGGATGAATACGGGATTCAATATTTTCTGACAAACTATAGTGATGAATATATGAAGGAGATGCATAAGCTGGTTGAAGAGGAAAAACCAACTTGGATTACGGGTTCACCGACTGCTGTAGCTACTTATGCTCAATTTTTAAAAAGGAATGGCCTAAGTGTAAAATTTAATTACATTGAACTGCATAGTGAGCCTTGTTTTTCATGGCAGGCAGCTATTATAGAAGAAGTATTTAAGACGAATTACAGTATAGTATACAGTTCGAATGAGATTAATTTTATTGCTGCAAGCTGTCAGGATGGTAAACTGCATATTCTAGAAGATAATGTATTCGTTGAGTTGCTGGAATCTGAACAGGAAGGTGTTTCATCACAAAAAGTTGTACTGACAGGACTGAACTATCTTGATACACCATTCATTCGCTATGAAATAGGGGATTTAGCGAAAGAAACTTATTGTGAAACGTGTAAAAAAGATGCAATTGAGTTAACGGGGTATCGGTGTAGTGACATGATTTATTTTTCAGATGAAACAGTTTGTGAACCTTATATTATTTATGATTCCATATTTTTTATGAACGCTGCATTAAAATGTGATGTTCTACGTTATCAAGTTACGCAGAGCAGTTTGGGGGTATTTGAGTATGAACTGGATTGCAAGATAAATGATCAATTAAAAGAACGAATGATAAAGTTTCTGGAAGATTTTCTTAGTGAAGGTCTCTGCGTTAAGATAAAAGTAATTGTTAATGAAATGAGTAAAGAAAAAATGCTGAAAAATCAGAAATATAAAAGGTTTGTGGCATTAAGCAAAAATTGTACATAGTTTAGTGCTATGTGCAATTTTTGTTTATACACATTTGGTTGTTTGGATAAAGATACTAATAAGGGAGTGATAACTACGAAAAGCAGAGAATCAAATTTATTACCATATGTAAAAGACCGAATGAACATATATAAAATGGAAAGTATCAGCTGTTATGAAAAGCCTCAGTCTATTGCTATTGGAACTATAGATGAGGACTTTGCAGTTTTCTATATAATGTTGATTAAATTGGCAAAGTCATATTGTTTTGATTCTGATACACAGATTGAGTATATAGATGAAATGATAAACAAATTACTTTTCGATAAATTCGGAGTAGAAAGTATTGGAGTAAAAGTAAGTGAAAACTTAAATGCTATTATAAAACAGCTGATTGATTCAAAATATCCAGTTGTAGTCCCAATTAATCTGTATCGGTTGTTCTATTCAGGTTTCTATTTGATTGATGACTGGTCTCATGTACTGGTCGTAAAAGGGTATGATGATAAACGAAGGATATATCATATCCTTGACTCAATTCAATGCAATATTGAAGATGAGCTGCAGAGGTATCAGGATTTTGCAATAAAGTATGAGGATCTTGAGTTATGCTTGAAATCCTTTAAAGGTGATCTGCCTTGGAATTCTGTATTTTATTACAAAAAAGAAAGGGATGTAGATAAAACACAAATTCTGATATGGATGTTAAAAGTGTGGGCAGACGCAATAGAAAAAAGACAGTATATGCAGCCAGTTTTACATAAATATATATTCCGCGAAGTCGAAGAGAGAAAGGCACAAGGAGAATCTACGGCGGTAAGTGAGTTAATAACAAGCAATAAGGTAAGTATCTGGTCCTATATGAACATAACAAAATACAAAGAAGTTTTAATAAATGAACTGATAGGTATCCTGGAACGCTATGAAGAAACCGAGGCAATGCGCATGAAGCTAGAGAGTATAGGGAAACGTTTATCAAAAGTATGGGGAAATTATACAGCTAGGTCACTTATAAGAATATGTAAGTTAGACTATGAATTACAAACAAGTGGAGTAAATCAAAAAATAAATAAAAGCGAAGATGAGTTAGCAGACTTATTACAGGATATTATTCATCTTATTGAAGCGAGTGGAAAAGTGGATGACAGTATTACAGAAGAAGTGTTATGCCAGTTTGAGAATAATCAAGATCGACTCATAACAAGGAACAAAGAAGGAATTTTATTTTATTTTCATAATAACAAGGTATATAACAGTTGGGTACTTGATTACTGCCCAAAGGTAATACTGAGTAATTCTGCTAATATACATTATATTACGGTCAAGTTTAAGGTTCTGGAAGAAAGTAAGACGGATGGTTTCACTGCGGGAATATTTATCCGGGATTCATATGGTAAAATCATATGTTGGTCATTAGATCAAAACAATAGACTAATATGTGATCTACTTGGCAAAAAGAGAATAATGGAAGTTAAAAATAAAAAGACTCTTGACAAGGAAATAGAATTGATTTTTCAATTACAGGAAAGAAAGCTGTTTTTTGGAGAAAGATTAGAAGGACAAGATTGTATGTATGGTAATGTTGTTTTAGATACTGACGTTTTGCAGGCGGGGCTTATGTGCAAAACATGGGATAACTGTAAAAGGTTAAAAGTCATATTTTATAATTGGGATGTGAGGTAAGATACGATGGTGATTGAAAAGGTAATAAGTGAGCTTTGGAAACAGCAATATCTTGATTACAAAGAAGAACGAGAGAGAGTAGATGGTATGACCGAAGAAGAGCTGGTTATGTTGTGTAGACAGGATATAATTGAGTTAAATGAAAAACCTTACTGTACAAATATGCATACATTATCAATAATGGAAACAATCGGATGTCAGCATCAAATTAAAGCAGATAAAATTGCAGGGTGTTCGTTTTGTAATTGGGATTCATCGAGAATGAAGGAGATTGCACATCTAGCAAAACTTCGCGAAAAAAATGTGAAATTGTATGCAGATACGATCAAGTTCAGCTTTCAGAGAATTCGAGGAGAAAACTGTACTGCCACCTTAATTGAACAGATGTCTGTTCATGATATTCTGAACGAGAAACAGTATCCACAAGAAGCGTTTCATATTATGTTTAAGGAAAGCGGTGTTTATAGAAATACACCTCAAATTGGTATTATATCTGCTCGAGCAGACAGTGTAACAGCAGAAAAAGTTAAAATGTGGAGAACTGTTTTTAAAAGGAGCCTTACAATAGGCATAGGAGTTGAGTGTGGAAATGAATTTCTAAGAAATCACTGGCTCAATAAAAAAATAACAAATGAAAATCTAAAGAATGCAACAGATATAATTCATAAGGAAGGCGGCAAAGTGTGTGCCAATATACTGCTTGGGTTGCCAGGATTAAGTGAAGATATTGCATTACCTTTATTTTTGGATACATGCCAGTATGTTTTAAATGAATTGCAGGTAGATTATGTTCTAATATCACCGTTGATTAATAAGGAAAATACATTGGGGTGTTTACTTAATAAGCAGGTTTCGACCATTAGTACACAACTTCTTATAAATGCAATTCGTGGATTGGAGAAACATTTTTTAAGTCAGTTATCTAAAATTACATTTAGTCCAGACAACCTAGAAAGCATGAAACGTATGAAAACCGGGAAAGAACTAAGTGAATTAGAAAAAATGTATAAAAGTATAGAGAACATGGGAACTGTGTATACAACAGCATCTGACTTTTATGATCCATTATTGGAGTTTTCGTATGTTAAAAAAAGAAAGATGGGACAGGCAGCGATGCTAGTACAACAATTGGAAGAAGGCATGGATCAGGCATGCAAAAGCTTAGGTTTAGGGGATGGTGTGCGAAAAGAGTTTGAAAACGAATTATGTAATGCAAGACTGGAGGAATTAAGATGGAAACATTGGAATTAATGGAAAAGGCAATGAAAAAATCGGAACAATCAATTCATTTAGTTGCAAGTGAATCATGGCTTCCAGGTGAGGTAAGATTACCTTATTTGTTAGATGCTTACTCCAGATATGTATACGATGTGGAAGAAAATGTACAGAAAGATGAAAATGGCTTAGCAGAAACCTTACCGCAATTTGGAGGAACCGAAGAATATATTGAGATCGAAACACGGTGTAAAAATATGCTCTGTGAATATCTAGGTGGAAAATATGCCAATGTTAAGCCGCTATCAGGTTTAAATATGATGATTAGTGTAGTAGGCTCTCTGGTAATGAAGAATGAGCTGGTTTTATCAGTACCAATTGAAGCAGGTGGACATTCCGCTACAAAATATGTTATCGAGAGAATTGGATGTAAGCATGAATTTATACCATATGATAAAGGCAGCTATAACATTGATAAGGAAGCACTTGAGAAACTGGTAAATGAAAAAAAAGTAAAAATGGTTTATATCGACTTAATGAATGTAATATATCGAGCAGATATTGAGGGAATAAGAAAAATAGTCGGAAAAAACGTTATGATATGTTATGATGCGTCTCACGTTTTAGGATTAATAATGGGTGGGCAGTTTCAGAATCCTTTGAAAGAAGGAGCAGATATTATCATTGGTTCCACACATAAGACTTTTCCAGGACCTCATAAAGGTATATTTGTAACAACTAACCGCTGGTATTATATGCTCTATCAATTAAATCACATGCTTTTTATTTCTCATACCCATACAGCTGATATCTGTTCCTTGGCAATGGTGCTTGAAAAAGGAGAGAAATTTTTTAGTGAATATGCAGCGAAAGTGGTGGAGAATGCGCGTACATTAGCTGAACGATTGCGTGATAACGGCATGCGTATTTATTATGATACATCGCATCAGTTATGGATTGACTGCGGTATGAATGATATAACAGAAAATGTGAATTATTGCATTGAAAACGGAATCTATGTGAACAGCATAACAATTCCGCATAATGGCCATAATGGAGTCAGAATAGGGGTTCAGGAAGTGACTTATTTGGGATTTGAGAAAAATGATATGCATGTGTTAGGTGACATAATAGCTAAGTTCTTCATAAAAGAAGATTCAGAGGAGACACGTAGCAAGATGGCAGAACTTCTTCAGAAACAAAAGGAAAAAAAGAGCTTGGAATATGCAAAACTGTTTACTCAGATAGATAGGGTATTAAGATGATGTTACAAATTAAAAGTTGACATAAAAAGAAAATAATGTGATATTATTCTTGAATAAAGACAAGAGGGAGGATTCAGTATTGAAGCAAGGCAGTCAAAGCATACATAAGGGATATCTTTTTTTAAAAAAATATGACCCAAATGTGAGGAAGGTAACGATAATATCAGTTATTTTTCAATTTTTGAATAGCATTGAATATCTTTTTGCGTGTGCAATATATCTGAAATTTCTTCTATATTGCATCAGAGAAAATAAGAGTTTGGATTACATAGTAACAAGTTTTATCTTGATTAGCGTTTTGATGTTAATTATTAAGCTCTATAGTGGATGGTATGAACTATACGGGCATCCTGTGCTGATAAACAGGATTCGACGTACATTTAGCAAGCAGATTTATGAAAGAACTTACACTATGAATTTAAGGGATGTTCAAGATCCAGAGCACTATGAGGATTACCGAAAAGTAATGGATACAGCGAAAAAATATATCGTTGAATATCTTGATAATATATCAAATTTATTCGGGCAGTTTTTAATGTGCGTATTTGTATCATCGGTCATTTGGACAATTGATAAGAAGGCATTGATTATACTGGTTCTTCCAATTTCTACAACATGGATACTGGGAAAAAGGCATGCAAGAGAATCTTATGAAGCTAACAAAGAAAGGCAAGCAGGAGAAGTAAGGAAAGACTATGTGAAACGATGCTTCTATGGCAAGAATTATACCTATGAAATGAGAATGACAAATGTTTCAAAGCCGTTAAAAAAATTATTTTACGAAGGTGTAGCAATAAAGAATAAGGTTAACGAAGAAAGAGGAAGACGATGTTTTAAAATTTCATTTCTGTTTGAATTGTTAAAAAACAGAATTCCATTTAGTTTAATTTTAATTTATGCAGTATATCAAGTAATGGTATCTAAGACAATGAAGCCGGAAGACATATCTATCATGCTTATAGGATTAGTAAATCTGAGTGACAAGATATCAGATCTAGTTGGAACATATGCGAAACTTGATGAAAGCAAAAAATATATATATGATATTGATTATTATTTGAAGAAATTTGACGTTGAGCCTAAGACTTATGTCATTTCTAAAAAAGAAGATGTTTCATTCAGTTCTGATATAACATTTCAAAATGTTACTTTTCGGTATGGGAACAGTGAAAAAAATCAGATTAATCACTTGAATCTGACGATAAAAAAAGGTGAAAAGATAGCAATCGTAGGTAAGAATGGTGCAGGTAAGACCACCCTTATTAACTTGCTGTTACGACTTTATCAGCCCGATGAAGGTAAAATTTTACTAGATGGAATTCCAATTGAACAAATTGATTCTGAAGTATATAGAGGGGCAATATCTGTTGTAGAACAAGACGCCAGATTGTTTTCTGTATCCATAAAGGACAATATTACTTGTGGCAAAGCAGGTAATGGAGATGAAAAAGCGGCGCTGCAATTTAGTGACATGTGGGATAAAGTGAATGCTTTGCCTGATGGTGTGGACACCTATTACACTAAGGAGTTTGGAGAAGGTGTAAATTTGTCAAAAGGAGAACAACAAAAAATCGCAATATCGAGGGCATTTGCCAGTCAAGGCAGTATATATGTATTTGATGAGCCAACATCAGCACTAGATCCGTTAAGTGAAGAGGACATGTTACAAAAGATGCTTTTATTAAGTGCGGATAAAACAGCAATTTTTATTATGCATCGAATGTCATTTGCTAAGGATGTTGATAGAATACTATTTATGGAAAATGGATCCATTTTGGAACAAGGCAGTCACGATGAACTTATGAAATGTAATGGGAAGTATGCAGAAATGTTTAATTTACAAGCAAAAAATTATCAGACGGAGGTTCAGAGATGAAACAATATAAATCATATAAAAATAACCTGTATGTTCTGAAATTCTATTTTACACATGCACCATTCTATTCGACAATAACATTATTGAATGCAATACTCCAAAGGGTTAGTTTTGTTTTGCTGTTACAGTATTCGCTTTTACTGATTATTGATAATATTGAAGGCGGTAAGTCTATTACGTTTGTAAGTGCGATTATTGGCTCGGTATTTCTTTTCTCAGTAAGCATCACATTTGTAGATCGCCTTCTAGATGAGTATTACAAGAATAAAATAAATGAAAAATTGACAGCTGCTATACAGGAACAACTATTTAATGCATCCTTGAAGCAGAAAACAGAGCTTTTCGATGATACTAAGTTTTATGATAATTTTTATAGTGCCGCATTAAGTGCAGAGGATAAATTTGCAGAATGCTTTTTCAACTTTGTAGATATTCTGTCAAATATTACAAGCGTTGCGTTATTAGGAAGTCTTTTACTGTCTTTGTCCTATGGGGCAACAGTAATAATACTTGTATCTTACATATTATCATTAGTAAATAACATTCATTTAAGCAAATTGACCTATAACATAGAACGGGAAAAACGAGTATTTGAAAGAAAGTATAGTTATTATGACAAGATTTTTTGTTTATTTGAGTATTTGAAGGAAATGAAGATTCATGGCGCAAAAGATATGTTATTCCAAAGGATAGACAGTGCATATGAAGAAAATGAGAAGTTATACTGCGAATCCAGCAAAAAGCTGATACTTTATGAAAAAATCTTCCCATTTTTGATAGATTTTGTATTGGGGGATTTGCTGTATAATGGAATTCTGCTATATCAAGCGATTGGATTAAATAAATTATCCATAGGAGGATTTTCTGCTCTGTTTTTTACAGCAGGATCTATTAAAGGGAGTATAGCAGGATTACAAGGTTCGCTCCTAAAATTTTTTCAGCTGTCTAATTATATTTGTGAGTTAAGATATTTTATTGATAGTGTTCCAGAAGATGAAGGTATGACAGTTGAGGATACGTTACAAGAGGACATAGAAGTAAGAAACTTAAGTTATAAATATTACAATGAAAACAAGTACGCATTGAAAAACGTTTCACTTAAAATCCCATATGGCAAGAAGATAGCCATTGTTGGTACAAATGGTGCAGGGAAAAGTACATTTATCAAATTGCTTATGAATCTGTATGAATTACAGGAAGGAGAGATACTGATTGGAGGAAAGAACATTAAGGATATAAAGAGAATGAGTTATCAGAATCTTTTTGGTACCGTATTCCAGGAATTTAATATATATGCCTTGACAGTAGAAGAAAACATTTTGATGGATATAGGCTCAAAAGATGAAGAATGCAAGATCAGGTATGCCTTAGAAAAACTGCAGCTAGACCAAGACGATAATTTTGTTCAGGATTTACAGACAAGGCTCACTGTACAGTTTGATAAAAATGATAAAAATCTGTCAGGAGGACAAAAACAAAAGGTTGCAATTACAAGAGTAATATATGCAAATAAGAATTATATTATCCTGGATGAGCCTTCTAGTGCCTTAGACCCTCTTTCAGAGTATATGTTTAACCAAACTATTGCCGAACACGCAAAAGAACGTACTGTAATAATGATTTCACATCGTCTCTCTACCACAAAAGATGCAGATTTAATTTATGTATTTGATCATGGAGAATTACTTGAAAGTGGAAACCATATTGATTTGATGAAACAGAATGGACTATATTCAGAAATGTTCCTTGCCCAATCAAAGAAATATACATAGGAAACAGAAAATAAGGAGGGTAAGCTTGAAGGTATCTTTATTAAATAAGGTTATAGTAATTACTGGCTCAACGAAAGGAATTGGCAGGGCATTCGCTGAGGCATTTATAAAAGAAGGTGCTAACCTTGTAATTAATTATCATGAGGATGACAAGGAAGCAGAAAAAATGTATGACATGGATATTTTTCAAAATGGAAAGTCATTGATTGTAAAAGCGGATATTTGTAATGAAAATGATATGCACAAGTTAAGGGATGAGGTATTTCAAAGGTATGGAAGAATTGATGTGCTTATCAATAATGTGGGCATTGTCGATGATGACAGCATAATGGATATGTCATTAAAGCAGTGGGAACGTGTCATTACAACCAATCTTACAGGAACATTCCTTTGTTCTAAGTGTATGATTACAAAAATGGTGGAACAGCGGTACGGAAAAATAATCAATATTGCTTCTTTAAAAGGGGTTACGGGCTCAGCTAGCCAGGTAAATTATGCATCATCAAAAGCAGGAGTAATCGGGATGACGCGCTCTTTAGCAAAGGAATTAGGAAAGTATAATATTGCGGTTAATGCACTTTGTCCAGGATATATTGAAACAGATTTAAATCGTAACGTAGAACAGAAAAAGCTGCAGGCCCAACATTCCAGCGTGCTAGACATTAGTTCATGTATGGATGATTTAGTTTCTTTTGTTATGTTATTATGCTCTAATCAGGTAATGGGAGTGAGTGGACAGGTCTTTCATATAGATTCCAGAATCTTGTGAGTTTTTGTTGATTAAAAAATATTGTTGCATTATAATTAGTGTATATATTTAGTAATTTGCATTAGAAAGGTGAAGAATACGTATGCAGAGAAAATGTCAAAGTTGTGGAATGGTAATTGATAAAGAAAGTTTATTTGGCACAAATGAAGATGGAAGCAAGAGCCAAGATTACTGCTGCTACTGCTATAATAATGGAAAGTTTGGCTCAGATGAAACAATGGAAGAGATGATAGAAAGCTGTATTCCATTTCGATTATCAGATGGTACATATAAAAATGAAGAAACTGCAAGAGCAAGTATGCGAGAAGAGTTTATTCATTTTAAACGCTGGTCAAGTAACTAGAAGTCTTTTGAGCAGGAATTAGGAGCAGTACAGAAATTTGAAAAAGCAAGCTGGAACAGTAAAGAATGTGGAGAAAAGAAACCATATACTAAACTGTTCCATTTTTATTGTTAGTAGAAAGGAAGAATATAATGATAACGAGTAATGAAGTAAAAAAAATGGTATCGGATGAAATTGCAGAGTATACGAGGGAAACAGGTTTATTAACGGGCTTAATAAGAAGAGCAGGTGCAAAGGTTTTTCGGAAACTGGAAAACAAAGATATTAATGTGGTGCTTGAATATTGTGAGGCATTATTAGAAGAACGTAACTGGGAACTTGGTGTCGTAGCATATGATTGGGCATATCGTGTCAGAAAGCAGTATACAGAAGAAACATTTTATATTTTTGAAAGATGGCTTAAAGAATATGTAACTGGTTGGGGGGACTGTGATGATTTCTGTACACATGCATTTGGAGAACTGTTAATACAATATCCCGTACTTTTTGAAAAAGTTGAGCAATGGACAAAGTGTTCAGAGTTTTGGGTAAGAAGGGGAGCTGCGGTTGTTCTTATTCTTCCAATAAGAAAGCAGAAATATGATTTTAATCCATTTGTTATTTCAGATTCATTAATGTTGGATTCATGTGATTTAGTTCAAAAGGGGTATGGTTGGATGTTAAAGATATATTCAACAGTGGAGAAGGACAAGGTCATAGAGTATTTGAATCTAAATAAAAGTAAGATGCCAAGAACAGCATTTCGTTATGCTTTGGAGAAATTAGACAAAGAAGAGCGAAATTTATTAATGGGAAAAATTTAACATTCCATCATCTCTTTGCACATAGTAAGGAAATGTGATACTTTATTAGAGAAGATAAACTATACCAAACGATAAAATTGTTAACAAGTTCAGGAGGAAAATAAAATGGCATACGAAATTTTAGTATTAGATATAGACGGCACATTGACGAATTCAGAAAAGTTAATTACTGAAAAAACAAAAGAAGCCTTATTTGCATTGCAGGAACGTGGGCATAAAGTGGTACTTGCATCAGGAAGACCAACACCTGGGATTATGCCAATTGCAGAACAGATTCGCTTAAAGGAATATGGCGGATATATTTTAGCGTATAATGGAGCAAAAGTAATGAACTGTCAAACTGGAGAAGTAATTTACCAGAAGACGCTTCCAGAAGAAAGTATTAAAGAAATTTATGATGCAGCAGTGGAATTTAAGACAGGACTGCTCAGTTACGATAAAGAAGGCATTATTACACCAGCAGAACCAGATGAGTATATTCATAAAGAAGCGAAGATTAATCATCTTTCAATTAAGAAAGTGGACAACTTTGTAGAATACATTGACTACCCAGTTAATAAATGTTTATTGACTGCAGATGGCTTGTATCTTGCAGATGTTGAAGTCGAATTAAAGAAACGTTTTCGTGGTAAGCTAAGTGTATATCGTTCAGAACCATTTTTCTTGGAAATTATGCCACAGAATATTGATAAGGCATATTCACTTGGAAAATTATTAGAGACATTAGGTATGACCAAGGATCAGATGATTTGCTGCGGAGATGGTTACAATGACTTATCCATGATTCAGTACGCTGGAATGGGCGTGGCCATGGCAAATGCCAATGAACAGGTAAAAGAAGCAGCAGATTTTATAACCTTAAGTAATGATGAGGATGGTGTGGCCCACGTAATTGACAAGTTTATGTAGGCAGAAAGGATGCGTGATAAGTGTTTGTCATTAGTGAAGAGCTAAAGAAACTCCCAGATAAACCGGGGGTTTATATTATGCATGATGCAAAAGATGAGATTATTTATGTCGGCAAAGCAATCAATCTGAAAAATCGTGTGCGGCAGTATTTTCAATCGGGGCGAAACCGAACAGCCAAGATTGAACAGATGATTTCCAGAATCGACCACTTTGAATACATTGTCACTGATTCAGAACTTGAGGCACTTGTACTGGAGTGTAATCTAATTAAGGAACATAGTCCTAAGTATAATACTATGTTAAAGGATGGAAAGGCGTATCCTTTTATTAAGGCGACTGTAGGAGAAGCGTATCCTAGATTATTCATGGTAAGAAAGATGGAGAAGGGAAAGAAGGAAGATTCCAAGAAGGTCAAATATTTTGGACCCTTCACCAGTGGGCTTGCAGTAAAAGATACGTTAGAATTAATCAGGAAAATTTTCTTTGTACGAGACTGCAATCGGAATCTGCCAAAGGATATTGGGAAAGTAAGGCCTTGTTTGTATTATGATATTGGACAGTGTAAGGCGCCGTGTTATGACTATGTGAGTCAAGAAGAATATCAGAAAGATTTTCAAGGTGCCATGGAACTCTTAAACGGTAATTATGTACCTGTGGTTTCTATGCTGGAAGAAAAAATGTACAAAGCATCTGAAAATATGGAATTTGAAGAGGCTGCTAAGTATCGTGATCTGGTCAATAGTGTAAAGCATATTGCCCAAAAGCAGAAGATTACCAGTTCGGAGATGGAAGACCGAGATATTATTGGTATGGCAAGGACCAAGGATGAAGCGGTAGTTCAGGTATTTTTTGTTCGTACAGGAAAATTGATTGGACGTGATCATTTCTATTTTAAAAATGTGAAAGAGGAATCCAATGAAGAGATCATCACAGCATTTATAAAACAGTTCTATGCGGGAACTCCGTATATTCCTAGAGAACTATTTTTACAGACAGAACTAAGTGAGGCAGAACTTCTTGCAGAATGGCTGTCCAATAAACGAGAGCAGAAGGTATACATTCGAGTGCCAAAGAAGGGACAGAAAGAACGCTTAGTGGAACTGGCTGAGAAGAACGCTTCGATTATTTTACAGAAAGATGCTGAAAAAATCAGGCGTGAAGAGGCGAAAACAATTGGAGCAGTTCATGAGGTGGAAGATTGGTTAGGACTTGCAAGTATATGCAGGATGGAGTCTTACGATATTTCTAACACCAATGGATTTGAGTCTGTAGGTTCTATGGTAGTGTTTGAAAATGGAAAACCGAAACGTTCCGACTATCGAAAATTTAAAATTAAAACTATTCAAGGCAGTGATGACTACGGCAGCATGTATGAAGTATTGACGAGGCGTTTTACACATGGTTTAAAAGAACAGGCAGAAATGCGTGAGAAAAATTTAGATGAAGCGCTTGGAAAATTCACTAGATTTCCTGATTTGATTTTAATGGATGGTGGTAAAGGTCAAGTAAATGTGGCACTTCGGGTTATGGAAGAGCTAAACTTAAATATTCCAGTGTGTGGAATGGTAAAAGATGATACGCATAGTACAAGAGGACTTTACTATAATAATATAGAAATACCGATTGATACTCATTCAGAAGGCTTTAAATTAATTACAAGAATACAGGATGAAACACACCGTTTTGCCATAGAATATCATCGTTCTTTAAGAAGCAAAACCCAAGTTCACTCTATTTTGAATGATATTGAAGGGGTGGGAGATGTAAGAAGAAAAGCCTTAATGAAGTATTTTAAATCCATCGAGGCGATTAGGGAAGCTTCGCAGGAGGAACTTGCACAAGCCCCTTCTATGAATGAACAGGTTGCGCAGAAGGTATACCACTTCTTTCATAGCGGGAACCAGGGAGAGTAATGGATTTCAAGTTGCAGTGAAAAACCTTATATGGTAGAATTTACATTAAGGGTTGATTAATGGGGGATGCTTTGATTCGAAAGAGAGGATTGTTTGAATGGCATATACTGTTGAATTGACAAAGTTTATAGACAAGATGAATTTAGAATTACTGACACCGGATGTCAATGTTAACGAAACTTTAGTATCTCAGACGGATGTGAATCGTCCAGCACTTCAGTTAGCAGGTTTCTTTGATTATTTCGATTCTAATCGTATTCAGGTTATAGGACAAGTGGAATATACCTATATGGAAAAGATGGAGAAAGATCATGGTGTAGCGATGATGAAGAAGATAATGGAAAGCAAAGTTCCTTGCATTGTCTTTTGCCGTAACTTAGAAGTGCAGCCAGAAATAATTGAGCTTGGTAACAAACATGGAGTGCCAATTTTAAGAACCACAAAAACAACATCTTCTTTCATGGCAGAAGTAATCAGATGGCTCAATGTTGAACTAGCACCACGAATCTCGATTCATGGAGTGTTAGTGGATGTATACGGAGAAGGTCTTCTGATTATGGGTGAAAGCGGAATCGGTAAGAGTGAAGCTGCCTTGGAATTAATCAAAAGAGGACATCGCCTGGTTTCTGATGATGTGGTGGAAATCAAACGTGTTAGTGATGAAACTTTAATTGGCACTGCTCCAGATATTACTCGTCATTTTATTGAACTTCGTGGTATTGGAATTATTGATGTTAAAACACTTTTTGGTGTTGAAAGCGTTAAGAATACTCAGTCAATTGATTTGGTAATAAAGTTAGAAGAGTGGGATCGTGAGCAGGAATATGATCGCCTTGGGTTAGAAGAACAGTATACGGAATTTTTAGGTAACAAAGTTGTGTGTCATTCTATTCCGATTCGTCCAGGAAGAAATCTGGCAGTGATTTGTGAATCCGCAGCAGTAAACTATAGGCAGAAAAAGATGGGTTATAATGCAGCACGTGAATTATACAACAGGGTTACCAATAATTTAATGAAAAAATAAGATAAATATAATGGATATGGAAGTTCTTATTACACTTAGTAAGGTATTCTGGTGTGAATGAGAAGCCATATTACTAAGAAAGGTGGACAAAATGGCTAAGTATTGTATGGGTATTGATGTTGGAGGGACAACAGTAAAACTGGGGCTATTCACTGAGGATGGCACTGTCTTAGACAAATGGGAGATTGTAACTAGAAAAGATGACGGCGGTGCGTTCATTTTATCTGATATAGCACAATCTTTAGAGGAAAAATGGAGTTCAAAGAACATTGCCAAGGAAGATGTAATTGGAATTGGAATAGGAATTCCTGGACCAATTATGGAAGATGGAACTGTACTAAAATGTGCTAACTTAGGCTGGGGTGTATTTAACGTAGCGGATGAAGTTAGAAAACTAACCGGTATTCAAAATGTCAAGGTAGGAAATGATGCCAATGTTGCAGCGTTAGGAGAAGCTTGGCAAGGCGGTGGAAAAGGTTACGAGAATATTATTATGATTACACTTGGCACAGGAGTTGGCGGCGGTGTCATTCTCGGTGGAAAGATTTTGACTGGATCAAAGGGAGCAGCAGGTGAAATTGGACATATTACTGTAAATTATGATGAAGAAGATACATGTGGATGCGGTAAAAGAGGATGTTTAGAACAGTTTGCTTCTGCAACTGGTATTGTAAAAGAAGCAAAGAGACTTCTGATTACATCTGATAAACCATCCAAGTTACGTGATTTACAGTATCTATCTGCTAAGGCGATTTTCGATTGTGCCAAAGAAGGCGATGAATTAGCGAATGACTTAGTAGAACAGTTAGGTAAGTACTTAGGATTAGCAGCTTCCCATATTGCAGCAGTTGTTGATCCAGAGGCATTTGTAATCGGTGGAGGAGTATCCAAGGCAGGAGAAATGCTTACTACATTGATTAAAAAGTATTACGAACAGAATGTTATGTTCGCACTACAAAACAAAGAGTTCAGACTTGCTGAACTTGGAAATGATGCAGGTATCTTTGGCTGTGCTAAAATGGTACTTGAATAAAAGAAAAAGAAAAGCATATATATAGGCATATATAGTTAAAAAAGAGGTAGAAAGTGTATCAGAAATTCAAAAACGAACTATGTAATATTATGAAAGAGGGACAGTTTAAAGAAGCAGAACCAATGAAAAACCATACAACGTTTCGTATTGGTGGTCCTGCTGGATTTTATGCAATTCCTAAGACAGAAGCGGAACTGAGTGAGATTATTAAGCTGTGTAATCAATATGAGGTTCCATTCTTTATT
>ERZ808278.233-NODE-233-length-43475-cov-29.642722_pt1 | contig 43475 bp, 32 predicted proteins | sample MGYA00521239_ERZ808278 | MGnify/ENA primary metagenome ERZ808278 (study PRJEB31516, sample SAMN03275600) | gut metagenome | biome: mammalia-associated habitat; material: feces | host: Papio cynocephalus | place: Kenya | collected 2012-07-17 ... | reverse complement strand
ATTTTTGTGCCATGAATTCATTAGATACAAACAACATAAAATGGAGCGAGAATGTAATCATCGCTGACGCTGACTATATCGACAAGGTGGCTTTCGACCTGATTGTCAACTTTGAGCGAATGATTAATCGTCGCATCCAGCCAGCCGACATGGCGCAATGGGCTGTCTGCATCGCCTTGGACGGCGGATTGAGAGAGGGTGAGCACGAGACACAAGTGGTGCTCATCCACGACAAGAAGTCAATGGCGATGAAGAACTTCCACCCTTCCAACTACGAGAAGGACCTGAACGCACAGGCTTTCAAGGATGCCAACCTCGGCGAGTTCATCATCTCTTCTTATCCTACGGAGGAAAAGATGGTGGGCAAGGACGATTTCCTCGTGGATATTGCCCGCACCGTATGCAATGCCAAGGAGGTGAAGCGAGTGATGATTATCCCGAACTCAGAGGACGGCGATGCCTACGACCAGTTGCGCGACATGCTCCGCAAGGTGGACGATGACGACAAGCGCATCACGCTCTTCGCCATGCAACCATTGCCTGGCGGCAATTTCCGACAGGAAATCCTGGGCTACTCCCTGATGAGTGCCTTGGGCATCTCGGCAGACGAGATTAAGTGAAGAACGAAGAGTGAAGAGTGAAGAATTCAATTGCTTCATGGGCGAGAGCCTATTTATTATTTGTAAATTATAAATTATACATTAAAATAAAATGAGTAGAGTACTTATGATTGGCGCTGGTGGCGTAGCTACCGTAGCAGCCTTCAAGATTGTCCAGAACCAGGACGTTTTCACTGAGTTCATGATTGCCAGCCGTCGCAAGGAAAAGTGCGACAAACTGGTACAGTCTATCCACGACAAGGGTTACAAGATGGATATTCAGACGGCACAGGTTGACGCCGACAATGTGGAGGAGTTGAAGGCTCTCTTCAATAGCTACAAGCCTGAATTGGTCATCAACCTCGCCTTGCCTTACCAAGACCTCACCATCATGGACGCTTGTTTGGCTTGCGGTTGCAACTACATGGACACAGCCAATTATGAGCCAAAGGACGAGGCTCACTTCGAGTACTCTTGGCAGTGGGCTTACAAGGACAAGTTTGAGAAGGCTGGCCTTTGCGCCATCCTCGGTTGTGGCTTCGACCCTGGTGTTTCCGGCATCTTCACCGCTTATGCAGCCAAGCATCACTTCGACGAGATTGAGACACTCGACATCGTGGATTGCAACGCCGGCAATCACCACAAGGCTTTCGCCACCAACTTCAACCCAGAGATCAACATTCGTGAGATTACCCAAAAGGGACTCTGGTATAAGGATGGCGAATGGATTGAGACCGACCCGCTGTCTATCCACAAGCCTCTCACCTACCCTAACATCGGTCCTCGTGAGAGCTACTTGATGCACCACGAGGAGCTGGAGAGCTTAGTGAAGAACTACCCTACCATCAAGGAGGCTCGCTTCTGGATGACCTTCGGTCAGCAGTATCTCACTTATCTCGACTGCATCCAGAACCTCGGCATGAGCCGCATCGACGAAATCGAGTACGAGGCTCCATTGGCAGACGGCTCCGGCAAAACAGCCAAGGTAAAGATCGTTCCATTGCAGTTCTTGAAGGCAGTGTTGCCTAATCCACAAGACCTCGGCGAGAACTACGACGGCGAGACCTCCATCGGTTGCCGCATCCGTGGTAAGAAAGACGGCAAGGAGCACACCTATTATGTATATAACAACTGCAAGCACCAGGATGCCTACAACGAGACGGGTATGCAGGGCGTAAGCTACACCACCGGTGTGCCAGCCATGATCGGCGCCATGATGTTCTTAAAGGGCATCTGGAAGAAACCAGGCGTTTGGAACGTCGAGGAGTTTGACCCAGATCCATTCATGGAGCAGCTCAACAAGCAGGGATTGCCTTGGCACGAGGTATTCGATGGAGACTTGGAGATAGATTAATAAAAGCATGAAGCTATGCCTACCTTTCGGTTAGCATATCTTCACCTAAACAACAATAATAGTAATTATAAATTCAGAAAACAACAATGGCGAAAAAAGACGAAATGCAAGAGGGTACTCTTAACCCTAACGAAGGCAAGTTGAAAGCCCTCCAGGCTGCTATGGCGAAGATCGAGAAAGACTTCGGCAAGGGGTCTATCATGAAATTAGGTGACGAACATATCGAGAATATAGAGGTTATTCCTACAGGTAGTATCGCACTTGACAACGCACTTGGCGTAGGCGGTTATCCTAAGGGACGCATCATCGAGATTTATGGTCCCGAGTCATCTGGTAAAACAACTCTAGCTATACATGCCATCGCAGAGGCTCAGAAAGCAGGTGGTATTGCCGCTTTCATTGATGCAGAACACGCTTTCGACCGTTTCTATGCAGCAAAGCTCGGTGTGGATGTGGATAACTTATGGATTTCACAACCAGACAATGGCGAACAGGCTTTACAGATTGCCGACCAGTTGATTAGCTCTTCTGCCATCGACATTTTGGTAGTCGATTCAGTAGCTGCCCTTACTCCTAAAAAAGAAATTGAGGGTGACATGGGTGACAACGTAGTAGGTCTTCAAGCTCGTTTGATGAGCCAAGCACTCCGAAAGCTGACTTCTACAATTAGCAAGACCAATACTACTTGTATCTTCATCAATCAGTTGCGTGAGAAAATTGGTGTCATGTTCGGAAACCCAGAGACCACGACAGGTGGTAATGCCTTGAAATTCTATGCATCAGTACGTTTGGATATTCGTAAGGCATCTGCCATCAAGGATGGCGACAATGTTCTTGGAAACCTGGTACGTGTAAAAGTGGTGAAGAACAAAGTGGCACCTCCTTTCCGTAAGGCGGAGTTTGAGATTACCTTCGGCGAGGGTATCAGCAAGATTGGCGAAATCATCGACCTCGGCGTAGAGCACAATATCATTCAGAAGAGTGGCAGTTGGTTCAGCTACAATGGCTCCAAACTGGGTCAAGGTCGCGACGCAGCCAAGGCTTTATTAAAAGACAACCCAGAGTTGGCGGAGGAAATAGAGGCTAAGGTACGCGAAGCTATCGCTGCCAAGAACGAAGGATAAGAGAATTGGCATTCATGCTAATTAATAAAAATGAGCGATGTCCTAATTTAGAACATCGCTCATTTTTTATGCTATCTTATGCATTATCCTATACACTCATTAGCTTTTCTACCAAGTTACACTCATACCTATGGCAATGCTTGCATTGGAACTTAACGGAATGAACTCCTTGCTGGTCTTGCCCAAGATGTGATCCATACCAATGAAGAAATTGTACCCCTTCGGATGAATGTTAAGTACATAGCCCATGCTTGTGGCGAAGCTACTTACTGCGAAGTTGACACCACCATCGAGCCACTTCAATGGCTTCCAGTTAGCACTAAAACGTCCTTCACTCCATGTAAAATCACCATTGATGCGAGTACTGCTCAAGAAACCGAAAGATAGTTTGTCGTATGAAGGCAAACTATACTCCGCACCCAAGTTGACCGTTGCTGCTAAGGCTGTTGTACGACTGCCTTGATCACCCATATCCTTCAAGTTGATAAAATCAGTAATCTGATCCCCATAATCATCCATCTGGTCATCAATGGTAGAGCCACTATTCTCTCTCACCGCAGTATCGTGGAAGCCATTGAACACGAAGCTCTCGCTTCTATTGACCGCCTTCATATTGTTAGACCAGTTGATGAAACCCAAGTCGAGCACAGAAACACTCACATTCAAGTTCTTGTTGACTTTATATACACCACCTAGGTCGAAAGCCATACCAAAGCCACTCAATCCTGCGCCATCCACATCTACGTCGTTAATCTTATCATACTCTCTCTTGTTGCCGTTTGCATCAGGCACTTTGTACTCGTCCTTCTTGGTCTTATAGGCAAAACCCTTCATGGACACCTGAGCATTCGCCTTGCCAGACACTATCCATTGATCGGTTCCCGATAGGTCTGCACGGAGGTTTTCCAGACGTGCATCGCCATCGGCTACACCAAAGAGGAACTTCAACTTGGCACCAATTCTCAGTTTTTTGTTGATTTGATGGGAATGACCAAAAGCCAACTCAGCATAAGAACGAGCCCTCACGCTGACATCTCCGATCTCATAATTCTGATTTCCAGTGTTCTTAGCGAACTCAAACAATTCGTAAGGAAGAGAAGCACCCAAGGAAGCCTTGGCATTCAACTCGATGGTATTGTATCCATGAAATCCCTTGAAACCTGCAGAGAGAATGGCAATGCCCACATCACCCTGCACACGATTGTTACCCTTGCTGAATCCCCTGAGAGCCTCGTCGGCAGAGATATAAGGGTTCATGAAAGAAGTCATCTTCTTAGCTCTAGCCTCTTGACCGTACATCGGGTTATACATCACCACATCCTTGTAACCAAAATTACCCTGCAGATTGGCGCTAATATTTCCCAAGGCAGGAATAGAGATATAGTTCTGCTTATTCTCGAAGGCAGGGTTCATGTCGTGACGGAACTTGTAATCCTCCGTAAAATAGGCAGAGTTAAGTGACTGTGCCATCGCAGTTGCCCCAATCATCAAGAGAGAAGCCACCAAGACGTGCTTATATATATTGTTCATCTTATTCTTTGTCATAATCATAGTTTTTGTGTATTATCATTCAGTTATCGTTCCCCTTCATTAGTTGAAGTCTCCAATCACCTTGCCCACAAGTTTAATCTTGATGTTTTCCAACTTCAAGGTATGCTTTTCGGCATTCAAAGTCACGCCTGTCACGGTACTTCCGTCGTGAGTAGCCTTTCCCAAGACCTTGTAAGAAAGGCCGTCAAGTTTCTTCAATCCGCCTCTCACCTTCTCACGGATTTCGATTTCCAGAGGAGAAGACTCAGCGGTTACGCCATCAGGAGATGCCTTCACGGTACCCTGCTTGATATTGACTTCGATGAGATTGCTGATGTCGCTACCACCGACACCTAGAGGAGATGCCTCCACGACAAGTGTTGCAGGAACCTTGTTCAAGGCATTAGCTGTCAATGACACATACGTACCCTCAGACAATTCCAAATCGTCAATGTCATCGTTCCAACCGTCAAAGTCATCAGAATATTCTATGACAGCACCCTCATCGAAAGCAATAGGAGCCTCCACAGAGTAAGAAGGAGCAATCGTATAAGAGTGTCCTAGCAAGAAGGTGCCCTCCTTGTCCTTATTGGCACAAGCATTGGCATCGAAGGTTATCTCGTCAGGTATCGTCTTGATGATGTCGGAAAGGTTAGGAACCACCTTCACAACAACGCCGTTGCCCGTAGGAACTCCCTCGGCTCTTCTACAGATATAGACCGTCGTAGTCTGGTTGGCACCTATTGTTATATCATCCACATTGACAGAAGCTGTCTGCTGACCATCCTTGAAACTCTTAAGGACACCGTTGATTTGGCCCTCGATGTCCATATCATTGCCCACCAAGAGTTTGATGACAGGATTATACAGATCCACCTTCACGTTGCCACCTCGCAAGAATTCAGGAACACCCGTAATGCTCACCTTGCCCAACTTATTTAAGTCGATGGTAGGATTGAACTTTCCTTTGGCACTCTCCACGACTACCGTTCCCATGTTCAAATGGTTGGAGATTCTGGCAGAGGTACCCGTTCCCGCTGTGATTTGACTAGCCTGGGCAAGCATGTGAATCTTACCGCTCATCTTCACCTTGCTATCCACTGTCAATCCGCTCGCACTGCCCTTCGTGAAGTCAAGGCCCACGATTTGCACTCGGAGTTTGTATATCTGATTGGTAGGAACATCGGTCAACGTAAGGACGTGCCCCGACAAAGTACCTTGCGAACTCTTAATCTCCATATAAGAAGGAAAAGTAAGAACAACTTTGTCCAACTGGGAAGTCCATGTAGAGATACCCAACAAGTCCACGTCCAGTTCCACTTGACAATTGACGGTAGCATGCGACAAAGACACCACCTCCGCAGGCTTATCTCCCATATACTCAAAGCTAAATATATCGCCCTCGCCTTCCAAGGCGCCACTGCCTGCGCGAGTTCCCTTGGAAGAAGAAAAACCCAAGGTAATATCACTCGAATTGGAAAGATTCTCTGTAATAAAAATTTTGTCGATGTTAGGATGCACAGGGTCTATCGCCTCGCCATTCTGGCGAAACACATAGTCGTGAGAGACTTCATCTTCCACGACACAGCCATTCGCCTCCAGCTCCAAGACATCCTTCAGCGGGATATCCATCGTAGAACTTGCTGGAATTTCCAGCCCATCTCCACCAAAACCCATCGTTGCATCGATTTGATCAAAATCATAATCGTTGTTTGTACACCCGGTTACCAAGAACCCGCCTAACAGCAGAGATGCCAGCAACAGCTTCACTCTCATTTGCTTTTTCTTCATAGTCATTCGTATTTGATAATTAGAGATACACTAAGGACATCGTAAATTATAATGCGCTTTAGATATCGATTTTTTAATAACTTTTGCAAATGTAGCACTTTTTTAGAATAACCGTGTAAAATATTTGTTCTTTTTTCACCTATATTATCAATTTATACGAATCCGTATGCCTTTTAAACAAAAAATCCACCCCGATAACCCCAAAATATCCATATATAAACATCAAAATTGACAAAAGATACCGAGAAGTCAACTATATAGGGCAATCAACTATGTAATAGAGATACCAAGCAAATGGTGCATCTCAGAAGCAGAAAGGAGTCAGAACATTGAGCAAGCCTTGGAAATCAGCCTTGGAAATGCGTCTTCCACGAAGGCTTCTCACCTGAGGATAATCTTCAAAATAAGCCTCCTGCGTCGTGTACCATTGGTGAGACCTCACTTCAGAAAGTTTGACCAATTGACTTTCTATACGTCGGGCGAAACTAGGATTCACACGTGAGAGATAATGCTTACCATCCCTCATCTCTATCGCCAGCATCAGATAGGTCTGCGGTCCTTTCCTCTTTTTCTTCTCTACGACCTGCTCGCTCACCCTCCATCCCCTAGTAGAAGTCATCACACGGATATCCCAGCCGTACTTACGATTGAGATTGTCCATCATGCCCCTAAACACAATGCCATGAGAAGAAGTATCCTTTAATCCTGTGTAGCCTATAATATAATGTATCATCTCATGGAGAAGCACGCTCTTAGCCTGTTTCTCAGTCATATCATAATAGGTTGTCATGGATATCTTGAAGTCATAGAGTTTCGTGCGTCCCCAACGAGTAGCACGCTTAAACGACATCTGACCAAGCCTGGTCTTGGCACGAGTGAGTCCCAATTCAGGCATTGGCAATTTTCCACCAAAATAATCTTGATTAAATCGTTGGAACCATTCCTCCATCCATTCTATAGTCACTATCATATAAAACGCATATTAATGCAAATTAATCAGTTATTTATTACAAAGCGTTTGCAAAGGTACAACTTTTTGGGTAATTTTATTCATTATTTATTGAAAAATGACTAACTTTGCACCCAAATTAAGACAAAAAATGAATAAAACAGCACAGCATATCATCGACATAAAGAATGTGTCGAAAAGATTTGGCGAGAAAGTTGCCCTCAACAACATCAATCTCTTTGTGAGAAAGGGTGAATTCATGACCATTCTCGGTCCATCGGGCTGCGGAAAAACTACATTACTAAGACTCTTGGCCGGCTTCGAGACAGCTTCCGAAGGTATTATCACCATCGGTGGCAACAACATCACAAACCTGCCTCCCTACAAACGCAACGTAAACACGGTGTTCCAGAAATACGCCTTGTTTCCTCACCTCAACGTATATGACAACATCGCCTTTGGACTTAAACTCAAGCACACGCCAAAGGAAGAAATCATGCCTAAGGTGAAACGTGCCCTCAAGATGGTGAACATGAGCGACTATGAATATCGTGATGTCAACTCACTCTCTGGTGGACAGCAACAGCGCATCGCCATTGCCCGTGCCATCGTCAATGAGCCAGAAGTACTTCTGCTCGACGAACCGCTTGCAGCCCTGGATCTCAAGATGCGAAAAGACATGCAATTAGAATTGAAAGAGATGCACGAACGGTTGGGCATTACTTTCGTCTATGTAACCCATGACCAAGAGGAAGCACTTACTTTGAGCGACACCATCGTGGTGATGAGCGAGGGTGAGATTCAGCAGATAGGCACACCTACCGACATTTACAACGAACCAGCCAATGCCTTCGTGGCTGACTTCATCGGCGAAAGCAACATCCTCTGCGGCACTATGAGCCACGATTGCCTTGTCAATGTGGCAGGCTCGGAAATACCATGTGTCGATAAGGGATTTGGGAAGGACGAACAAGTCGATGTCGTGATTCGTCCAGAAGACATCGAGATTTCCACCGACACAACAAATGCTCAGTTTGTCGGCAAAATCACCTCCAGCATATTCAAGGGAGTACACTATGAGATGCTGGCAGAAAGCAACAAAGGCTATGAATTCTTGATACAAAACTACAAGCACTTCGAGGTAGGGCAGACCATAGGCATGAGTGTGATTCCCGACAACATCCATATCATGAAAAAGGATCATATCTCAAACATCTTTGAGGCAAAGGTCTGCGGGGACAACACCATCGAGTTTTTGGGTTGCGAATTTCTCATAGAGGACCTTGCCCAAAAACGGGCTGCACAAGAAAACCGCACCAACAAACAAGACAATACAGTTTCTGCACCGCAATCCGTAACTGTAAGCGTACCTTTCGACAAGATAGAACTCTTCGACAACGAGGAAGAAGGAACCTTTACGGGCGACATTAGTTTTATTCTATACAAGGGAGACCACTACCACCTCACCATCGATACAGACTGGGGAGAGAAGCTCTATGTAGATACACAAGACGTGTGGGACTTGGGAGACCATGTTGCTATAACAATCCCGACAAACGCCATTTCATTTAACATTTAACACTAAACACTGAACATTGAATATCGTAAAGTTTATATCATCCCGCCAAAGTTGGTCGATACCCTACGCCATCTTTGCTGCCATATTTGTGGTCTTGCCACTAATACTCATCGTTGTATTTGCCTTCACCGATGAGAATGGCTCTATCACACTCTATAACTTCCAAAAATTTTTAGCGCACCCAGAGGCCATCAACACCTTTGTTTATTCCATCGGAATCGCATTTCTAAACACCTTGCTCTGCATTCTGCTGGGCTATCCTGCTGCTTATATCCTAACACAGACCAAGATGAAATATGCAAGCACCATCGTCATGCTCTTCATCTTGCCTATGTGGGTCAATATCCTGGTACGTACGCTCGCCACAGTGGCACTCTTTGACTTCGCCGACCTTCCACTCGGCGAGGGAGCGCTCTTGTTTGGTATGGTGTATAATTTCATCCCATTCATGATTTATCCCATCTACAACACACTCCAAAAGATGGACAGGAGCTACATAGAGGCAGCCGAAGACCTGGGAGCATCGCCATGGCAACAGTTTTTCAAGGTCATCCTTCCGCTCTCCATGCCTGGCGTAGCAAGTGGCATTCTGATGGTGTTCATGCCAACCATCTCGACCTTCGCCATCTCGGAACTACTGACGATGAACAATATCAAGCTCTTTGGAACTACCATCCAGGAGAACATCAACAACTCCATGTGGAACTATGGCGCGGCCCTCTCACTCATCATGCTCTTCCTTATAGGAGCATCCACACTCATCGCCGGCGATGGCGGAAGAAAGGAAGGAGGTATCAGATGATGAAGACATTATTCTCCAAGGAAATGATGAAAAAAGTATTCTGCCAAGGTTACCTTTGGTTACTTTTGTTATTACTTTACTCACCTATCATCATCATTGTGATTTTCTCGTTCACCGAGGCCAAGGTGATGGGTAACTGGACCGGATTCTCCCTCCAGCTCTACAAAAGCCTTTTTGCCGAAGGCACCCACCATTCCTTGACGGCAGCGCTCATCAACACAATTACCATCGCACTGATTACTGCCACCGCATCCACGCTCTTCGGCACGCTGACAGCCATCGGAATCCATAACCTACGAAACAGATATGCACGCCAAGCCATCTCGTTTGTGAACAACATCCCGATACTCAACGGCGACATCATCATAGGCATATCCCTCTTTCTGCTTTTCATCACCATGGGCATTCCGCAGGGTTATACCACAGTGGTACTGGCGCACATCACTTTCTGTCTGCCATACGTCATCCTGAGTGTGATGCCACGACTGAAACAGATGAACCCTAATCTCTACGAAGCGGCTCTCGACCTAGGTGCCTCACCTATGCAAGCACTTCGCAAAGTAATTATCCCAGAGATCCTGCCTGGCATGATTTCAGGTTTCATGCTTGCTATCACAATGAGTATCGATGACTTTGCCGTCACCATCTTTACCATTGGCAACGAAGGATTGGAGACCCTCTCCACCTTTATCTATGCAGATGCACGCAAGGGTGGTCTCACACCAGAACTCCGCCCACTCAGCACCATTATCTTTGTGCTCGTGCTTGTGATGCTGATCATTATCAATCGTCGTTCCGACAAAAACAAGAAAAAGAAGTAAAATGGGTAAAATATATTTTGGATTACAGAGAGTCAAGAATTTGAAAGAGATCAAGGCCCTAGTCTTTATAGCCTTAGCACTTCTGCAAATTTTCGCTCTGTCTTCTTGCTACAACAAGGAGAACAGGGAGGAAATCCTCAAGGTCTATAACTGGGCCGACTACATTGACGAGGACATGCTCGCCAAATTCCCGGAATGGTACGAGCAACAAACAGGCAAAAAGATACGTGTCATCTACCAAACTTTCGACATCAATGAGGTGATGCTTACCAAGATAGAACGTGGGCACGAAGACTACGATGTGGTCTGTCCATCAGAATACATCATTGAGCGAATGTTAGGCAAGAACTTGCTCCTACCCATAGACACCCTCTTTGGCAAGACCCCAAACTACATCAAGAACGTATCCCCCTACATTGTGAAACAGATTGATGCGACCAGCAACCATGGACGCATCGCCCACCATTACGCTGTGCCTTATATGTGGGGAACGTGTGGCATATTATATAATAAGGTACACGTACCTTTAAATGATGCACAGACCTGGGGAACGCTTTGGGAAAAGAAGTACCGTGGCAAGCTCCTGATGAAAGATTCCTATCGCGATTCCTATGGCACCGCCCTCATCTGGGCGCACCGCAAAGACTTGGCGACAGGTAAGGTGAGCGTTCCGCAACTGATGAACGACTATTCTCCAGAAGCAGTAGCCACAGTGGAAAAAGAACTGAAAGCACTGAAACCCAACATCGAGGGTTGGGAGGCAGACTTCGGTAAAGAAACGATGACCAAGGGCAAAGCCTATCTCAACATGACCTGGAGCGGTGATGCAGTATGGGCCATAGACGAGGCAGCAAAAGTGGGAGTCTCCCTAGGATACGAAGTACCAAAGGAAGGCAGCAACGTATGGTTTGATGGTTGGGTAATCCCCAAATACTCACGCAATCCAAAAGCCGCCGCCTACTTCATCAACTATCTTTGCCAAGAAGACGTGGCACTAGCCAACATGGAAACCACGGGATACGTGAGCAGCATCGCTGGCAAAAGAGTACTCGAAGAGATGAGCGATGAAAAGGAATATCCCGAGCCAATAGACTTAGCTTACTTTTTCGGAAAAGACTGCAAGGAAGCGAAAAAAGCCCATCTGAATCCCATTATGTACCCAGACAGCAACGTAGTGGCACGATGCGCTATGATTCACGATGCAGGTGAACATACACCGGAAGTACTTGACATGTGGTCAAAAGTAAAGGGAGACAACCTAGGAGGTGGCATAGTTATTTTTCTCTTGGCGACGGTCTTGGTCTTGACGATATTGATAGCTTTCAGGAAATATGAACATTACAAACACAGAAGACTTTCGAGAAAACATCGCCGACACCACATTATCAAATGTTAGAAATTAGAAGTTAGGAGTTGAAGAATGAAAGCCATCGCTTTTAGTATCTACTTTTAATTGATGGTGATTTTTATATCAAAAAAGAGAAAGTTTCACTGAAAAATGAAAGTTTTTATCAGGAAAATGAAAGTTTTCAAGAAAAAGTACAAAAAAAATTTGGTGGAACGAAATAAAAGCATTACCTTTGCAACGCTTTTGAAAAGATAGAGCAAGGGTGGTTACCAGAGTGGCCAAATGGGGCAGACTGTAAATCTGCTGGCTATGCCTTCGGTGGTTCGAATCCATCACCACCCACGTTTCCCAAAACAACTCAAAAAAATAAAGAATCCGATTCCTTCAAGAAGGTTTCGGATTTTTTTTATTTCCCTACTTTACCGTCTGCGTAGCCGGCCAATTCACCAAGAACAACTTGCTTTTCGCACGAGTAAATGCCGTATATAGCCAATGAATGTAATCAGGAGTCAACATATCATCCGTCATGTACCCCTGATCCACATATACATGTTCCCATTGGCCACCTTGCGCTTTGTGACAAGTGATGGCATAAGCATATTTCACCTGCAGGGCATTATAATAAGAATCTGTACGAATAGCTTTTAGGCGATCAGCCTTTAAAGGTACATCCTGATAATCCTCCTCCACACCCAGAAAGAGTTTTTCCTGTTCCTCACGAGTCAAAGCGGGAGCTTCACTACACAACGTATCCAACAATGCCGTCACACTAATCTCATAATCATCGTAATCGGGCAATTGAAGCAGTAGTGTCGCAAAACGAAAGCCGTAAAGCTCTATGTGATTGCGTACACGCAGTACCTTCGCCCTGTCTCCATTCGCCAAGAAGGAAGGGAGCGAAGAATTTTCCGCAACATCCTTTGGCTGCTGCGCCATCATCTCTTTTTTTTCCTTTTCTGTCCAAAAATAATTGTTCTTTACGATCATGATCATATCACCTCCCGAGAGTTGCTCCTCACGATCGAGCACCATGTTACGAATACCATTATTATAGATATTGGCACGTTTGTTACTACGAGTGATGACCATTGTTTCATCTTGCCCCACTTGATAATAACTATTGGCAAGGCTCTCCACCAAATCGCCTCCTGGCACCATAACAATATCGGCAAAGCCATGAAAACGAACCAAAGGCAACTGTGTAATGTCATCGTGAGTTATCATCTGTCGAACAACAGTAGCATTATACAATATACCAGACTCCTGACTTTGTCGCAATACTTCGTTAAGGTCACACTCATACACCTTCAGCCCATACCCTTCCAACACCATGCGGCTTAAAGCGGGCGACTCCTCCTCTCCCACGGGAGGCAGCTGCGCCTTGTCGCCAATGAGCATCAAGCGATCATTCCTTCCCTGATAAACGAACTGGACAAAATCATCCAAGAGACAACCGCTGCCAAAACTTGTGCTACCCATCCCATTGGAACTAGTGCAAAAACCACCCAACCCCATGTTGGAAACCATCGAAGCCTCATCCACCATAAACAAAGTATCGGCATAGAGATTGTCATTGAGATTGAACTGTCCATCCACCCCCGAGAAAGACTTTTCACGATAGATGCGCCGGTGGATGGTGTAAGCAGGACATCCACTATTAAGCGAGAACACCTTTGCGGCACGCCCAGTAGGAGCCAAAAGCATCACCTTCTGACCGACAATCTTAAGAGTACGCACGATAGCACCCGAAAGAGAAGTCTTACCCGTACCGGCGCTACCCCTTAGAATCATTGCCACACGAGGGGACTTATCGGTGAGAAAACGAGCAAAAGTATCTAAAGCCTGGCCTTGTTCCTGGGTAGGAGCAAAGCCAAACTGCTGCAAAATTCTATATTTTAATTCGTCCAAGACCATAATAATTGCGAAAATATTTTGCGTTGTCTATATTTTGAAGTATCTTTGTACCCAAGTTAAAATGTCACGGCATTTTAGGATGCCTTTGCAAAAGTAACAATACTTTTTGAAATGAAACGAAAAATAAACATAAATTATATATTAGGAACGTGCGCCATGGTACTTTTCATTCTATGCCTACTGAGCATCTACCAGCCTCTCCACTTCCAGTCGGAACTCGCCAAACGTGAAGAAGTGGTCAAGGAAAGGCTCATCAAGATACGCACGGCAGAAGAACAGTACAAAAAACGCCATGGCACATACACTGGAGATTTCACCATACTGGTAAGGGAAAGGCTACTCGCTGACACACTTCAGTACATCCCTTTCACCGAAGGAAAACGATTCTCCCTGACAGCAAGCATGCAAGTAGCAAAGAGCGGTAAGCAGGTACCTCTCATGGAATGCGCCGCCACCTACGAAGACTACCTTGACGGTCTCAGCGAGAACGAGATACAAGAAATAACAGAGAAAGCCAATGCCATAGGCAACTTTCCCGGATTAAAGATTGGAGATTTAACAACAGACAACAACAATGCAGGCAACTGGTAACAACAAGAGCTGGCAACAAGCCCGACTCACCATTCGGGTGAGCAACAACACACTCAGTTTTTCTGTCATCGACAGAGAAGCAGAGCACCAAGTCATATATGAGCCTTACACTGTAAAGAGTGGTGTATCCATGGCTGCCAACTTACGTCAGGCGTTCAAGGAAAGCGACCTCTTGCTCCGCGGCTATCTCAAGGCGCGCATCTACATCGACACCCCATTGCTCATCGTACCAATAGAGGAATTCAAGGAAGAAGACGCCCCCATCCTTTACCATCATGCCTTCACGGGGCATGACAGCGATGCCATTCTCTATAGAGTACAACCCAATCTCAATGTCGTGGCGATATTCTGCATCAACAAGGACTTGAAATTGGTGGTAGAAGACAATTTCAAGGACGTGCGCTTCACACCTATCCTACAGCCTGTATGGAATTACCTACACCAACACAACTTTACAGGTATCCACCGCAAGCTTTACGCTTACTGCCATGAGAAGAAACTTGACATATTTTGCTTCGAGAAGAATCGCTTCAAGTTTTTCAACTCATTCGAGGCATCCCATTCCAAGGATGCCTTGTACTTCATACTTTATGTATGGAAACAACTGGGATTCAACCAGCAGCAAGACGAGTTGCATTTATTGGGTAACATACCCGACAAAGATTGGCTGCTTTACAACACAAAGCTATACATCAAGAAAGTACTCACGTTGAATCCAGCGGCAGAGTTCAATAGAGCTCCCATCACAGAAATCAAGGGGATGCCTTTCGACCTGCTTACGCTATACATGAACAAGTAAATCAAAAAATAAAATCAACAGGGAAATGAGAATTATCACAGGAGAATATAAGGGACGGCATTTTGATATTCCACGCACATTCAAGGCACGTCCCACAACAGACTTCGCCAAGGAGAACATCTTCAATGTACTTCAGGGATATATAGATTTCGAGGACGCCACAGCTCTCGATCTTTTCGCCGGCACAGGCAGCATATCACTCGAATTGATTTCCCGAGGCTGCAAGCAAGTGGTAAGCGTGGAAGCCGACCGAGACCACGCCAATTTCATCCGCCAGTGCTTCAAGAAGTTAGGCGAAGAAAGAGATATCTTGATACGTGGCGATGTATTTCGCTTTCTGAAATCATGCCACCAAAAATTCGACTTCATCTTCGCCGACCCACCCTATGCCTTGGAAGAGCTACCCAAGATTCCAGACCTCGTACTAAATGGCGACTTACTGCAGGAAAATGGAATTTTTGTCTTCGAGCACGGTAAGAACTACGACTTCTCAGAGCATCCAAAATTTCTAGAGCATAGAAGTTACGGGAGTGTCAACTTTTCAATATTCAGAAACTGACAAAATGTCACCTTCCCTATATGCACATCTGCCACTTTTATCGTTCTGTCAGTTGTTCCATATCCGCAAAACAGTTGGCACACGCTTTGTTATTAAGGAAAGCGTGAACGCTGAATGAGAGTTCCCGAACGATGCATATCTTCGGTAGGCTCTTGAAACCAGCGATTCATGAGATAAACAACATATTAATAACGATAAAAATAAAAAAAGATATAATTATGGGAAAAGTAATTGGAATTGACTTAGGTACAACAAACAGTTGTGTTGCCGTTTTCGAAGGTAATGAACCAGTTGTAATCGCTAATAGCGAAGGTAAGCGTACTACTCCATCAGTAGTAGGTTTCGTAAAGGATGGTGATCGTAAGGTTGGTGATCCAGCTAAGCGTCAGGCCATCACAAACCCAAAGAACACAGTCTATTCAATCAAGCGTTTCATGGGTGAGACATACGCTCAGAGTCAGAAAGAGGCTGAGGCTATGCCTTACACCGTAGTAAACGAGGGTGGTTATCCACGTGTTGAGATTGAGGGACGTAAATATACTCCTCAGGAGATTTCTGCAATGGTTCTTCAGAAGATGAAGAAGACCGCTGAGGATTATCTCGGCCAGGAGGTTACAGACGCAGTCATCACTGTACCAGCATACTTCTCTGACTCACAGCGTCAGGCTACCAAGGAGGCTGGTCAGATTGCAGGTTTGAACGTTCAGCGTATCGTAAACGAGCCTACAGCCGCAGCTTTGGCTTACGGTGTTGACAAGGCTAACAAGGATATGAAGATCGCCGTATTCGACCTTGGTGGTGGTACATTCGATATCTCTATCTTGGAGTTCGGTGGCGGTGTATTCGAGGTTCTTTCTACCAATGGTGATACACACCTCGGTGGTGATGACTTCGACCAGGTAATCATCAACTGGTTGGCTGATGGCTTCAAGAACGAGGAAGGCGTAGATCTCCGCAAGGATCCTATGGCTATGCAGCGTTTGAAGGAGGCTGCCGAGAAGGCTAAGATTGAGTTGTCAAGCTCTACATCTACAGAGATCAACTTGCCTTACATCACAGCCGTTGACGGTATGCCAAAGCACTTGGTTAAGACTTTGACACGTGCTCAGTTCGAGCAGTTGGCTCACAACTTGATTCAGGCTTGCTTGGTACCATGCCAGAACGCTATCCGCGACGCTAAGCTCTCTACATCAGATATCGACGAGGTTATCTTGGTTGGTGGTTCAAGCCGTATCCCAGCCGTTCAGACACTCGTTAAGAACTACTTCGGCAAGGAGCCTTCTAAGGGTGTGAACCCAGACGAGGTTGTTGCTGTTGGTGCTGCTATCCAGGGTGCCATCTTGAACAAGGAAGAGGGTGTAGGCGACATCGTATTGCTCGACGTTACTCCATTGACTCTTGGTATCGAGACCATGGGTGGTGTGATGACCAAGTTGATCGACGCTAATACAACCATCCCTTGCAAGAAGAGCGAGGTATTCTCTACCGCAGCTGATAACCAGACAGAGGTTACTATCCACGTACTCCAGGGTGAGCGCCCTATGGCTGCTCAGAACAAGAGCATCGGTCAGTTTAACTTGACAGGTATCGCTCCAGCTCGTCGTGGTGTTCCACAGATTGAGGTAACATTCGATATTGATGCCAATGGTATCTTGAACGTATCAGCTAAGGATAAGGCTACAGGTAAGGAGCAGAGCATCCGCATCGAGGCTTCATCTGGCTTGAGCGAGGATGAGATCAACCGCATGAAGGCTGAGGCTGAGCAGAACGCAGCAGCTGATAAGGCTGAGCGCGAGAAGATCGACAAGATGAACCAGGCTGACTCTATGATCTTCACCACCGAGAATTTCTTGAAGGACAATGGTGACAAGATTCCTGCAGACAAGAAGCCAGGTATCGAGCAGGCATTGCAGCAGTTGAAGGATGCTCACAAGGCAGGTGATGTTGCAGCCATCGACTCAGCTATCAACAACTTGAACACCGTAATGCAGGCTGCTTCTCAGCAGATGTACCAGGGTGGTCAGCAGGCTGGTCCTCAGGGCGCACAGGGTGCTGGTGCTCAGGGCGGTCAGCAGGCACAGGGTGGCAACGGCGACCAGGATGTACAGGACGCTGACTTCGAGGAGGTTAAGTAATATCTCCTGATGATGGGGAGCCTCAACAAAGCTCCTCATTCTTACAAAGAGAAGTTATTAGATGATAATATAAAGTGAAAGCCCACAACTGACGAGGAAACGAATCGGTTGTGGGCTTTTTTATGTTTGATTGTAATTTTGCACCTAATTGGTGCAAAATTATAAATATCTAAATATCAAGATGTTGGCTAAATTAAGTTTTTGCGATATGGAAGCTCTATGTGAAGAGATATTGTTCACATCTAATCTACCCTCCATTTTATCTTCGGATTGTAGCAATAGGTTCGCCAATGGCGAACCTATTAAAAGACATTGCCAACTCTTTTTGGAAATATACATTTCGATAATTTAGTTCGACTAAACGTTTGAAAGTTCGACTAGTAAACATCTTTACACAAATACTGATAATCAACGCTTTACCTATAACAAGCTAGCTAAAGTTCGACTAACTTCGACTAACTTCGACTAAGTTGGACTAAACTTCAACTAAAATCTATCTGTTCAAACTTTATCTATATTAATGAGCTTCTCTTTACCTGTTTGCATTGGTTCATCTGCACTTACACACCAAAACTTATCATCAGGCTTTTTGCTATCATTCCATAACTGGTGGCGAATGACCTGATACATATCCCAAAGAATGTCTGAGTTGGTATCATACCCCATCCCATGATCTGCATTGACTGGTAAATACCAACAGAGGGTGTGGAGTTTGTCAAAATCCTCTTTTATTTGATTTCTAACCTTCCAGACCTCTTTCATTTTATCAGCATTATCTTTATAACTTTTCTCGTATGCTTGCATCAGTTCTTCAACCAACGCATAATCCAATTGTCCTGCCATCAAGCGAGCTGCTTGTTCACAGGCATTTCGCAAGAACTCCATTTGGCGAGTATTCAAGGAGAACCGAGATTCTCCTATTCTTGTCTTGGATTCCTTAAACATTTGGTAAAGTTCCCAGTATGCCCTTGACTTATCATCATAGCCGTAGCCATTGCTAGTTTTCCAACATAACCTAGACAACTCTTCTAACTTCTCCGCAACTTCAATAGGACATGACTTTCCATGATGATGGCGAGGATAAGCAATCTCAAAATTCAATTGAAACGTAAGCGGGTCAGCTAGTTGCCCTATATGTATTCGCAAGGCTTGGTTGCAAGCGAAAGCCAAAAGTTCCACTTGCTTTTTATTAGCCGTCAATATATATCTTTGTGTCTGCATAATCATTTTTATTAAATATTACAACAAAACTGAATCCACGGCAAAGATACGATAAAATAATGAAATACTTGTATAATCCCTGAAGAAAAGTACGAACAGACTTGTTTTCTCGTCAGTTATAGGCTTTTTGAATAAATAATATGGTTTTCTTGTAATTTTGCACCAATTAGGTGCAAAATTACAAGAAGTAAAAAACAGAATTTTATAAAATTCTATCATTAACATCTAAGTTTTCTATTAGTTTATTTTTCTTTGAAACAATCCTTACATAATTTATCAAAACCATTATTTCGGATGTTGGTATCGGCAGTAGCCATAGCTTCCATAGCATTTATATATTGAGTACCTGCTTTAATTATATCATTTGCTAAATCCCAATCATCAGGAATCGGTATCAACATCTCTTGAATATGCCTTGGTTGAAGATGTTGCTGAACTGAGCCATACTCATCTAACAACATCAGCTTTAAAGCCGTTTTAGATAAAAAATATCCAACTAAATATGCTCTTAATTTGTCATTTTTGACACGTATTCTCACCAAGTCATCACTAACAAGATAATTCTCTGCTAAATCCTTGGTTGCATAAGTAACCTTACCTATAGTCCCTGAACGTGTTATAAGAATATCACCTTCTTCAACCTTAAGCATATCCATATACGCTTTTTGCTTAGCATTTGCCTTTACTGAATCAATCCATTTTATAGAAAAACGTCTTAACTCTAAAGCTCCATTAGCTGTAAGATATGGAGTTAGCTTTTCTGTATTTGAGGGATTGTCAACTTTGATATTTGCAGAATTCCATCTAGGTCCCATATAAATTTTTATATCCGATTCTAATTGTCCTATCGTTATTGTTGCCCAATGCTCGAAATTATCAAACTCTAAGACATGATTAAGAGCGGCATTCAAATTAGGCGAATAGTGCTGAGGATTTATATTATAATGGTCTTTTAAATTCTTACGATGACATGTAAATATGTATTCTGATTCTTTCTGTTCTATACCTTTCTTAAAATTAATATAAGAATTTGCGATATCATCTAAATCATGATTTAATATACCTGTACTTTTACCATTGCCATCTAAGACAAAAACACTATTTCCTTTTGAATCCTGACCAATTCTTTGAGAAATTGCCATAAATATTTTATAATCTTCTGGTACAATTTCTCCTTCTTTAGGCTTTGTTATAAATAGGACACATGTTCTTACACCAGTATCAGGTTGAAATGTATCTTTATGCAAAGTGACAACACCATCAAGGATGTATCTATTTAGAAGCCATTGTCTATATTGTTCATAACTAATATTGTCTAAAAAACTTTTGGTAAAACAATCCCCAACCTTCCTCCTGGTTTCAACCAATCTAAACATCTTTCTAGAAATAACAATTCAGGAGCTTGACGTTGCAAAATATCATCATCTAATTTAGAAAAATGGTATATGCCTTCATCATCAACTTTACAGCTATGTCCAAACTCAAACTCTCTTAATATCGTTTTGTCAAAAACCATAGATTCGATTTTTTGTCCAGAAAAAGGAGGATTCGTCGCAATTATAGATGGAGCATTACTTTTTCCTTTGCAACATCTTGATTGAATCCAAGGATCAAATTTACCATATGAATCTAAAGAATTACCACGAGTCATACCAGACTGTCCATCACCAGTCATCAACATTGCACATTTGGCAATTTTTACAAGCCTCTTTGCAATCTCAACAAGATATACACTTTCCTTTATCACCCCAAGTTGCCGTTGCCGTTGTGCAGAATTAGGTTGCGTTGTACAAATAACTTTCCTTCTGAGATATCTAAAAATCGCAGTACTAAAGCCACCACTTCCTCCTGCAGGATCCAGAGAACGCTCCCCTATCTTAGGGTCTAAAATTCGTACCATCATATTTACGACTAATCTATTTGTAAAGAATTGACCTTGTTGCCTTTTCAGATTAATATGAGTAAATTGTTCGTAAGTTTCTCCCATTAAATCCCAATCATCGGCATCATCAAATTTTGCAGCAAGGCTCCAATCTTTCAATATCCCAACAGCTTCTGCAATACAATCATTTCCTACTTGAATTTTCTCATGCTCATCAAAAACATCAGGATATTGGCTTGCATATTCCTTGAATAAGTTTTGTACTGTTGTTGCAACTTTTGTTCGTCCTTCCTCTGTTTGATATTCATTTTTTGTTATCCAAAAACGAGGATTCTCTCCTGGCGATGTCTCATCTTGAATTTTTGCTAAAAGTATTCGTACCATGTCCATAGCCAAATCAAAATCTTCATTTTCCATACCTCTCCCATAAAGTTTATTATGGCATGAAGACAAAAGAAATCTAACATTGTGCGGACGAGGTAAAGAGGTTTTGTTTGGTATTACGTCATCATTTTCCCATCCTTCACGGTAACGTGGTAAGGATAACAGCTCTTCCAGCCCTAATGTCTTTGTTTTTTTATAAACAGACAATCCCTCTCCATTTGTCCAAACACCCCCAATTGCAGAAGTGTTAAATATGTAAGAAACCATCTGAGCATATCCTTCTGTTACATCAGGTTGTTTGCATTCAACAACAAAAAGAATATTACCTTGATCTTTTTTCAATGCAGCCTTTTTACTATTGTATACGACAATATCTGCACGAATTGGAGTACCATCAACTTTATTAGTCATAAGAGAAGAACCTGATTGAATAGGAACTTCTCGTACCATTTGGTCTTTTGGATAGCCATAATCTGCTTGTAAAGTTTGCATAAATCTTTGACGAACTCTTTCTTCAGGAGTATCTTTTAAAGGTTTGTCTGTAAGATAGTCAAGGATTAAGCCATCTTCATTGTACTTAATTTCTGAAATTTTATTCATTATTCAATATTGATAATTGTTTAGTGGCACCCAACTATCAATCCGCTAAGACGCAAAAAGGGCGTGATGCCTCTTATCGCGTTTAGCACGGGGCGGCGTAGGAATTGGAGCCCCGGGTCGATTATAAGAATGCATCACGCCTATAGCGTAAATGCATTTGCCTTATTAATCGACTGGAGGCTTCATACCCATATATACGAGCCACCTATCACATATTATTTCCGTGCTTGTTATTCCAATTTGAGTTTCCTACGCTCTTGGCTAAACGCGAAATAATAGCGAATGCTTTTGTTTTTACCCACAATGTCTTGAGAAATCACACTCCATCAGATAGAGCGTGATATCCGATGCAAAGGTACAATAAATTCTTGGAATAAATACCTTTTTATGGAAAATAATCCCATTTTTATTGAAAACAGATGAAAAGTTTGAATAGTTGGAACAGCAGAACGACTGTCTTAGTTTGAAAAGCATAGCTTTGTAAGGTTGCTGACTATGCTCGACAGACGTGCTGACTACGCTCAGCAGATGTGCCGACTATAGTCAACAAAGCTGCTGAGTATAGTCAGCAGACTATGTGAAAGCACAACTTTACACGCTTTAATTGCACAACTATATACCTCATAGTTCCACAACTACACACCTTGTAGTTGCGCTATATCACACCTCATAGTTGAGCAATCATGCATGTCTAAGTTGCACATTCATAAACTATAAGCCCGTAGAATATCAACGGATAATCCTTAGAAGTCTTACTGTCATTCCATAACTGGTGGTGAATTACTTTATTGTAAAGAAGAAAGCTCCTTGTGACAAAACAGAAACATCAAAGTCCATGCCTTTCATATACTCTTCGACTTCAGGGTCTCTTATGACAAAAGCATATTCACCAGGCTCTGCCTTTATATTGAGGTCAAGAGCAGAAACATGACCACCTACCTTGCGAGTATGGGAGGTAATGTAAAATAAAAATTTGAGACTCTAGAATCTTTAGCATGATTTCTTTGGAATAGAACTAAAAAAAGAGAAAACGAGTACACTATTGAAAAGGACCACCCCATCTCCACATCGAAGTTAGAGTGCCTGGGTGAAGGTGTAGTTTTTACTCAACCTTTTTTTATAAAATGTTTTTTTACCATTTTCTTGGTTTAGTCAAGGATTATGCGTAACTTTGCAGTTGAAATAAAATGACGTCAAACAATACTGAATGGGAAGAAATAAATACTCTGCAGGAGAAATCAAGGAAATAGGTAAGTTGCTGCGCTTGAAAAACGCCGGCAATCGTCTCCAACAGAAACAGATACGCCACGACCTTCGGGTGGATTACGAGTTCAACATCTCCGACTTCAACGAGCCGGGCAAGGCTTTCGGTGAGGAGGAACTTCAGGCTGCCATCAAGCGAGGAGCCATTGTCATCCTCGACGATGCTACCATCGAGGCGATGAAAGCCAAGCGTGCCCGTGACAAGGCTCGCGATGCCGCTGAACGAGAGAAAGAAGCTATTGCCAACGGCGAGCAAACCGACTGGCAAGAGGCTATGAAAGAATGGGACAACTATTATAAAAAGTAAAAAGGTAAAAAAGTAAAAAGGTAAAAAAGTAAAAAGGTAAAAAAGCAAAAGATGGGTATAATAGCCCGGCTTTTCTTTAAACTATATACATTCATATTATGGCAAAAGTATTGATTAAAACTTCTGATGGCGACATCATCGTTCGCCTCTACGACGAAACTCCTAAGCATCGTGACAACTTCATCAAGTTGGCAAAGGAAGGATATTTCGATGGCACACTCTTCCACCGTGTCATCAAGGACTTCATGATTCAGGGCGGCGACCCAGAAAGCAAGGGTGCACCTAAAGGCAAGATGCTCGGTACAGGCGGACCTGACTACACCATCCCTGCGGAGTTTGTCTATCCTCAACTTTTCCACAAACGTGGGGCATTGAGCGCCGCTCGCCTAGGCGATGAGGTGAATCCTAACCGTGAGAGCAGTGGCAGCCAGTTCTATATCGTTTGGGGCAAGACATACAAACAAAACGAACTCAAGCAGATGGAGAAACAGATGGGGATGCAAATGGAACAGTCTGTCTTCAACCAGCTTGCCAAGGAGCACCGCGACGAAATCATGAACTTCCGCCGTTCTCGTGACCGTGAGGGATTGATGAAACTTCAGGACGCACTTGTGGATGAAACCAAGAAACGTTGCAAGGAGCAAGGTTATCCTAAGTTTACCGACAAACAGGTGAAAGCTTATACTGAGGTAGGCGGCACTCCATTCCTCGACAACCAATATACGGTTTTCGGTGAAGTAGAGGAAGGACTCGACATCGTAGAGAAGATTCAGAACTGCGAAACATTGCGTGGAGACCGTCCTAAGGAAGACATTTCCATGGAAGTTTCCGTCATCGAGGAATGAACTTTAAGCAAAAGCAACTATTCATACGTATTACAATAAACAAAACAAATCAAGAACACTCATGGCTAAAAACAAAAAGGATTTAAGCATCAAGACCGGTTGTCTGATGATGCTCATGGCAATCGCTGGTTCTAACTACAGCTTTGCCCAACAAACCTCTGTAGTTGTTAGCAACCCTACGGATGCACAACGCACAGAACTCATCGAAGTCTGCATGACTGACGTAAAAGCCAAGTTGAACAACGTTACTCCCAAGAAGGGCGAGGCTTACATCGTCAAGAACAAACGTGGTCAGCAGATCGGTTCACAGATTACCCACGACGGCAAGCTTTTGATAGATGCTAGTGTGCGTCCTCATGCCTCTGCCACTTATTATATCAGCATCGGCAAGCCTTATCCCCAAAAGGTTTGGACGACAGGCGCTCTCTACAAGATACGCAAGGACGACATCGCTTGGGAAAACGACCGATGCGCCTATCGAGTATATGGTCCTGCCCTCCAGAAGACTGGCGAGCGTTCCTTCGGCACAGATGTTTGGGTGAAGAACACTCCAGACACCGTGGTCTATGACAGATACATCAAGGACATGAACGGCAACATCAATGGCGACAAGATTGATGCCAAAGCTAAAGCCTTGGAAAAGCAAGCCAAGGCAGAAAAGAACCAAGTAAAGGCAGCCCAACTTACAGGACAAGCCAAGGCTCTTTGGGCTGAATCTCGCGAGGTAGATATCACTACATCCTTCCACTTGGACCATGGCAATGGTCTTGACCCTTATCGTGTGGGGGCAACTCTCGGACTTGGCGCACCAAGCCTCATGGTGGGCAAGACACAGTATTTGCCTTATTGCTACAAGACTTACAAGATATTGGACAACGGTCCGCTCCGCTTCACCGTTGAACTGGCTTACAACCCTTCTACCATCGGCGACATGAAGGATGTGGTAGAGCACCGCATCATCTCACTAGACAAAGGCTGCAACTTCAATAAGATGACAGTCTGGTATGATGGTCTCACCCACCCTACCGATTTCGCCACAGGTTTCCCAATCCACGAAGAAGATACCGAGACCAAGACATTTGCCAAAGACTACGTGAGCTATGCAGACCCTACCGACAACCAGGAGGTGAACCAGAGCCAGGTTTATGTGGGTGTTCTCTTTCCTAATGGCGTGGACAACACCTACTACCAGCTCTTCGACCAAAAGCACGATGGTGCCACAGGTCATGCCCTTGGCATCAAGAATGGCTTGAAGAGCGGAGAAAAATATAGCTACTATTTCGGTGCAGCATGGAGCAAGTATGATGTACGTAGCTATGCAGAATGGCAGATTCGCATCAAGGAATACCTAGAGGCACTGAAGACTCCATTGAATGTGGAACTCAAATAATCCTTCAATACTCTTATATATCAAGAAAGAAATCCCCCGAAAGCATCAAACCTTCGGGGGATTTCTATATTGATATGAGTTAGCCAACTCAAATCAGATTGACTTTATTTTGCCATTTCAAATCCTACTCTCACGCCATCGTAGTTCTTGGTGATGTTGCCAATCGTACTCAGCGTAGAATTGCCACTAAGCGCAGTTAGGGTTTGTACCAATGTCAAGAGTTTCTTCGACTCAAAAAGAAGACTAATGCCATTGGTTGTTTTTGTAGCATAGCCAGAGACGTTGAGCAAAAGTCCCTTCATCGTAATAGCATGCGTCTTCTCATCGAAAGTATAAGTACCTTTCCAAGACTTACCGTCAATTTTTGACTCAAAACTACCATCTGTGTTAAACTTGAAATATGTATTTGAGTTAGAAAAACCAGCCTTTTTGTAGTAAGTCTGCAACTGTTTCTCTATCTTGTTAGCTGCTATTTCACCACCCGCCTTTGCCAAGAGATTTTCAGAAGTAAAGGCACAACCAGGCTTATTATATTTCCAGGTAGAAGCACAAAGATCAGCCTGCTTAAACGTTCCGCTGCCTATCACATTGTTCAAGATGCCATTGATGATGCCTCCTGCCGTACTTGAGGAGCTGCTACTAGAAGAGCTACCTCCCAACAAGCCACCCAGGATACCAGCTATAGCAGATCCCTTACTAGAAGCAGCGGTTGATGCTGTAGAAGGTGTAGTCGATGTATCTGTACTTGAAGTTTCAGAAGTTGACGTAGTTGCCTTCGCTGTAGTCGTCTTCTTAGTTGTTGTTTTCTTTGTAGTCGTCTTCTTGGTTGACTTCTTTGTCGTCTTCTTTACAGGACAACTAGTTGTTTCGGAAAGAGATACCTCATTCCATTCATTAGCCATACTGCCAGATGTGCAAGCAAGCACGAGGGCAGCCATCAAAAATACTTTTTTCATACCTTTTATATATTATATATCAATTTCTTTACTTCACTCTCAATTTGAGTGCAAAGTTCGCAAAAATAATCCAAACAAAGGAAGGATTTCCCTATTTTCTTTATCCCGAATCCCTAAAATGTACTTTTGACAATCAATAAAGCTTCAAAAAAGTAACTAATCAAGCTCAACTATTTGACATAAATCAAAAAATCACGAAAAAGACATGCATTTTAATAGAAATTTCTTTCATTTTTTATGAGAATGTCCTAACTTTGCATCATTATCAAATCGCAATAGGTTATGAATGATTGTTTAATTAAGGTTAACGAGGAGAACCAAAGTCAAACATTGAACAGATGTCAACAGATTCTCCGTGATCGCCGCGAGGCTCTTGCCTCTAAGGCAAAAAGCAGAAATTAAAAAGGAAGTCGATCTTATGTTCCTGATGGACTCGTTGTCCAAAAGAGAAGAAAGAGAGATTTCTATGTAGTCTATGTTTTACCCTCCATATAGAGGATGTAAATAAAAAACTCCGTTGTCTGGATTCGTTCCTTACAACGGAGTTTTTTATTTTATTTAATTCCTTCCACATGGAGTCCGGCATTGCGAAGAAGTTGAAGGAGTCCTTCGGTACCACTCAAGTTGGCGGCATCCACTACGAAGAACGTTGGCTTTTCCTCCATCACTTCTGAAATTTTGGTAGCCCATGTTTCCAAGGTTGACTTATCCACCTTTGGACCGACGGCTTGCGCAACAACATCCAAGTCTTGAGCCTTGAAAGCATCCACCTCCTTATTCATCTTGCTCAATTCTACAGACTCGTTTTCCAGAAAACTCATCAAGCGAGCCACTTGTGCCTTTAAGTCGCTGCGATAAGTGGTATTGACAAAGGTATCCACGTCCGTCAACGCCCCCACGGTCTCATTGTTTGCCTTTGCCTGAGCCTCGAAGTACTGGTCGAAGGTATGAGTAGGATCGTACATTCCCATGTGATTGGCGACGAACAGCAACTGCTCCAAATCCTCCATCAAGGCAGCAGGAGTCAAATTGCCATATTTTTTCTGTACGTAAGGGCTGCGGAAATCCACCTCCATGTATTTTTTCAAGAAAGCATTGAGCTTGGTTTGCTGGGCAGGAGTCAAAAGCCCAAGCAACGTCTTACCGTCAGCCAATTTCTTAGCGTCCTTGATAGTAGAGTCATAAGCCCCTTTATTTACCTCGAAATACATCTGGTCTGTATTGGTGAGCGCATCTTTCAGTTCACCAGTAATGGAGACTACTCCCATTGGGTTCATAAAGCGATTGGAAGCCATGATGTAAGAAGGCTTGACATCGCTACTGTCCTTGCTTACCTTATACAAGATCTGAGCCTGCAAGCACAAGAAGCTTCCACAGGCAAGCACAACCGATAAAATAATTTTCTTCATTGATTTCAAAATTAAAACAATTAATATTTTCTTTTACTATAAACTCTCTAATCGGTTGCAAAAATACAAAAAAATCCCGATACAACAAGATTTGTATCGGGATTTTATATCATTTAATGTTTTTCTTTATACATTCGGTTCTGTACAAAGCCTATATCTTACTTAGTCTCACCTGCCTTGGTAGCGTGCATGATAACCTCCACATGGTTGCCATCCTTCAACACGACGTTCTTGATGAAATCGCTTACAGCCTTGGCATCAATGGAATTGACAATCTGCTTGTAGGTGGTATGGCTGTCTGTACCATATGTCACATACTCAGAGATGACACCCATCCAATAGCCATTCTTCTTCTGATTTACGTCGAATTGCTTCAAGAGGATTTCCTTAGCCTTCTGGATGTCATCGGCATTAGGCTCTTCTTGTGCCTTCTTCAAGCCCTCGTAGAAGCAAGGGATAGCCTCGGAAGACTTGTCTGGATTCATCATGGCATTGGCAGAGAAGCCCACACGCATGGTCTTACCATCCATCTTGAGACTTGCCAAGCCATCAGCACCAGCATAGTAAGCAGCACTGAGACGCTCACGGATATTACGGTTGTAATCCATACCGAGCACACGACCTGCGATGTCGGCAAGGATATCGTTCTTCAAGGTATAAGGTACCTCGGAAGCCCAGATTTCAGCTGCGATGTCCTGAGGGTTCTCCATCTCCTTGGTAAACTTATTGACAACCTCACCCTTCACTGGGTTCTCCTCCTTATTCTTCAACTTCACACCATTGTTAGGAAGAGAGGCGATATATTGCTCGATGAGAGGAAGAATCTGCTTCTCGTCGAAGTTACCCACAAAGTAGAAAGTGTAATCCTTGGCATCGCCGTAGATTTGCTTGCCGAGAGCGAGCACACGGTCATAGTTGACTGCCTTCACATCCTCAGCAGTCATGCTGCGATAGTACTTGTCGCCAGCATACATCGTGCTGCTCAAAGAATCCTGGAACACTGCCTGTGGGTTGTTGCTCATGTTGGCGAGTGCCGTAGCCTGAGTCTCAATGAGGTTGTTGACATTCTTCTCGTCCTTGGTCACATTAGTGAGTCGCAAATAGATGAGCTGCATCAAAGTCTCCAAGTCCTTAGGAGTAGAACTACCCCCCAATCCATGGCGATAACGAGAGAGGCTGAATCCACAAGAGGCAATCTTTCCTGCCAAAGCCTTCTCTAGTTCATTGCTGGTGAAGTTGCCCAAGCCGCTCGCATTGAGGAGAGCTGGGAGCATCTTGATTTCTCTGTACTCCTTCTTGTCGAGGGCGGAACTACCACCCAGGGCAGAAGCAGCAAACTGCACCTCGTCGTTCTTGTAGTCGGTCTTCTTCAATACAACCTTGGCACCATTGGAGAGGGTCAACATCTTGAAGCCAAACTGCTTGTTCTCCGTCGTCTTCTTGATTTTTCCTGCCTTAGGAAGTTGAGCAATCAACGGCTCCTGCTTCACGTTATCGACATAAGCCTCCAACTTCTCGCCACGTACTTGCTTTACGACGTCAGCCAACTGGTCTTGGGTAGGATATACGCCACCTTCCACGTCGCGCATCATGACAAGAGTCACAAAGTTGGTATCGGTCTCGCAAATCAACTCCTTGGCATACTGGTTGATGGCCTCTACAGGAATATTTGGCACCAACATCTTATAAATCTGAGTTTCATCCTCCACGGAAGGAATAGGTTCGTTGGAGATGAAGTTGTCCACATATTGAGTTGTGAACTGCTCATTCTTCATCTTATCGCGATTGGAGTATATCTTGTCAATACCACTCATGAAGTCATCCTTGAAGCGGATGTACTCTGTGGCAGTGAATCCAAAGTCTTTGGCACGTTTTGCCTCACGGAGCACAGCGGCATAAGCCTCCAACATCTTACCAGGCTTAGCCACCACATTAAGATTGAAGGCATCCTTAGTACGTGAAACCAAATAATCACCATCTTCGCAACCCGCCTGCAAGAAAGGACAATCTGCATCCAGTGCCTTCTCGGCAAGACGATTGTTGAGCATAGTGGCAAGCGCACTCTTCACGTAAGAGGAAGCAAAGTAATTGATGCTGCCCTTCAGAGAGTCAGGAGTTGCATCGTGCTTCATGCTGATCATCGCCACATCATAGTTCTGCTCCTTGTCCTTGTCTATGACATAGATGGCAGTATTGTTGTCTGGCACGCTCTCAGGGATAACCTTGGCAGCATCCTTAGGCACCTTGATACCACTGAAGAGTTTCTTGATTTCAGCCTCGATATGGTCAACATCGACATCACCCACCACAATGACAGCTTGGTTGTCGGGACGATACCACTTGCGATAATAAGCACGAAGTGTCTCTGGGTCGCAACCATCAACAACGCTCATCAAGCCGATAGGCATACGATAACCATACTTGCTGCCAGGGTAAAGTGCAGGGAGCGAACGCTCCAACATACGCTGCTGACCCACCATGCGCATACGATACTCATTGTGTACGACATCACGCTCGCCGTCGATAGCCTCTTGAGTCAAGGAGATACCATTGCTCCAATCCTTGAGGATCAACATGCAAGAATCCACCGCTGTGATACGATTGGTAGGTACATCTGTAAAGTAATACACAGTCTTGTCGATGCTAGTATAGGCATTCAAGTTCTTGCCATACTCCACACCAATGCTCTGAAGATAGTTTTGGAGACTGTTTCCCTTGAAATGATCAGAGCCATTGAATGCCAAATGCTCCAAGAGATGGGCGAGACCACGCTGGTCGTCGTTCTCGTTGATAGAACCCACCTTCTGTGCGATGTAGAAGCTAGCTACATGCTCTGGGAAATTGTTGTGACGAATGTAATAGGTCAAGCCATTGTCGAGATGACCTATCCTCACATTCTTGTCAACAGGAATCTGAGGCATCTGCTGTGCCAACATAGCTCCTGTAGAGAGCAGCATCACTGCCGCTACAAATAGTTGCTTTAATCTCATGTTTATTGTATTTGTTGTATTATAATTGTTATCTTAAATGCTGTTTCGAACATATACATATAACGAAAACCCCTCTTAATAAGGTAACTTTCTTCTGCAAAATTAACATAAATAACGAAAGTAAACAAGCTTTTGGGGTAAAAACTTCCCAAAAGCTTGCAATCTTAACATAAAACTAACATTCATTCGAGAGTAGATGACACCATGAAACTCTTCATCCATGAACCACGTACAAGACGTACCAGGAAGAGGATTCCCCTAAATGTCAACTCGGTAGCCATGGCTATCCAAACACCCTCCAAGCCATAGCTCTTCGATAAGCCATAAGCCAAGGTGAGGCGCACCAGCCACATCGTACCCAGATTAATGGCAGCAGGAGTCTTGGTATCGCCCGCTCCCACACACACACTATAAGTGACGATGCTCGCCGCAAAGAATGGCTCAGCGAAAGCCTCGATGCGAAGACAGATGGTACCCAACTCACAGATGGAGTCCACCGGAGACAACACACCTATCATCTCGGGAGCGAACCCATACATGACAACTCCCATCAATGCCATGACCGCCATGCCCAGTCCAACCGTCATGTAGGCAAAGCTCTTACAGAGATCCAAGCGATTGGCACCATGCGTCTGACCTACGAGCGTCGTAGCAGCGTCTCCGATTCCATAGCCCGGCATATAGCAGAGACTTTCCGCCGTAATGGCGAAGGAATGAGCTGCAATGGCAATATTACCCAAAGGAGCGACTATCATCGTGCTCACTATCTGGGCGCCACTCATCAGGATATTCTGTATGGCGATAGGAATGCTTATCTTGCAAGCATGCTGTACATACTCCTTGACCCAATGGAAGCGCACATGATCCTGACGCAGGTTGAGTATCTTATTCTTGCAGGCTGCCAAATAGAGATTTGGCAATGAGATGCAAATATAAGCCAACGCCGTACCACACGAAGCACCAACGACTCCCATCTTCAATATATATATAAATATGTAATTGAAGAGCACATCACAGATGCATACCAATACCGCCATGATGCTTGGCGTGTGCATGTTTCCTGCCGACTTCAACATCATCTCGGACGTATGATAGAGATATACGAAAGGAAGAACCAAGGCATAAACCAAGAAATAACGAGATGAGTCCACGGCTATATCCTCTCCTCCTCCCAGCCAATAGGGCAGATGAACATGGATGGCAACTCCTATGATAGCGAGGAATACACTAAAGAGCAAACCACATATCAAACCATGCCTGAAGACCTGACGAGCCTGAAAGAAGTCATTGGCACCAATGAAATGAGCCACTTGCACGGAAAAGCCCGTTGCCGCCGCACCCAGCAAACTTCCGATGAGCCAAGTCGTGGATTCTATCAAGCCGATGCTGGCTGATGCCTCAGCTCCAAGATGCCCCACCATCGAAGCATCGATGAAAAACATCATCACGGTGGAGATTTGCGCCAACATGGAAGGAACGCTCAGTCCCACGATGAGATTGAGCTTCTCTCCACGAGTCATCGCCCTACCCGAGCGTATCGACTCCATCAAATAATTCGTTTTTTTACTATATAACATTTTACTATGCTCGAATTTTATTATGCTCGTAACAGAAAAATGGCGATCCCAAGTTGAGGAATCGCCATTTTTTATAAACATAAAATAATTACTTTCTCTTCAATCAGTATTTTCCCAAAATACTCACTTAATACCTTTTCAGATAACTAAACCTATTCGTCGTCCTTGAATAAACAATCTTTTTATTACCTTACTTCTAATACCCGTCGTCCTTGAATAACAATCTTAATTTTTACCTTCAAACTAATAACCTTGAACAATCTATTACCTAACTAAAAACCTAAAACTTATATTTTCGACTGCAAAGGTACGACAAATCTAGGAAACCACAATACTTTTCCGAATATTTTTGCAGTTTTCTAACATTTTTTTGATATATGTCAACCATTTGTGTGCGAACACAAACACTTATTCATGCTTTGCAACACATTTTTGCACTAAAGAAACCTATCGGATTTACACATAAAAGGAATCGCCCGACAGAAACTGCCGAGCGATTATCTTACATCTGTTTTTATACCTTATTTCATAATCCAAGCGCCACTGCCTCTCTTGTAACCATTCAAAGCCAGTTCGAAACGAAGCAGAGAATAAGCAGGGATGCCATTATACTCTGTGGTACCATAACCCAGATTTTGAGGTATGAACACCATCCAGCGGTCACCAACGTGCATCTTGAGCAATGCGGTAGTGTAACCATCTATCCAACCATAGTTGACAGTTGTCTTAGTTGGCTTGGCTGTCTTGGAACTATATGCACCCTCAAACGTCTGGTCGAAGACATAGCCATCAGCATAAGACGTAGAAGGCAACAGTCTTCCCCTATAGCTTACCTGAATAGAGTCTGTATATAATGGGGATGCCGTTCCTTCGCCCTCTTGAAGCACATGCACTACGATATAGTCATCGTCATTATACTTCAAACTTGCTTCGTTGCCATTGGTATCCTTATTAGGTGTCTGATTATCCAAACACCAATTTCTAAAGACATACCATCCATTGGCTTCACCTTGCTGCCTGGCGTATGCCAAGGTATCGGCAAAAGCCTTGTCGTTGCGTTCTTGCCAATTAGCGTACTCCACCTTGGACTCATCCTCGTCTGTCTCACTGCATGATGACAGCACAAAAGCTGCCATCAACAGAAAGAACAAATATTTCAAATTCTTCAAATTCATCTAAATGTATTTGATTACCTTATTATATTAGAAGTTCTTGATTTCTGCACCAAGCTTCTTCAATACGCTCGTGATGCTCACGCGATCCTCGATGATTGAGCGCAAGTCGCTGATGGCAACACGCTCCTGCTCCATGGTGTCACGATAGCGCAAGGTTACCTTGTGATCGTTAGGAGTATCGTGGTCAACGGTAATACAGAATGGAGTACCGATGGCATCCTGACGGCGATAACGCTTACCGATAGAGTCCTTAGGATCGCCATAGTGAGTATTGAAGTGGAACTTCAACTCATCTACAATCTCATGAGCCAACTCTGGCAGGCCGTCCTTCTTATCCAATGGGAACACAGCACACTTCACTGGTGCCAAGGCCTCAGGCAACTTCAACACAACACGTGTCTCACCATTCTCCAACTTCTCCTCGCAATAAGAGTGACACATCACGCTGAGGAACATACGGTCAACACCGATGGATGTCTCCACGTCATAAGGCACATAGCTCTCGTTCTTCTCAGGATCGAAGTACTTGATGGAACGACCGCTGAACTTCTCATGCTGAGAGAGGTCGAAGTTGGTACGGCTGTGGATACCCTCCACCTCCTTGAAACCGAATGGCATCTTGAATTCGATGTCGGTAGCGGCGTTGGCATAGTGAGCCAACTTCTCATGGTCGTGGTAACGATAGTTCTCGTTACCCATGCCGAGAGCCTCGTGCCATGCCAAACGCACCTTCTTCCAATACTCAAACCACTTCATCTCAGTGCCTGGCTGGCAGAAGAACTGCATCTCCATCTGCTCGAACTCACGCATACGGAACACAAACTGACGGGCAACCACCTCGTTACGGAAAGCCTTACCAATCTGGCAGATACCGAATGGCAACTTCATACGACCAGTCTTCTGAACGCTGAGGTAATCCACGAAGATACCCTGAGCTGTCTCAGGACGGAGGTAAACCTTGCTGGTAGCATCACTTGCAGCACCCATCTGGGTAGAGAACATCAAGTTGAACTGACGAACATCTGTCCAGTTCTTGGTACCAGAGATAGGGCAAACGATACCCTCGTCGAGGATAATCTGCTTGAGCATATCCAAGTCAGGCCCCTGCATAGCCTCGGTGTAGCGAGCGTGGAGTTCATCGTGCTTCTTCTGGTTCTCGAGCACACGAGGGTTGGTAGCACGGAACTGAGCCTCATCAAAGCTATCTCCGAAACGCTTCTTAGCCTTAGCGATCTCCTTGGCAATTTTCTCCTCATACTTAGCCATGTGGTCTTCGATGAGCACATCGGCACGATAACGCTTCTTGGAGTCGCGGTTATCAATCAATGGGTCATTGAAAGCATCCACGTGACCAGAAGCCTTCCAAACAGTAGGGTGCATGAAGATAGCTGCATCGAGACCTACGATATTCTCGTGCAACAATACCATGCTCTGCCACCAGTACTGCTTGATATTGTTTTTCAGCTCGACACCGTTCTGACCATAGTCATAAACAGCAGCCAAGCCATCATAAATTTCACTACTAGGGAACACGAAGCCATATTCTTTACAATGGCTTACAATTTTCTTAAAAACATCTTCCTGTGCCATGATAAAAACTTATTTTTTTCAAATTTTCGGCAAAGATACACCTTTTTCTCGAATTTTTGTTGTATTTTTGCCATAAATTATCAAAATTAGTATTAAAAGCTATCTATGAGCGACGAAATAAAAGACAAAGACGAACTTGAAGGTCAAAATTCTGGCGATTTGGAGAAAACTCAAGAAAATGAAAAATCGGAAGAGCCTTCTACCGAAAGCCACTCCGATTACAAGCCGGTGAACCGATTTGATGCTTCCGCTGTGCATCACCTCAGCGGAATGTACCAGAATTGGTTCCTCGACTATGCATCGTATGTGATTTTGGAACGTGCCGTGCCTCATATCGAGGACGGTCTCAAACCTGTGCAGCGACGCATCCTCCACTCCATGAAACGTATGGACGATGGACGATACAACAAGGTGGCTAACATCGTAGGTCATACGATGCAGTTCCACCCTCATGGTGACGCCTCCATCGGCGATGCCCTCGTGCAGATGGGACAGAAAGACCTTCTCATCGACACCCAGGGTAACTGGGGTAACATCCTCACGGGCGACCGTGCGGCAGCTCCCCGATACATCGAGGCACGCCTTTCCAAGTTTGCCCTAGACGTGGTGTTCAATCCGAAGACCACCGACTGGCAGCTCTCCTATGATGGCAGGAACAAGGAGCCTATCACGCTCCCCGCCAAGTTTCCTCTGCTCCTGGCACAGGGCGCCGAAGGTATCGCCGTAGGATTGAGCAGCAAGGTATTGCCTCACAACTTCAACGACCTCTGCGATGCCGCCATCCACTATTTCAAGGGGGAGCCTTTCCAACTCTACCCGGACTTTCCTACGGGCGGTGCCATCGACGTGAGCAAGTACAACGACGGACAGCGTGGTGGCGTGCTGAAGGTGCGTGCGAAAATAGACAAGATAGACAACAAGACGCTCGTCATCAGTGAGATTCCATATAGCAAAACTACCGTGAGCCTCATCGAGAGCATCACCAAAGCGGTAGAGAAAGGAAAAATCAAGGCACGCAAGATCGAAGACGTAACCTCCGCCAATGTGGAGATCCTCGTACATCTCGCCCCTGGCACATCCAGCGACAAGACGATGGATGCCCTCTATGCCTTCAGCGATTGCGAAATCAACATCTCGCCCAACTGCTGCGTCATCGAAGACAATAAGCCAAGGTTCCTCACTATCGGCGACGTGCTTAGACACAGCGTTGATCGTACGATGGGATTATTGCGCAAGGAACTCATGATACGCAAGGGAGAACTCGAAGAACAGCTATTCTTCTCTTCTCTCGAACGCATCTTCATCGAGGAGCGCATCTACAAGGAGCGCAAGTTCGAGCAAAGCAAGACGCAAGACGAGGTAGTGGCATTTATCGACTCCAAGTTGGAGCCTTTCAAGGACAAACTTTTCTCCGTCAAGACCGACACCGAGGACATGGTGGAATATGCCTTCCATCGTGAGATAACCCGAGAAGACATCCTCAAACTCCTCGAAATCAAGATGCAACGCATCCTTAAATATAATAAGGACAAGGCAGACGAACTCTTGATGAAAATAAAGGCAGAGTTGGCGGAAATCGAAAACGACCTCGCCCACATGACCGATGTCACCATCAATTGGTTTGAATACCTCAAGGGCAAATATGGCAAGCTCCACCCTCGCCACACTGAAATTCGCAACTTCGATACCATCGAGGTGACCAAGGTAGTGGAAGCCAACCAAAAGCTCTACATCAACCGTCAGGAAGGATTCGTAGGCATGGGATTGAAGAAGGACGAGTTTGTATGCAACTGCTCCGACCTCGACGACATCATCATCTTCTACAAGGACGGAAAGTTCAAGGTGACGAAGATAGCCGACAAGATATTCGTGGGCAAGAACATTCTGCACGTACAGGTGTTCAAGAAGAACGACAAGCGCACCATCTACAACTGCGTGTATCGCGACGGCAAACAGGGCGACTATTTCATCAAGCGATTCAACGTAACCGCCATGACTCGTGACAAGATATACGACATTACACAAGGAACTCCTGGCAGCCGTGTCATCTACTTCACCGCCAACCCTAACGGTGAGGCAGAAATCATCAAAGTGACCATGGAGCCAGACTTGACGAAGAAACGTCTGAGCATCTTCCTGGAAAAAGATTTCTCGACCATCCTCATCAAGGGACGTGCCGCCAAGGGTAACCTACTCACCAAGCGTCCTATCCGACGCATCGGGTTGAAGAGTCACGGACACAGCACGTTAGGCGGTCGCAAGGTATGGTTCGACCCGGATGTCAACCGCATCAACTACGACGAGAATGGCCGCTTCCTTGGAGAGTTCAACGACGACGAGAGCATCCTGGTAGTATTAGACAACGGTGAGTTCTATATCACCAACTTCGATGTAAACAACCATTACGAAGACAACATTCTCCGTCTAGAGAAATGGGACGAGCACAAGATTTGGACAGCCATCCTTTATGATGCCGACAACCAGGGTTACCCATACATCAAGCGTTTCACGATGGATGCGACCAAACGCCATCAGAACTTCATGGGCGAGAACCCTAACTGCAAGCTCATCTTGCTCACCGACACCGTTTATCCAAGAATCAAGGTGACTTACGGTGGTGTGGATGCCGTTCGTCCTGCCGAGGAAATCGATGCCGAGCAATTCATCAGTCAGAAGAGTTTCAAGGCGAAAGGCAAGAGATTGACCACATGGAAGATAGATAAAATTGATGAACTGGAGCCGACTCGCTTCCCTGAGGAAAAAACTGCCGATGACGCTGACAGCGACAATGGTGAAGATACAGGCAAAGACAACGAGCCTACGGAAAACCTCGACCCAGACGCAGGCAAGAGCGAGCAACAGGTCATCGACGAAATGACCGGTCAGACTAGTCTTTTCGATGATAAGAAATTCACCGAAGAAGATGAGAAAGACAACGATTGGTTGAAGAATCAATAAATTGATTGACGAATCAACAAATGTTTAAAGTACCCAAAACAAATATGCTTTACAAAGGGGAAGCCGCTCCCAAGAACATTCTTGAAGAGCGGCTTCCCTTTTATTTTAAATTTTCGACTTATTTCTGTTTTCTGTTGCCCTTTCATTTATAGCTTTCCTTATCACTTATTTTCTTACCTGTTGTAAGATTTCAATTTTTCCATACAATACGCTTTGAAATCACTCCAGTGATAATAAGGAGCCACATCGCTCTTGATAGGAAGTGTTGCCTCATCCTCGTTCAAAAGCACTTTTACCAACACATCATTAGCTTTCGACTTGTTGCGATAGAACACGAACTGCAAGTTGGTAGCCATCGGCGTAATCTTATAATCAAACCATTGACCGGCAATCTTCTCCGGGTCTTTGATTTCCTCGCCATAGCCATTGAGGTTCAAAAGACAGGTAAGCGGAGTAACCATCGTGTCATGACCATATCGCAAGGTAGCTCCCGGATGCTCCAATGCGATACAGCTATCCGCTTTTTCTATAATATCCCTCAGGAGATTGCGCTGGGAGAAAGGCTGCTCATTGCCCGTATAAGGCGAATAGCCATACGACATCTGCCACCAAGAGTTGCTGACGACCCAGTTCTGATAAATCTCCTCCTCATTGAAGAGGTCATAGAGCGAGACTTTACCTCTTAACTCCGTGCCCTGGACGGCACCTGCCATCTCAAAGAGTTTCCAATTGAGGTCACGCTGGTCGATGTTCTGCTTCACCCACGCTTGGTCATTGAAAAGTTCCTGCATCACTCTACTGTAACAGTCGTGTTTCTTGGTGAACTCCTCCTGCACCACCTTTCTGCCCACACAATATTTCAAACTATCCAATCGCTTGTCCCCCTGGTTCATATAGTACATATCGTGGTAGCTGGCATCATGGAAGATATGGAGTTTCGGATTGATGCGAAGCATAGACTGCAAACCATTCTCCATAGAGAGAATACAACGAATAACCACTGTGCTTCGAGCCTCGATGTTAGTCTTACCTGCAAAAATCTCCGGGAACCGCTCCATCATGCGCTTGGTGATTCCCTGATGCTGCAAAGCGCCGAGTGGTGTCAACTCGCCATCACGCCCCTTGGCATCCTCACGTATCAACTTCACCTTCTGCAAGGTTTCCTCGCCCTTGGCAGTCAACTTACCTCCCTGCTTCGCCTTGAGCAAAGCGAAATACGGCACATCGTAAGCCGCACTACCTATCATATAGCGAGAACCATGTCTGCCATAATGGCTCAAATAGAAAGGTTTATATCCCTTGGGAGCAGGAGTCAACTGCTTCTGAGGTCCACGATAAGCCACATAGTTACTGGCCGAGAGCGTAATGTCTCGTTTGAAATCCTCCTGTGGAGTTTGAGCCTGCATCTGAGCAGACACCATCAAAGGCATCGCCAAGGTGAAAGCCGTTTTCAAAAAAATATTCTTTTTCATCATATAATTTAATATGCTATAAGATTCTTCACTCTTCACTTAAATTCAGTTCCAATTCATGATTTTGCGGAGGAATGGCAACAATTCACCAGCCATTTTCTGATGCTGAAGCTTGCTTGGATGCCAGCTGGCACCATACCCCAGGTCGCCTGTTTGGAAAGTGAAATCAAAGCGATAGATATCCTTGTCGCCTTTCGCCTTCTTTATCAATTTAAGATTTCCCTTCTGGTCCTTCACAAAGTTTCCCTTCTGGTCCTTCACGTAATTGTTAGCCAGTGTAAATCCTTTCTCATTGGCATCCTTGCAAATCCTATCGAGCACAGCTTTCTGCTCGTTGCTCTCCTTCTCGCCCAACATAGGTCCAGTTATCAAGACTATCTTAGCATTGGGATATTTCGTGCGAACCGTCTTCAAGAACATACGATAGTTCTTCTCATAGAGATGGATATCATAGTTATTGGTAGAAAGGTCGTTGGTACCCAGGTTGATACAAACGAGCTGAGGCTGATATTTAGCGAAATCCCATTTCTCGTCGTGCTTATTAAATAAGGTGTACTCATATTGCCAAGGCATATTTTCGGCAGAGCCAGCCTTCGGACCATCATAATTGCGATATACGCCGATGCCACTTCTTGAAATGGAAGTATGCTGTGCCCTCAAGCTATCGCTCACGATATTGGCATAAGTGAGCCAATGGTTCTCCGTCTCGTCCTCGAACGGGTCTGTCATCTCGATACTTTCCACACCATAGCCACAAGTGATGGAATTGCCGATGAACTCAATCTTTCGCTCAGGCAAAGCAGGAGCCTCAACAAGTTTGCACTCCTTGTCGAGCACAAATCCCTTGAATTCAGGGTTACGGAACAATCCTTCTATCACATACATCATCTTTACGTGATGCACGCCTTGCGCCAAAGCCGCAGCCACGGTGACCACCGAGTCTCGTTCGGCGTTGAATCCCACCTTAAAAGGCTCGCATCCATCCACCTGCGCCATGAAATATCCCGTCATCGGACGGCAAATCATCTTCAGTGAAGTTCCCTCGAAAGTTGCATGGATAGTAGTGCCTGGGAAGTTGAAACTAGCCACGTCTGGATTCTTGGCAAAGCTCACACGCCCCACATACTGAATCATCGGACTAGAAGCCTTCACCATGTTTCCCTCTATAGGAAGCGTAGTGGAAGGTTTCAGATTGCCAGCCCCTGCCGACACGCTCACAAGCATAGCAGCCAAGCCCAGAACAACCTTTCTGCCTTTCATCATACTTGACATTAACATTGTTTTCTTCATTGTCATAAATGCCTTTGTTTTTTAGTTGTTAGTTGTTATTAGCCATTTCTTAAGTTTTTCGGTTACGGATGAAACATCCATAAAAGTTGAGCCTTAATTGCGTGCAAAATTAGCACAAAATATCGAAAAGAGCAAACAATCGTAACTTTTTTTGCCCTTTTCTTCTTTTTATTCAAATAAAAGTTGTATCTTTGCACCCACAAATGCGCTTGTGGCGAAATTGGTAGACGCGCTAGACTTAGGATCTAGTGGTTTAGGCCGTGTAGGTTCGAGTCCTATCAGGCGCACCTAAGAAAATCCTAACTGCTTGATATTTTGAGTAGTTAGGATTTTTTGCTATCTTTGCAACGAACATCTAAACCAAATAAAAGCAATGAACGATTACGTAGATATTTTCAACCAGCTCTGGGAGCACTCTGAAAATGAGGTTGTAGAGTTCAAGAAGGCAGAGACTAACTTTGATGTTGACGAGTTGGGCAAATATTTCTCTGCACTTAGCAATGAAGCAAACTTACGAGAACGTGAGTTTGCTTGGATAGTCTTTGGCGTTTGGGATAAAAAGCATCAAGTCATTGGCACCAGTTTCAAAGATGGTGAGGTTGCCTTGAACCGTTTGAAACAAGATATGTCGCAACATACAACTGACAACCTCATCTTTAGGGATATTATACCTATTGAGGTTGAAGGCAAACGTGTCTTGTTATTCCAAGTTCCTGCATCACCACGCAATATAGTGATGCATTGGAAAGGTGTGGCTTATGGACGTGACGGTGAAAGCCTTAAACCACTGAACCAAGCCAAGCAAGATGCAATCCGCCAACAACCACCTATACCAGATTGGACTGCCCAACTTGTACCTAATGCTACAATTAACGATTTGGACGAATTGGCTGTGGCTACAGCTAAAGTCATGTTCAAAAAAGTCCACTCTTCAAGTATTCCTGCAGAAGAAATAGATGCGTGGAATACCGAAGAGTTTTTGGCGAATAGTATGATGATGCGAGAAGGCAAACTCACCCGTGCAGCCATTCTTCTATTGGGCAAGCCTCTTTCCATCCAAAAGATTCATCCTGCAGTAGCGCAAATCACCTGGACTTGGGAAGATGAAGAAGGCATCGTGCAAGACTACGAACACTTCTCCATTCCTTTCATCTTGACCGTAGATAAGGTATTGAGCAAAATCCGTAATAAGACAATGCGTGAATTGCCTGGAGGAACCCTCTTCCCTGATACAATGAAGCAGTATGACGAATACACTATCCGAGAGGCATTACATAACGCAATCGCCCATCAAGATTACACGTTGCAGCAGCGCATAGTTTTCGTAGAAGGACCAAGCACCTTATATTATGGTAATGGAGGTAGTTTCATTCCTGGTACCATAGAGAATGCCTTGGAACACAAAGGACCACAATTCCATTATCGCAACGAATGCCTTTGCCGTGGCATGGTCAACTTCAATATGATTGATACTGTGGGACGTGGCATCAAGAAGATTTACACAGAGCAACGAAATCGCTTCTTCCCGATGCCAGACTACGACATAGATAACGAGCACCGTACTGTGGGGGTAACCATCTATGGCAAGATGATAGATGAGAAATATACGAACTTGCTAAAGAGTAACCAGTCCTTGTCGCTGAAAGAATGCCTTTGGTTGGATGCCGTACAGAAGCATCATCCTATCACTAAAGAAGCTGCCAAGCATCTTTATGACAAAGGCTTGATAGAAGGTCGTGCGCCTCATTATACAATATCTCTAAAGGTTGCCAAACTGACAAATCAGATAGGTCATTACACTAAGGAAAAAGGACTTGCAGAAAACAGCATTCAAAAGCTATTACTTCAATTAGCACAAAATGCGGGCGAAATGGGATTTTGGCGTAAAGATGCATTTGAAGGACTACAACATGTTTTTCCAGCAAACAACACTCGTGACGAAAAGCTACGAAAAATAGGTCGTCTCCTCGTAAATATGGCAAAAGATGAACTTATAGTAAAATCATCTAATGGCAAAAAATGGCTGATAACCGAGAAAGGCGAAAAAGAACTTTACTCATAATATAGGTCGTTCTTGCGGTCGTTGCGGTCGTTCTTGCGGTCGTTGCGGTCGTTCTTGCGGCTATTTTCGGCTATTTATAGTCGTTCGTTCGGTCATTTTCGGCTATAATACAAATTCATTTCGAGATTAAGCTATAAAGAAAAATCATCATGAAATTAGAAAAACTCCTCACTAATCTGCTTGACAGATTAGACATAATTGACGAAGAT
>ERZ808278.231-NODE-231-length-43800-cov-39.747948_pt1 | contig 43800 bp, 71 predicted proteins | sample MGYA00521239_ERZ808278 | MGnify/ENA primary metagenome ERZ808278 (study PRJEB31516, sample SAMN03275600) | gut metagenome | biome: mammalia-associated habitat; material: feces | host: Papio cynocephalus | place: Kenya | collected 2012-07-17 ... | reverse complement strand
TCGGGATCAAGCAGCAACCACCATACAGTCTTGCCCACTTAAGGCACTCAAGGAACTTCTCACGAGTTTTGGTTCTTTGCCAAACCTGCATAATACTCTGAGCTTTCTCAGGATCGATCTGGGACTGGATTTCAAATCCATTCTTCAGCATCTCGTTTGCAGGTTTATCAATAATGGCTTTGGCGATCCAATTGTTACGGTAAAGGATATTCAGTGTCCAATAGTCCCATGTGAACCGGGTCATAACGTAACGGCCTGTCTCAGCCAAGTTGTTCATTCCAAAACCAAGGTTAGCTGGGATGTTTTGGTATGTATCCTTAGCCACCTGGCGGTTAGTTTTAGTATCCAGGGTTAGCCATCTCCTTTCTGGTTAAGGGATCTTTTGGTTGGGAGGGTATAAACAAGAGGTAGGTTTTGTTGTTTTCGTTTGGGTGGTCATAATCGTTGTACCTGTATATTGCCCACCCCCAATGGTTTCCTTTGCCATCGTAGGTTGGGATAGCCTTGTACTTATTCATATCAGTTGTGTAGATGTGGTTTTCAAGGCTTATGATATTAGCAGCAACAGATTTGTTGACAAGCACTGTTTTGATCTTAGGTATCTTGTCAACATAGGATTCAAACTGTGGCCTGCCATTAAATCTATCTGGAACTATTTTCTTTATTATCCAGCCTGAATGATAATCACCTTGGTAGGCTTTGAAGGCTTTATATATGCGGCCTTTATAGGTTGGGTATGATTTGCCTTCCATAGCTATTATCTTATAGGCCGTGTCTCTGTGAATAGGCATTAGCTTGGCACCTTTATGAAGTCACGGTTATAAACATCAGATTTTACTATAAAAGTCATAACCATGTAACGGAGGGCATCACAGGCATGGTCAAACTGTTTGACAGGTTGTTCCTTGCCATTGTTGTCAGCCTTTTTTTCATCCCAGGTATACATCCCCATTTCCTGGATTAAGTTAATGCACCGGGAGTGGATTTTGATACGGCCAGAAGAAAGCATTTGGTATACCATGTTGATTCCCTCTGATACGTCATTCTTTGCCTTTGTGACCTTTTCCCCTGCAGCTGTCATTGCAACAATGAAAGAACTAGCACTTGGGTCAATGCACATGGATTTATAACGTTCCTTTTTGAAGGCCTTAAAGTCAGCTACATATTCCGTATCGGATTTTTGCTTTAGGGATTTACGACCATCGTAATAGTATTCATTCATGATGTAAAGGGTTCCATTGAAGTAGTAGCCTTCGAGGTAAACATGAGGATTGAATATGCCATAGTCACAGGAGTAGTAAGGAGAAATATCGCCTTCCCGTACCTGCCAGGGTAGTTCATCCTCAGATTCGATTATGTTATTGCTTTTATTGAAACAGTCATATATAACGCCAGAACTGGCCACCCATTCCCCAAGAATGAATCGCCTATAGAATACTCCAGTGAATGAGGTTTTGTATCTATTCTTAACTTCCTCATCCAAGGAGGGATTGTCATCTAATCCAAATTGTAACACAAGGTAATGTAGTTCATCAGCCTTTAGTATGAAATCCTGGTAGAACCAATGACCTGGGCCTTCTGGGTTGCAGTTGAACCAGAACTTGGAACCAGATATAGAACACCGGGCCATAGCTTGGTTGACAAAGGAACGGGGCATCAGAGCAACCTCATCAAACAGCATACCCGCTAAGGTAATGCCCTGGATCAGGTCTTGGGAACGTTCATCCTTGCCCCCGAACAGGAAGAAGGTATTAGTATTATGGCCATCAGACACCATGAACTGTTCCTTCCGCCTTCTAACTTGGTAACCCCTTGCCTTGAGCCTTTCGATTAAGTCATTGATTACATTCCGTTCCAATGAAGTAATGGTTTTACCTGACATACCATACTGGAGATTCGAGCCGTTTTGCATAGCCCAGAGCACGAAAGAGAGAGCCATCACAAGAGTCTTACCTGCCCGGACACTACCCGTAGCTATGACCCCTAAATGAGTTTTATATGGTGATTTTGAGGTCCACCATGTAAGGAGCTTCAACTGTTGTTTTGAGAATGGCTTATATAGTGACATATATAATGGACCTCCTTTCCTATTTTAGTTTGTTGTATTGCCTTTTATTAGTCCTACAGTCTTCTGCTGTATTAACAAATAGATTGTATGGTTCTTTGAATGCACATTCAGGTAAAGGACAGTTCGTGCACATACTGGAAAAAGGGCACCTCAATGCCCTTACCAGTTGTATTCCCCTTGATACTGTTGCCTTGCATACCCCAAACTTTTTACCAATGTAGTCCATTGTATAGCCTTCCTGGTATAGTTTGAAGTATTCATATTTTCTGCTACGGTCACCTTTTACTCTTGGCATTGTTTTATTCCTTTTACTTTCTACTGTGTTTGTGAAAAGCTTCAGAGTCGTTACCGAAGATCATTTCATCGATATCATTGGCCATTATTTATTGCCATCCTTTCTTTCTTGATTTATGGTGGTTCTTATTGGAGTTGAACCAATAACCTCCCGATTATAAGTCAGGTGCTCTAACCAGTTGAGCTAAAGAACCAAACGGGGAGGGGCCCCAGGATAATAACATCAGAGTATGGAGGTGGGGATCCTTGAACATCAACTGGTGGGAAGTTGATTGGTGTTCTTTCTGATGTTACCCGGTGGTAGGGATGTGATAGCGGCGGAGCAGCTGTTGGTGGGTTACAGCATATATCACTCCTGGAGCCCCTGGTCCGAGTAGAGGGATTTGAACCCCCGGCCTTGTGGTCCCAAACCACACGTGCTACCAACTGCACTATACCCGGAGATCGGCCAACCTGAATTGCACAGGGGATAGACCAAATATGGGTCTACAGCTATTTTTACGGCCTTAGCTTATACAACAGGAAGGAGAATTCCGTTTAGAAGAATTCGTCGTTTTCAACAAAAGGAGTAGTGTCCTGGCTCTTGGCTTCCTCCTGCTCTTTATGCATTGCCTTCTTGTCAGCAATACACTGTGGGCACCGCTTGGGAAGCTCCAGACCGTTCTTCTGGAAGAACTCGATGTTGGTATTGGTCATGGTGAACTCCTTGTTGCAGTCCACACACTTCATTGTAACAGTTTCCTTTCTCTTAGCTCTGCACTCCTTGCACCGCTTGGGAAGGAACAGATTGTGTTCCTCGTAGTACTTCTGCTCAGCGGGAGGAATGGAGAAAGGTTTATTACAATCAACGCAGGTGCAGTTGATTCGTTCATAGATCTTTTCCATGTTTTGTTCTCCTTTATTTTAATCTTGCCAAACTTGTTTGGCAGCTTCTTTGATTGCTTCCATAAATCCATCGTCTTCCATTGCGTTCTTTGTAATATCAGCCATTTCCTTCTTGAATTGGAATTCCTGTTCTTGAAGGATGACCTTCCGTTCTTCCAGCTTCTCCTTGAAGTCCCTTGGCATATCTTCACAGTACTTAGTAAGGAAGTCCAGGGATTTCATCTTGTCATACAGTTCAATTGAAATTCCATCCCTACCAGATTTAATCGATTTAACCAATTGACCATCCATACGGTCTTCGGGTTTTAATTTGATGTACTGAGGGTGAATTTCAACAAAATCTGTAATGTCGGAAAAGGCTATCCTAACGTGCTGGTCAATGATTGCCCCTGCGTCAATAAAAGTGTTTTTGAGGATCCTTGCCTTCAGCCATTGGATATACCTTTGAGCGGCTGGTTTCTTTCGGATAACGTAGCCGATGTGTTTATGTTCTGATTCGTAGCCTGCCTTGATGACAGCCATTTTGAGGTTGTAGCTTCTTGTGTATTCCTCGCAGAACCTTTGTTGCTTTTCAGTCAGACCTTCTACTGCTTTCTTAAATGGCATCTCCAACAGCTCTTCGTTTGTATATTCATCGTAGCTAAGTGGAGACTTAACCATCCTATCGCCTCCTAATCATATAGCTTGTGTCTGCAGTATGTTTTGGAGACGGTAGTGGCAGATCTTAATCTGGAAAGGTATGATTTGAGGTTACACCTTGAACAGTTGTATTCCTCATTAACATAGAAATTACAGTGGAACTCTTTACACACCTTGCAGAAGTGTTTCTGGAAATCTGCCATGTCAAGATTTGTATAGAAAGTAAATTTTACCTTCTTCTGATTGTCATCCTTGTCAGCAGGAACCTTTTCAATCTTAAGTGAAATTGTATCCCCATTCAAGAATGAAGCAAACCTTTTACAGCCTTTTATGTAGGCTTGTTCGTAAGTGGAACCTGTTATGATTTCACTTGCTATTTTAACTGCAGCTAACATTTTCTTTTACCCTCCATACTTGGGACCATTTTGGCCTTCAAGTCTTGAATGGATTGTTTAGCTAACTGGTCAACCAGTTCATTGTATTTGTCACCCGAATGTCCTTTGACTTTGATGAACTTGAATGTGTTTTCCTTTGAGTAAATCTTGTTATAAACAATAGAGAAAAGCTTTTGCCACAGTTCTTTGTTTTTGATTTCAGTATCGGATTTTGTTTTCCAACCATTTGTTGCCCAGAAAAGGAGCCATCCTTGGTTGATTGTATTTATAACGTATGCACTGTCTGAGTGGATTTCGATTTCCCGTTTGTTTTCAGTTAACGGAATATATATTGCATGTTGCAGAGCTTTGACCACAGCAGTCAGTTCCATGCAGTTGTTTGTGGTATCCCGTTTGCAGCCTCTTAAGGAAAGGTTGTTTCCTTTGGCCATCAGGTAGAAAGCATATCCACCAGGCCCGGGGTTCCCAGAACAGGCACCGTCTGTGTAGATTGTAACTTTCATTTTGGAACCTTCCTTTTGTTCATCTCTAAGATTTTAATTATCATGCATTCTTTAATCATCGCTTCTATTAAACTATCAACATAGAATGTGGAGTAGGATCCACCTGGCAATTTAACAGAAATGAATATTTTCTCCCTGGAATGTTCACCAATGATTTTCATGGAATAGTTGAATTTCTTTTCCAGTTTTTTGGAGAACCTTCCAATTTGCTCCTTAGAGGGTTTTTCCTGCAACTTGAAGGTTTTCATAAACCATTTCATCAGCTTAATCCGATTTTCCTTTTTACTGCAGTCCAGGTATTTGAATTGATGGATTTCCATGTTTCCCTCCTAACAGAGGATTGAGTATGGATAGGAGCCGGGACTTACATCCAACTTATGCCAGATTGGAATGCCCGGCTAATTTATTTCAGCCTATCCATGGGGTTTATCACTCGAAGTCGAAGTCGTCATCGTCGTCCTCGTCAGCTTCCTTAGCAGCCTTCTTGGACTTCTTCTCCTTCTTGGCCTTAGCCTTGGACTTCTTGGGGGCCTCGTCCTCGTCGTCCTCATCCTCGTCGGAATCGGAGTCAGTGTCCTCAGCATCCTCGTCGTCGTCCTCGACTACCTCCTTGGCCTTCTTAGCCTTTCGGCCCTTCTTAGCCTTGGGGGCCTCTTCCTCAGTTTCCCCCTCGTCCTCGTCCTCGTCATCCTCGGACTCAGCCTTGGCAGCCTTCTTGGCCTTTCTCTTAGCAGCCTTCTCAGCCTTCTTAGCAGCACGGGCTGCGATCTCCTCCTCGGTCAGCTCCTCCTCGTCGTTTGCCAGGAAGAAGTTGATCTTGCGAGCGGTGATCTTCTCAGGGAAGGCAGTCAGGATAGCCACACCTGCCTCGTTCAGCTGGCTAGCATAGTAGCCAAACAGAGGGAAGCGGGAAAGGATGTCCTGGATAGCCTCCAGGTTAGTGCCCTCATGGATAATCTTGGTAGCCTGGGCAGCGGTATAGTTCTCAGCCATTGTTTTCATTTCCTTTCTTAACAAATAGAATTTAAATTGGTTCTTTGGTTATTGTTTAACCTTGATTTTATTATATCACGATTGGTTGGATTTGTAAAGGATTATTTTGGAAGTTTTAAAAATATTTTTTGGTTAACCTTCCTCAACACCCTGTTCAGTAATTTTGCCGATTAAAGAAATTTCCTCATTCTCAATCAGCAGGCCGTTGATCTGTTCGATGTTCACGTAATCGATTAGTGAGTTGAACACCACTAAGGTGTTGCCGTTCTTGTCGATCTGGATCTTCTTAATGTTAAAAGAACCGAGATCCAGTTTGTCATCTACGATCTGGGCTTTCAGTCGGATGTTCTTTCCAACAGCAGCTACGAAGGACAGAGCCTTGGGAAGCTGGTCATCAACAAATAGAAATTTGAGTTCCACCTGGAAATCCTTTTTTACGGTGGAGCCGTTGTAAATTCCCTTTGCCTTAACAATGTTTTCGTTTGCCATATTTTTTGTTCCTTTCTTCTTCTAAGTTTTGGTGGAATGTTTCACGAGCCTGTTTTGAAGTTTTTATTGTCTTCCTTTTTACAGGTTCGTTTTTAACAGAAGTAATGGTTATGTGGTCCATGGGTTTGCCTTGTTCAAAGCAATCTTTTAGGTCAGCTATGCAGTCAACAGGAATTATGGCGTAGGTTTTATCCTGTTGGAGGAATTGGACCAGGAAAATTGGAATCTTGTGGGAAACCGCAGCATGGTATTCCAACTTCTTCATATCCAACATTTTCAATGTGTATTGGTTTGAATCTGTTGATTTAAGCTGGACCATGGATAATTCGTTTTCTCCATCTTCCTTAACGATCCAGCCGTTGCCAGATCCTGGAGCAGGTTTGAATCCAAGTTTGGAAAGTGTTTCTTTTTCGTTACGGTAGTAGAATTTACCAGTTCTTTTAGCCATGTCCTTTACTCCTTAGAATGTATAGCTTAGTTTTTAACAAAGGAAAGTAAGTATGGAAGGTTAGGTTTATATAGCTATATATTCTAAACAAAAAGAAAAATATATAAAAAGAAAAATAAAGGTTTATTTCGAAGGTTTTGCAGGAAAGGTAACTGGCAGGTTTAGTAGTTTCCAGACCCAGGACCCTTGGGTGCCTTTTACAGGACTTGCTGAGCCTAACCAATTTCCTTTTGTTAAGAACCTAAGTACATTATAACACAAAACCCAGGAAATGTAAAGGAGTAAATAAAGAAAATTTTGGGAAATTACCATTCCCTTTTTAGCTTGGGACCTTTAGTAAATCCATACAGGGCTATACAAGCTGAGTCAGCTGCATCATCATCATAGGAGACAAACTGGGCCCCATGGCCTTTGTATACTGATATTTCCTGTTCAAAGCCAAGGGAGATAATGTATTTAACTTCACGGATCTTCTTTGGGTCCTTTACCCCACGCATAGGTTGGACAAGGGGTTTGGATGTACCAAGAACCCCATTCTTCCAGGCTCGGGTATCTGCAGACCAGCTTTCAACACCAAAGTCATAAGCTGTGTCTATGATTGTAGCACATAAACCACCTACTGCTTTTAGGTAGCTTGGGTTCATTATGGAAGACTCTGTAAAGGTACGAATCCGCTCAAATATGACTACTACGTTCTCTGAGCCATACTTGTCACAACATACCTGCAAGGCTGCTTGTAGTCCTTTTTGAATAGCCCTACGCTTCTGGGACTTTATGCCCTTCTTTAGGGTTATGGATTTGATCTTTTTCAATTTGCCATCAACACAAATAGATATACCAGTCCGCTTATAGGATTGGTCAATACCTATTACGCATTTATGGTACTTGTATTCTACTATTTTACCTTGTGGCATTTTGTAAGCTAGCCTCCCTTAGTTCCTTGGGTAGCTTTACCCTGCCTTTGCCTACGTTCCAGCAGGCATCCCGCATATTGCACTTAATGGATCGCTTGCAGTCAGGATCAGTACAATCGGAACACCGCTTGGGTACCTTGTGGTTGTTTATGAATTCCTTTTTCAAGAGCTGAATGTTCTTAAGCCTGTCAATGTAGGGGATAACCTTTTCCTTGTCGTATACTACTGGTACAATACGAACCTCCTGGTCATCCTTGCTATCAACAAGGACAAAACCACGTTTATGTAGCTTGCCTGTGTATAGGGAATAGGCCCATAGGTAGAAGTTAACCTGCTTTTCACCTTTGGGGTGACCTTTAGCCTTTTTGAAAGCAAAGGTGGATTGGGATTTAACATCAAGAATGGTTTCCTCCCCAAACAGGTCTATGATGGCGTCAATGGTGAAGGAAAGGTCATACTTGGGAATGAATAGTGTACGTTCAATTGCCACATCAATACCTGCCCTACGAAATAAGGAATACCACTTCTCGTGCATAGCGTTACCCTGGGCAAAGATTTTAAGTAGCTTAACGGGTAACTGTTCACCTTGGTTCATTTCAAAGAACAAGGATAACACCTGTTCCCGGTAACAGAATTCATTCTCAGGGGCTATAATGGCAGAAGCATGAAGGCCATATCTGTTTTCATGGTCCCGGTCTTCTATGAACAGCTTTTCCAAACGGTTCTTTACCATTACTGCCCACATGTCATTCTTGTCCCCTGATTTAGTGGCAGCTAGATCCTTTGCTAAACTCATGACTTGAATTGCTCCCTTCTAAGCTGCATGATTTCGTTACGGATAGGTTTGACATCTTCATAGGAAACAAAGCCACGGTCAAAGAAGAATGGTAACTCAGCTTCACCAAATGGATTGGAAACCTTGGACTTGGTGATCTTGGCTTTCATGATTATGCCAACCTTTTCCGTCTGAGCACTTACTGCTGGGTTTTTGTTTGGAATATCGATCCAAGCTCTACGGGCTACCTTGATACGGATGGAGGAATAAAACTTAATAGCCCTACCACCAGGGGTATCTTCCTTTTCCCCAAACAGCATGGCATTCATTTTATCACGTACTTGGTTAACAAGAATCAAGGTTGTTCCTGACTGTTCACACACCCGTTGAATGGTTGGGAGCATTTTGGAGAACAGGCGGGCTACACCACCAATGCGGGCCTCATTCTCAGCACCCTTCTCAAACTTGTCCATATCTTCCTTGGGTTGGCAGGCAGGTACTGAGTCAATGGCTATAATGGGGATACCAGCCTTTGCAAACCGTACCACGGCATTAAGAGCTTCCTCCCCATACTCTGCTCTGTAAACAATCATCTGTTTAGGGTTTACACCCAGTGAGATTGCACGTTGTTCATCGTAGGTTCCTTCAATTGGGATATACACCCCAAGCTTGTGGAGGGACATAAGCCAATACACCAGGGAGGTCTTTCCTGAGCTTTCTGGGCCATATATTTCAACTATACGACCTTTAGGAAACCCACCACCCACCAAGGAGTCAAGATCCTCTATTTCAGTTGACCAACGTGGGATTGACCAACCTTTGTCTTTGCCTGTCAGGAATATGGAACCCTTGCCTGACTTCTTTTCGATGTCCTTGCATATAGATTGAATTTCTTTTAAATCCATCTTTGTCACCCCTTAGCCATAATACGCAGGTTATATTTGTATACCTGATCCATATAGTCTTTCTTATTAAAGTTTAATGCACCTGCAGAACGTAAGGTTTCTAACACCTTAGAATTGAGGATCCGCTTGGGTAGCCTTTCCTGCATATCCCATGGGGAGGTATAGTTGCCATGTGCTTTCCGTTCTGCTTCTATTGCATCAGCAACCTTTTCACCAATGCCCTTGATGGAGCTAAGGCCTTCCATAATGCAGCCTTCCCCTTGGATATGTTGGATGCTATATCGGGATGTTCCATTCACATGGGGGGTAAGAATAACCTGGCCACCTTCGATTGCTTCCTTCTTAAGTGCAAATTCATTTTTATCTACCGGGTTGTACTTAAGCTTAGCATACCAGAATTCAAGTGGATGGTAGATCTTATAGAACATCTCTTCAACAGAAATAAGGGAATAGCCACAGGCATGGCCTTTATTGAACGAGTAAACCAACATGGCCGAGTACATATCCTGTGCTTCCTTTTTGGTAAGTCCATTAGCTGTAGCACCTGATATGAACTTCTCGCCCATTTCCTTTTTGGTTTTCTCAAATTCCTTTTTGGCATCCTCAGACTGGGATTGGCCACCTATCATTTTCATTACCTTGTCTGCATCACCCCAAGTCATTCCTGCGAGGTAAACACAGATTTGTTGGATTTGCTCCTGGTAAATAACGGTGCCATAAGACTCCTTAGTGTACTTATAGAATTTACTCTTTTTGCTTTCCTCCAGGTTGACCTTGTTGTATGCGTACTTCTCTGGCATCTGCATACTCAAGGGACCAGGGCGGTTCATAGCATTGGCAGCAACTATGTCATTAAAAGAGCTACATCCAATTCCCTGGAGGATAGAACGAACAGCCTGTTTATCAAATTGGAATACACCAGTTGTTTCCCCAGAATTGAACCGTTCAAGGATTTCTGGGTCACTGGTCATTTCTTCATAAGTTCTGTGTTCACCTGTTACAGATCTTAATTCACCTATCTCTTCCATGGTAACAAGACCAAGGATATCGAATTTAACAACCTTTACACTTTCCAGATCATTCAAGTCATAGTTGGTATAAAGGTCCCCATTTTTGTCGGTACGGAGAGAGGTATAGTTAAGGATCTCAGATCCAGTAACAGCAACACCAGCAGCATGGGTTCCAATGAACCGCATCTTCTTGTACATCTTAGAGAAGTGTTTAACAATATCATTGTAAAGGATATTGTACTTCTTGGACGTATTGCTTTGGAGTAAACCAAACTGATCCAGGTTGCCACCCTCATCCACAAACTTGGAAATGTGTTTCTTAAGGTCAACGATAACTTGTTTATTTTCCAGCCTGTTTTCGCAGTCTACTGTGGTTTTAAGGCCACAGACCTTGGCAAGGTCATTTATCAAGTTGTCAACCTTATAAAGGCCATAGGAAGCAATCCTGGCCGTTCTGCCCGGGTATTTGTTAATGATATACCTGATAACTTCTGGCCTGCGATCCTTTTCAAAGTCCATGTCAATATCAGGTAACTTCTTTTTATCCTTGCGGAGGAATCTACGGAAGTCAAGGCCAAAGTACAGGGAGTCAACCTCAGTAATACCCAGGGCATAAGCCACCAAACAGTTACAGCAGGATCCACGGCCTGGTCCAACATATATTCCTTGGGATTTGGCCCACATGACATAATCCTGGACAATCAGGAAGTAGTCAGCAAAGCCAAGTTCCTCAATAACTTCCAGCTCTTCCTTTACCCGTTCAATGTACTTGGGTTTGAGTTTACCTTTAGCCTTGAGCCCCTTCTTCACCTTGGATTTTAACAAATTGAATACGTTGTCCTTGTCACCAATGTGCGGAAGGGTTTGCTGGAGTGGAGCAAATATGTCATCCACCACCTTGGACTGGAGCTCCCCTGAGTTTTTTACCATCTTCATGGCCAGCTTCCTGGTATCAGGGAAGTCATCCCCATGCATCTTAATAAATCGATTTACAATATCCTTTTCAGATGGCATGTAACGATCCTTGTAAGTGGACTTAATATGTTCCGGGTCATGCCCAGCAATCTCGTGCATCTTAAGGTATGTATCAAAGTCTTCCTTTCTGCCGCGGTGGGAGTCAGAAGTCAGAATACACTTTATGCCAAGCTTTTTACCAAGCTTGATGTGTTCGATATTGATTTTCTCCTGGAGGCCTTCCTCGGAAATTTTGTATGGCTGGATCTCGATGTACAGATCATCACCAAAAATTTCCTGGAGCATTTTAAGGTATTTGATAGCAGCATCCAAACGGCCTGCCTTGATCGCTTGGGAAGAAAAGCTAGCCACACAAGCTGTAGTACAGATAACCCCTTTATGGTACTTTTTTAACAAATCAAAAGTCCAAATTGGGTTGTAGTATTTGATTTTGTCACCTTCATACTGCAGCTCGTTTATGTTACGGTAGCCTTGAGTGTCCTTAGCAAACAGACATAAGTGGTAGCCTCTATGTTTTTCCTTGTACTTAGGAAGGAAGTAACCCTCAACACCAAGAACGGGTTTAATGCCTTCAGCCATGCAAGCCATATAGTGTTGGACCAAGCCATTCGTATTGCCATGGTTGGAAGTACCTAAAGCTGTGTAGCCAAGTTCCTTAGCTAGCTTAGCCAGCTCTGTTGCTTTTCCAAAGCCATCGAATGAACTGAATTCATCATGGCGGTGTAAATCAAAGAATGAACCCAACCTTAACCACCCTCTTTCCTAATATAAGAAAAGGGGCCGAAGCCCCTTTAGAAAACTCCCTTGATATCCTTGTTGTAAACGTGGACGGAAAACATGGTATGAGTGAAGTTGCCAACTGGGAAACCAGTCATATTGGAAATCCACTCAAGCAACTTGATTGCCAGGTATACATCGTTGCAGAAGTGGGTAGCGAAATCACAGGACCGCATTACATAATGCATATTCAAACGACCTTCCCGAACCTGGAATCCATAACCCAGGGAACAGGGTACACGGGAAACACCCCCCAAGAGATCAGGATCCTTGTTGGGGTTCCAAAGGGAAACCCATAGCTGGCGGGAATCAGGATCCTTTAGCATCCGATCCATCACCTTGCCAAGCTGATTGTTATTCCACAACATTTCGTTATAAGTATAAGCCAGCTTGCCATCATGGATATACTCAGACCATACATCCTTTCGGAGCTTCCAGGCCTCACCAGGATTGATGGGGTAGTTAACAGAATCAATCCGCTCCTTGAACTCAGCATCGGCCCAGGGCTGGACCACACCAGTGATTTCCTGGCTCTTGGGGTTTAACAACATGTAGGAATAATTCTGCAGCTCCTTGGTTTCATAGTCGGGATTTCCTTCCACGTTTTTGTCCTGCATGGTTTTGGGCCTAACCACGATTCCCATCTCAGCAAGGTCCCGGAGGATCTCGTTGTAGCATTCACCCCAGTTAGTGTAAATTCTCATTTTGTTTTCCTCCTTATTTGTGGCTACCAATTAGGATCTTTACTAAGGGTTCTTGTGGATGGAGATCCATATATTGGTTAGCATCTTTTTCAACAGTGAATAAAGCCATTACAGTGATTGTACCATCATAGTTTACATGGAACACACCGTATTTGAAAACAGACAGATTAGGCAAAGGTCTTTCCATTTGAACACCTCACAGGCTGGCAGCATACCTAGCCAAGCCAATTACAAGGACCATAAGGACAGTTACGATTGCATGGAATACAACCCCGATGATCCCGAGCACCATACCTGCAGTACGGGTTCCAGACAGCCATCCATACCTAGCAGCTTTATTTGCCTGGACAATAGAAACAATCCCAAGCAGTAGGCCAAGTAAAGTAAACCCAGGGATCCCCATTAGGAAAATCCACAGAACAGAAAGAATTCCGAGTACCAGGGAGGCTGTAGCAGGACCCTGACCAGGATTGCCCTGGTACGGGTAGTACTGCTGATCCTGGTCCTGGGTAGGGTTTGCATTATTGATGTTATTATTTTCCATGTTACTGCCTCCTTTTAGATAGCCATGTAGTGGCCCTTGCGGCTCCCCATATCAACTACTTCCACTTCCATCAGGCTCTTCACCTGGTCGTTGGACATGTACTTCATGTCAGCAAACAGAACAGTACGCCCAGTGAAATGGATTGCCTTCCACTTGTTGTTCAGATCCTTTACCTTCATAACTTTTACCTCTTTCTTTTAACAGATTGAATAAGGTGATTATCCTTTATCCTAATTACATTATACCACACTTTTGGGGTTTTGTAAAGGATAACTTTTTAATCGAAAATCTTAAGCTGGTCAATTGGCAGGGACCAAACCTTGCCTTCCCTGCGGTATCGGATCAACCTATCCCAGGATTTGAACTTTGTAACCCGGCCCGCCTTATAGTACTCCTTGTACCATTTGTAAGCCTTGCCACAAAGATAGTCTTCCTGATGTTGTTTGATATTCACCTTGAATTGCTTGTAATAAAGGAAAAGTTGGAAAGCATTGATTGAAGCAACCGGGGCGTACAGCGTAGCAGTGGTTATATCACAAGCACCATCTGTATTGCGGTTTAGATAGTCAGCTAACTTATTTAACAAAACCAAGTCACAAACGAATTGTTTGGTCAAAACTGTGGTTCGGTAGCTAAGCACTGCCCGGTTAAACGGCTTGGATCGCTTGGGCCTAGTCACCACCATGGATATAAGGCAAGATCCATTTCCATGACCAACGGTTCTTGGCTTTTGTTTGAAGTAGAATGTTTGGGAGTAAGATTTACTTGTTTTAAGGATCTCAGCAAATTCAGCAAGTTGTTCCTTGTCTACGTACAGCTTAAGGAGTTGGGCCCACTTAGCCTTGGTATACAAGTACTCCCCCAAGTCCACAGAACACTTGAGAGAGTTTGTATTTATGAACAGATCACTAATGTAGCCATTCATTCCTGCTAAACTTTCAAAGTGTTCTGTGGTTGGGTTTTCAAGCATCAGGGTCCTTACGCAGTTAGTAAGAACATCATCGAGATCCTTGAAGTTGAGTACTACCATTTAGTAGTTGCTTCTCTGACGGAACTTGTTTACTTCCGACTTCTTAACATAAGTCAGGAAAATGTCATCCGTAGGCATTTCGTAACGGAGCAGGGTCATGAAGTTCCACCACACCGTCTTAAGATGGGAAAGGAAGTTTTCCTTGTCAGTCAGCATCATTGTCTGCTTCCATGGCTTGTTCTTCAGACAGTTGCAGGTCATTCCCATTGCCCGGATATGTTCAGTGAAATGCTTCTCCCGGAAGTTACTACTAACAGTATCAAGGGTCAAGCTGCAGATCCCAGTCAGCATATCCCCCATATCGGAATTGTAGTCAGCAGGCATCAGATCCTTGGGTTCAACACCAGAAAGAATGGTGAACTCGGTCAGGAAGTGAAGTGCATCGATCAATTCCTCAGCATAGTGTTCCTGGTCATGGTCGATGTACAGGGAATCAATTGCCTCCCCGATTTCCTCAGTCATTCTCCAAGCGAAATCCTTGAGGCGAGCCTGACCTTTCTTATCGTTGATGTTTACAGGGCAGTCCTCAGTCTGGAGTAACCCAGACCGAAGTTCAATGTCATGGTACTTCCCCATGAGCTCCTTCTGCCGATTGAAGATTGCCTCCAGGCGGTCTCCAGTAAAGTCATCCCGGTTTACATTCACATGAGTAATGTTCATTTTGTTGCCTCCTTATAACAGATCAGAAATCAAATTTCTAAGGCCATCAGTTCCAGTCTTCTTCCAGTTGTAAACCTGTGCACCAACAAGAGTAGGGTACTGATAAACCAGTGCGATGTAGCTATCCCGGATCAACTTTGCATTTTCCTTTACCCCGTCCATTTGTTCCCGGTCGCCCCAGTTTTCAACAGAAGAGATGCCAGGGTCACAGTAAATGAATCGGTCAACCTGGTCCATAAACAGCATACACAGGTTTTTGAAATCCTTCAGTTTGTTCTCCCCCCGGATTAAGGGGCCATACACAGGCTCTTCAATAGCAGGGAATCGATCCAGGATTCGAATGTCGATGTCGGGATCATTTCTGGTATTCTCAGCCATGAACTTAACCATTTCAACAGCAGAAACGGGACCAGGGGAGTGGATAACCTTTGCCCGGTAACCACGTTCAAGGAGAATTTCCTCCAAGTTCTGGCAGGCAGTAGTCTTACCAGAATTGTCACAGCCATACACAACGATCGTTTTAGTCATCGTCATCATCCTCGTCATCATCAGAGTTACCCAGGTCATTGAGCAGATCTTCCAGGTCGTTTTCCTCGTAGGAATCGAACAGCTCATCAACCAGTTCTTCCTCGTCATCGAAAGCCTTGAGTTCCTTCTTGGTCATACCCAATTTCCTTGCGATTTCCTTGAGGTCATCCATATCAAGGTCCAGGAATTTGGACTTCAAGGTTTCCTCTTCCTTCTTCTTTTTACCCTTGGAAGACTTGGACTTTTTAGGCTCATTATCCTCGTCATCATCAGAGCCTTTGTCCTCAGAATCAGTATTGTAAGCTTTCAACAGAATCTGTTCGATCTGTTTCTGGGTGGGAGCCTTAGCTTTTTTGTTGGTGAACTTCTCTTTATCCATGGGGGTCACCACGTAGGAACCGCCCATGCCTTTACCTACCTTCTTGATCTTGTAGTCCCGGTCCATGATAGTCCCGAACTCTTCGTACATCTCGATGAAGGCAGGCACAGGGGATACCCCAGAAGCCTTGAAGTTCAGCAGGCGAACAGAACTGGAATCATAATCCCACACCGGCCAGATGAAATGGTCAACAAGCTTGATTTCATCTTTGCAGTAAGGGCAGTCCTCGTGTTCCTCGGGGTCAGTACACAGAGCATTGACGTTGGAGTTGAAGTCAGAGTGGAACTGGAACTGATAGCCATCTTCCAGCTCAATAAGGAAGCGGACACGGTGTACAGAGTCAGCAGGGAAATACAGAATCTCCTTCTTGCTAGACCCAGACTTAGCGATTGCTTCCTTCATGTTCTTAATTAAGTTTCCCATGATTTTAGCTCCTTTTATTATTGATTTATGAAATGGATTCTCTTGTAAGTAACAAGAGTAATTCCATTAGCATTTCTTGGATCGAAGGGATCATTGACACATTCTTCATCAGTTTGTTCCCAGCCACACTTAGTACATACTGCACCAAAAGCATTTTTGGAGCCAAACAGTTCAATAGAGTGAAGGTACTTCCCACAGCACTGGCACTTGTAAAAACCGAGTTTATTTGCTAACCGTTCAATGAACATTTAATATTCTCCTTTTAATGCCCTTTGGAATTGGCTTTCAGAAAGTTTGTAATAAGTTATAACCCGGTTACCAGAATAAACTACGTATTCCTTTGTAGCCTTATTTAACTTAACTTCCCTGCCATCTTTTCGTTTGTAGTGGATTATGTTTTCAGAAGGACTTGCTTCAGATAATTCCTTTGCACCTTTCTTATACTCCTTGTTTGTGATGCCCATTTGTTTAGCATGTGGTAAATGTTTACCAGCATTGCCCCAAGAAAATGTAGCATCACATATAAGGATTGCTTTGTCTAAAGCCTCCATTGGTTCCTCCTTGATTATATTATACCATAGGATAGCCATTTTGTAAAGGATTATTTTTTTAACACATTGAAGGGTTTTAGCTGGGTTAAAACCTTGTTTTGTTCAGGGGAGCCGTTTTTTATATCCCCCATGTCCTTGATTCCTTTGGGGTATCGTAACCGGTGGACTTTGAATCCATGCACCTTAGCAATGGCTTGGAAGTATTTGTAGCCCTTCCTACCAGCTTCATCATTGTCTGTTGCACAGATTATTGTTTTAATTCCAGCTTTCTTAAGATGTTCTATTTGCGTTCCTGATATCTTCCACCCAAGGATTGCAGCAATAGAACGAATACCCAGTTGGTTTCCTTTGATTTTATCAAGGTATCCTTCCACGATAACCACAGTATCCGTTTTTAGTTTCTTTCCGAATTCACCAGCTACAACCATTTCTCTTTTGAAGCCACGATTGTAAAGGTACTTCCTTTGCTGTTCAATGTCAGGATCAAAAGTCCTCATCACGTAACCACGGAATTTGTTGTTTTCGTAAATAGGGATAACTATCGGATAGTACTTATTGATTGAAGGTTTAGCCCCTGCATTTTTAAGAGTGGTTGGTTTGAATCCTCGCTTAGTCATGTAGGATTTACATAGCCTTGTTTCTTCTTCCACCGTATCCACAGCAGAAGGACGGTACCAATTTGGATCAGGGAGGTTGTTGTAGTAAATCCTTGCTTGGGCTAAACCTTCTTTGAATGAAATTTGATTCTTAACAAAATCAGGTTGGATTTGTTGGTTGGATTTGAACGAAGGGGTAATCCCTTGGCCTTTTAGGATTTTACTTATTTCAGTCAAGCACTTAATGTCGCTTGGAATTGGTTTGCCAGGGTTTTGGATTTTGTAGAAGTTTTTGTACAGTTCCAGTGTACTACCTTTTGCACCACACTCAGCATAGCAGAAAAAGAATGCCTGTGGAACGTTTATTTGAAGGGAGGCGTTCCTGTCATCATGGAAGGGGCAGACTATCTTGTACTTCTCTTCTGGTTGGTATATGCCATAGTGTTTTAAAAGGCCTATAAAGTCATTTACCTTGCCGCTGTTAGTTAACATATAGGCAGCTCCTCAACCGCCCTATACGAGCTTTATTTTCCTTGCAGGAATAGTTCACATGATCTACGGTATGCCTTACCAAGTTTATAACAAGAATAACTGGGGCCCTTGGAAGTTGGTTCCTTTGCACCATTGAATCCATTAGCGAACCATTCCTTGAAAGTTGTTGGCAGGTATTCATTCGTATGATCATATTTGTTTCTAAGGGATTGGTAGTGCTTTGCCAAAATACGGTAGCAGTTATCCAAGAAAAAGAATTCATCCATGGTGCAAGTAAAGTCACAGAAAGAGTAATCTGGGGCCTGTTTAATGTTTCCGCCCAGGGATGAATAGCATTTGGTTATTGCCACCTGTACTGGTACGTTAGAGTGTTTAATCCTTTTTGTCTTTGTATGTTTTAACAAATGAATCACCTCAGATCAAGGTGGAAAGTTTGATTGCCATTGATGTGCCCAAGATGAAGAATAGCAGTACATAGAACCACCCGGAAAAGTCAGCCCATTTGGTATTCCTAAGGCCATGATCATTGATGTACATCAGGGTAGCAAAAATCAGGCAGATCAGGATAGAACGAATAATTAATTCTAACATTTTAATCCTCCTTTTTAATGTACAACTTGTGATCCTTCACGAAGCAGTTTGCTTTGTATTGACCACGTTTGATTGCGATCTTCAGGGACCTCCATGCAACGTATGAGCTTTCACATGTGTCTTGCCAGCCACAGACTTCCATGACGGGTTCATCCATTTCCATGAACATATCCAGCAAGGGTACCCAGGCGTTCTTGGTTTTCACTACTTTGTCTTCTTTTACGGGTTTCTTTAGGTATACCATTTATAGCACTTCCTTTACATTGGAATTGTTCGGTCTACGTTGTTAAACTTAAGAGCCACAGAACTAGTAACCGTTGCATCGTAGCAACCCTCGAGATCTTCAATTCCAATTACCTTTTTATCATACAGCTTCTTAAGCTTTTCTTGGTCAACCTCAGATTCAACAGAAATGAAGGGTCGAAGTTCCTTTGGGGTAATTCCATGGGATTTGCACATCCTGACGAAAACATCCCAGTCAAGCACCACGTGTTTATCGTTTATGAACAGTTTGTACTTTTCCCTGGGCAGGGTTCGCTTGATGGAAGGAATGTCGTAGGTGATCTTTGTTCTGTCCTGCTGATAACAGGTAACGTTCTCAGAACGGATTGAACGGTTGCCAGATTTTTGGAAGTACTTGGCAAGAATATGTTTCTTGTTTGCAAGCAGCATGTTCAAGCCTTGCACCTGGTTGTTGATGGACACGATGTCTTCCATCAGTTTGTCAAGGTCGATCTTTGCCATATCCTTTATCCTTTCTTTATAGTAATAGCTTGGTGTTCGTTCTTAACAAATGGAAAGTATTTATCCTTGTCGTCATCCATTTTCTGGATCTCAGCACCACAGGCCAGGTAGCCACAGGCATCGATGTAGCTATCCTCCTTGAAGTGCCCAGTCTTGATCCGTGCTACCTTCAGTAGGGCCATCATGATTGCCACATCCTTGGCAGTCACCTTCATGCTGAGCCATACAGACCATAACTTGGCGATTTCATTGAAGGAGTTCTCCGGGGATCCATATTGGCCCTCCCGATCCTGACAGACGCAGCCAATAGCAGCATCCAGTACCTTCTTCCTCATATTGGTTTCCAGATTGACTTCCATATTCATCCTCCTTTGTTTATGTATAAATTATATCATAATTTTATTGGTTTGTAAAGGAAAACTTTTTCATCTCTCGCGATATCGTATTGCATTCAAAATGCCTTCTGGGAGACGAGTTCCAGTCTTCAACCAAACAAACTGTTCTGGCTTTACGTAATATATGGAAAAGTTCTTGGTACGAACAACCCAGGTACCATCAGGCAGGATATCGTGGACGTTGCCTATCTTCATGCCCTTGCTGTCAATAAATACAATACAGGATCCTTTCTGTACCTTAGACAGGAAATATTCACGGGACTTGGTGGCCATTACTGGACACCTCCTTTCTTAGCAGTATTCAGTTCACTTTTGATTTTGCAGCCCAATTCATAAGCCATGCTCTGAGCACTTTCAGAGAATTCAACCAGGCCTCCCATGTACCCCTGGAGTACATAATACTTAAATCTACTAGTAGCCACCCCCATGTTGGTGGATTTGCGGAACTTCCGGAAAGCCTTAGTCAGTTCAGTGCCAATATTGCAGATAGCCTTGAACTGATCCTCAGTACATCTAAAAGAAACAGCCTTGAAGTTTTTAGTGCCCTTATCATGGATCATGCAGTCGAAGTAGTTAGCAGCCATGTTTGTAATCAAGGTAACAATCATGGCCTTGAATAGGTCCGTGTTGATAGTGTAGAAATGCAACTCCACAGTTTTGGTAGACTCGGGCTTAACAGAAGGAGCAGAAATGAATGTCAGAAAGAACCAGGTCATCAGGGAGTTTTTCTCAGCTACCTTGGCAGCCATGTTCTTAGCAGTGGCAGCCTCGTTGGGGTTTGTGGTGGAGCAGTTAGCAACAGCCATGAGCTTCTGGATCTTTTCCTTAGCCTGCAGTTCAGTCATTTTGAATTTCTCCTTTTAGATTTAGAGTGTTAAAGTTTTCCAAGAACCTCTTCCTTAACCTATTTATAGTATACCATATTTCTGGAGTTTTGTAAAGGAGTATTTTTAAGTTTTCGAAAGATTTTTTGCTGTCATCTCGAGCATGAATTGTTCGTACTCTTTCTCAGCTACAGCTATTTCCTTTTGAGCTGCTTCCACTTCCCCATTTGCATATCCACGTTTAATAGCTATAGCAACAGCATCTGTGAGTTTTGTATTTGCCTGCATCATTTTAAGTTGAATCAAGGTTCCACGGGTTCTTAGTTCTTCCCTTGCTTCAGATTTTTTCATGTGCCTTTTACTGTCGGAGTTTATCTTTGCTACGATTATAACAGAGAAAGCTGAGATCAGGGAAGTCACTATTTGAACCCAGTCCACAAAGTTCACCTCACTCTTGTTTCTTGGTGAAGAAATAGGTTATGATAGCACCATAAGAAGTGGAGAACAAAGTAGAAGCTTCCTGGGAAATGTTGAACCCACCGAAGAGCATCATCATCATGCCAACTGTCATGATAATAGTGACGATGGATTTAACATCGATCAATTTGCAGATACGGGAGAAAAACTCGTTCATGTTATTTACCTCCATTCAGCTTGTAAAGCATTTGCATAACTTCCTGCCGAGTGATCTTGTCCTTTGGTCGAGTGCCATCGGTAATGCCTTTCTTTTTACCCCACTCCCAAGCTTCCTTGGCCCAGTCGTCGGGTTTGTTTACATCCACAGTAGCCATCAGGGTTTCTACATCCTTTCTAAAAGTGTTCATATCTTTGCCAAACAGTGGGAACCAATTATCAGTATCCACATGCTGCGAAGCCACACCAAGCTTGTACAGCTCATGATGTGACAGAACGTTTTTAACAGGAATGTTGTAAGTTGAACAGAGGTGGGCAGCCAGCTCCACAGCCTTGTTATAAGCCTTCAAGCTGTATTCCATATTGGTTGTATCCTGGCAGATCTCGAAGGATATAGCAAAGTCATTTGCAGTTCCATATTTACCACGCCCAGCATGCCAAGAGCGATAGCACTTGTCAGTTGGTAAAGCTTGAACTACAGCAACATCCCCATTATCCAGGGCCCCAACAAAGAAATGAACAGCCTTGTCCACGTTTGGCCTGTTCCAATGGTTGTTGTATGGGTTTTTGCCTATACCTTGCACATCGGGTTGGGAATACCGTTTGATGTACTTATTATTTGCTCCAGTATCATGAACAGCTATATAACTTGGGGTTATCTTCTTGCCAGATTTATAACAGTCATTCTGGGTCATTATGTTTTGGATTATATCCAACCATGTCACCTCTTAACAAGGATTAACTCTTTGATTGTTAGAAAGTTCATATACTGCTTGATTGTAAAGTGAAATTGGCAATCTGCCAAGTACATGTTCTTTGCAATCCCGAACTTAGCAATCCTTATTGCAGAGTCCACATTATCAGCCCAAACAGTATGCCACCTATGAGTTCCTTTTAAAACATTGTAAACAAGTAACTTGTATTCTTTCATGTTAAATTTCCTTTGCTTCCATGGTAACTAAGCAACCAACTACATCATTCACGGAAAGGGAATGGTTGCACATACCATATAATGTTTTACTAGCATTCTGATATTTTGCAACAGTTATTGCATTATCCAGATTTACACCAAAAACAACTTGCCAGATTGTTTCCCGAGAAAATGGATTGAAAATCAAAACCTTGTACTTCTTCACTATACACCATCCTTTATAGCCCGTATACCCGGTAGCACAGGTTGTAGGTTTACCATTCAGTTTTGGGAATTCTTTTGCTCTTCCCGTTAACCTTTTCTTTTAGATAAATGTAAGGGGCAGAAGGGGTTCTGCTTTCAGTAATGTTGATGCAGAAAAATCTTCCAGAAGTAGTTTTGAATGTCAGTGCCTGGCCATACAGAATTTTCTCCTGGATGGGATCGTTGATTTTAGAAGAGTAATTCTCAGCTACCTTGTTCATCATTTCCTGGATGTTAGTCATTTATTGCTTCCTCCTTTAGCTTCCTTTGATTGTAATTACATTATAACAGAAGGGAGGTTGTTTGTAAAGGGGAAAATTTTTATTTTATTGCTACATATTTATAAACGTCATTTTCATAATTTGTCCCAACGTACGGGGAAGTAGAGGAGTCCTTGTTCACGACAAACCCGTTTTCCACTATTTTAATTATAGTTCTATTGCTATCAATTGCTGCATAACCATTAAGTGCAAGGCCACCGCAAAATCTACCAACCCCAGAAGAGTATCTAAAGGAAGCACCTCTTGGGTCTGCAATATATATTGCTTTTGGGGTAAATCCCAAATTTATAGTTCTTAATGAAGTTCCATCCCCAATATATGTACCAATTATAAGTTCAACAGGTGGTAAAATTGAATGTTCAAATGGTACCCCAAGGTATTCATAATCATACCCATCCTTGTTTCCACTATCTGGGTATTGATTCCTGTTTGTTGATCTAATTATCTCCCAGTCCCCAATATTTTCTGCAATCATGGTAGTAATAACCTGGGTCAAATTAGTAAACGAAGAAGCATTATCACTTGACCAATTGCCAACAGGATTCCCCCCATGCCAAAAATTAGTTCTATCAGTAAAAGTACCATACTGCCAATAGTTTTCTATTGCAACATTAAAATCATTCCTATTTGCATACGCTGCAGCAACCGATTCCTGTGGGTTGACTAACGATAGTTTTCCATCAAAATCAACTTTTACCTGTGTAGAGTATTGTACTTTTGAACCAGAAACAACCGTTATATTATTCCCATTTGTTGTTTCACTAACTTCCCAAGTTCTTGTATGAACTCTACGTTTCCACCAATACTCTGCATACTTCCCAATCCATGAAAATACATCATCCGGAGTAGCCGAGTCATCCAGGCCATACAAGGCTTTGGTTTCATTGCTAAGGATACTAGGAACCATTGGAGCCAGTTCATTGATTGCACTTTTAACAAGAGCAGGGGTCATCCACTTGGTATTGTCGGTTCCTACCTTGGCCTGAGTTTCATTTGCCTTGTCAGCTACCTTTTGCAACATGGTATTAGACAGGTTGCTAATGAAAGTAGTTACTGCAGTAGTATCAGTGGCATCATAGCCATTCTGAACCATGAGCTGAGCAATGGCGTAAGCCATCAAGCTTGCCTGGTACTGGAATTTGTTCTGCAGCTGAGAACTAGCTACACCAGATTGTACACCATTCAGTCTCTGAGCATTGGAATTATACTCAGAATCAGAAAGCATGTTAGCTTTGTTCTCATCAAACAGTTTGAAATTAGAAGTAGGCATTTATGTTACCCCCCTTAACCAGTAATGCTTTTTGCCCGGTCAACAGAATCAAGAGCGTTATCGATTCCATCCTGTAGTTCCCTTGCAGCTCTTGCTATGTTCTGAGACTGGGTGTAGCCCCATTTATATTTCTTAAGCTTTGCTTCATACTGATTTAGCTTTTTAACCTGAGTAGCAACCATGTTGATAGCCTTTTCTGCATCATTCAGGATTGCCATTATTTCCTTGTCAGAGTTTTCGTTATCCTTAAGTACATCACATGCCTTGATAGCTTTATAGATATTCTTCATAGTTACCTCACTTATTAGCAATGATGTAGGAATATTCCCCAATACTATAATATGCAGGAGCATCCTTTTGCTGAATGTCAATCAGCTCCCGGTTAGAGAAAGTATCTAGGGTTCTTTCAGTTGCTTCCCCACCCATAGCAAACTGGATAACACGAATATAACCGAGTGGCTTCTCCTGGATATTATTTAAACACTCAGAAACCTTCATAGTTTTGTTACCTCCTTAGTTTGTATTCCAAATTCCTTCATCCCAGCCCTTAACAAAGGTAGTATCAGAATTCCAACCAAACAGTGCTTTATCCTGAATGGTGTAGTTAATTCTAACCCCAGCAGGTTTTGGGAGAATATAGCCATTAAGAAGTAATGCGATAAATGTTGGATCAGCATTTGGCAGGATTATTACGAATTGCATTGTCATGTCCTGGTTATCTACGATTTGATATTCAGCACCAGGTAACATCTTTGCAGTTATGTCGTATAACCCCTTAATAGTGCCGTCCCAGAAATTAGCATATATACGGGCTTGAATCACCTGACGGAAAACATCATCACCAAGTATACCAGGAATGTCGGGATCAGAGACAGGCAGTTCCCGAGATATGCCAATGATGCTTCCTATTTGTTCAAGCTGGTCGCCAACAGCATTGTCAAGATTGAAAATTGTATCGAAACTTGTAAAGCAGTCATTTATTGGGGATACCTTTTTAAGGAACATTTCAACAAAAGCATTGAATTTTGGTTTTGTTGCGTACTCGGAAGTTATTAGCTTAAGGTAGCTAACGTTTGAATCAGCCATTACGTAGTCACCACCGTTACGTTGTCAGCAATACACTGAGCAACATCATTGAAGTCTAATGTTACATCTGCGGCAGTTTGGGATCCAGAAGCAGTTCCAAGTTTAACCCCGGTAACAGAAAAGCTTGGACTGTTAATGCTATCCATAGCGCCAATGGCAACAGACCAAACCAGTGACATGTAAACACTATCTCCAATTGCCAGGTTGTTAATGTATTCACTAACCAGAGTTTTGATCTTATTAGGAATGTCATCGTTCCAGTTAGGGAATTTCTTAACAGTGATAGTAGCATAAATGGGAGTGTAGGTTGGTCGGTAGAATCGAATTGTATCGATGTTGCCTGCCTCACTAACCAGCTCTATTGCCACGTCCCCATTGGTATAGCAACCTGGGGTTTTCTTGTTGTAAATGTTTTCAGCAATAGCTTTATCCTCACCACCCTCTACAACAAATGTAACAGAATGAGCAGGGAGGCCAGCTGGAACATTTGGCGGAACAGTACCAGTACTAACGTTACCCGTATCGTTTTCGTAACCAGATACACGATTTACACCAGGCACTGCTTCCACACCAGCCAGAATAGAATCGAATACAGTGTAACTTGGGGAACGGATTGCCAAGCTGTAGCGACCTCTAAGTTCTGCATCAGTTTCAATGTCAGTGCCTAACGTAGCAGCATAAGCGTTATTAACAGAATACCAACCAAAGATAGGAGTTAGGATGGTTGTTACCGTATTCACTGGAGCACCAATTGCCCCAACCACAGAGCAGGTAGCTTCTACAGTAACAGAGCCATTCTCGTCTATCGTACAGTCAGGAACATTCCATTTGTTGTTGCTTGCATCACCAGCCTGTGCATTTGTGATTTGTGTACCAGCCTCGCCACTTAATGTAAGCTGAACAGTGGAAGCAGTAGCTGGTTTTCTTTTAATGTTGGCGAAAGCCACATTATTGTCAAGTCCAACGCCTATTGCAGTAATAGGGGTTCTATTGTTGTAAACCAACTGAGCTAAGCTATAGCTGTCGAAGATCTTTTTTGCAACAATGGAAATTAACTGGTAATCAGCAGAATCGGGGTCAATGTAAATGTCTTCCCCGTAAATGGATTTAGTTTCTTGAATCAGCTGGTCCCGTAGGTCGGTATAGGTTGGAATATGAAGACCAGTTTCATCAATGTAAGGTGAGAAGTAAGCCATTATATTTCAACCTCCACACTGGTAGAACCATAAGTTGTATCTACTTCTATCTTGAATGAAAGAGATCTTGGCCCTTGTATCACTTCCACATTTGTAACAGAAGTAACCTGTTCTATTTCCCGGATCCTTCGTGTTAGCAAAAGGGTTGAGGTCATTTTCAGGTTTGTATCCGCAACCCTCCCAACGATTGACTGGAACATTGGTATGCCAATAGAAATGTCCTCCCACCACTCTTGGTAGAAAAGCATAACCTTGGTTCTAATTGCCTGAGCAACTGCTTCCACGTCGGTTATGAAGTCCAGTTCGTTGTTGCCAAACTTGTAATCCCCGTTTTCATCTAACTGTCTGTACTTCATACACCACGTGCCTCCAAAGCTTCTATTCTTTGAATTATATTGTCAACAGAAGTAGAATACTTAGTTGTTTGGAAAAGGATGTTTGAACTTGTTATTTCAATTCCATTTCCGTTTCCCATGTTTTTAATACTAACACCAGAAGTATTAGGTGGATTTGTTTTACGAAGATTGTTTATGCCAAGAATAGCAAATCCATCGGACAGATCATGTCTCCTTTGTTCTACTGGGTTGTTTATGCCACCCTCTATCCACCACTTGTCGTATGACACATCAGAGAATATAACCAAGCATTCATCCCCTTTTGCAGGGTGGAATGAAATAGCATAGCCTCCTGCCTGTTGGAGAACAACAGGTACATTGATCAAAAGTGGATATTCAACAAAGGAAACAGATCCATCTTCATTTACGATCCTTTCGCGGATCAATGGTTTTGCTTCCACAGTATTTTTGCCTTGATCGTAGCTTTGAATAACACAAGGGAGGCAGACATGAATTCCAAAGGAAATGGAATTCTTAAGCGCCTCCAACTTTGAGTTTTCAGAACCATAAAGTTCACTTATTGGAATCATGTCTAACCTCCTTGCTTATATTATATCACAGAATTCCTTGTTTGTAAAGGATGAATTTACCACCCATAAAAAGCACTTCCAGCTATCATAGAAGGCAATAGGCCAGCCTGGGAGACAGCTTCTATTTCCGTGTACCAATCTTGCCCTTGAGTATCTCCCCGATGAGTAAGCTTTATAACCCGGTAAAGGCCTTCATTATCTAGCTGGCGAACAGCATTGCCAACCTGGTACTGGTAGCCTTTGATCAGAGTATTGTCAATGTGGAAAAAGCCATTGGTTTTAACAGAAGGGTCAAGGAGTACGGTGCAGGTTATTCCTTGGTTGTTTTGTGCAGGTGTTCCAATTAAGCCGTTTCTTGGTCCATAACTTTTAACTACGTTGCTTGGCTGTTGCTGGATGTTAACTATGTTAACCTTGCCATCTTCGGAGTAGTAAGAACTGTTTTCAGAAGAAGCAATCTGGGAAAGGTAATCCCTGGACATCCCGAACATAACTTTGCCTCTTGGATACTTGGTATTCATTTCAGTAATGTAGCCAAGTTCTGTTGAAACAGAAGCCTTCGAAGCAAGTGCGTTAACCGCATCCCGGGCAGTTTGCTGGGAAACAAGTGCCACGTTTATGATTCCGTATGCAGTGTATCGGTCGTTGTCCATAGACACCAAGGTTAGAACATAGTCAACCCCATCTTCTTTTGAACGTATGGTTTGAATTATGTTGCCAACGAAGATTTTGCCGTACTGACTACCAACATAGCCAGCTTCAATGATTATCCGCTGGCCTTGCTTGATTATCTTATTTTCATCTTCTGGGTTAAGGTTGTAGATTTGAACAATAGATTGATTAGCTTCCATCTGGGAGGTTTTCACTATTTCAAATGTACACCTTAATTGGGATACGTCAAAGGATTTGCCACCACCTATATCAACAAACACCCGGTATCGTCTTCCATACAGCCAATCCGATTCAACGAATGTTTCCTTCTTGACCCGGTAATATTCACCAGAAGGGAGTAGGACATCCGTATAATCGTAAGACGGGGTTGATTGATAACCCTGGGAAACGATATCCGTATTGTTCGTTGTATAAGTTGTATCCTTGTACCCAGTAACCAAGCCAGAGCCATCGAATTGTTTGCCAACGATAGTGCTGATATTTTGGAAACCAAGGTAGTCAGCTGGGTTTATGGTATACTTTGTATGATCAGTAAGTTTATTTGCCTTTCCTGGGGATACTTCAAAATGTAAATGGGATCCGCTTACGTTGCCAGTTGAACCTTGTACCCCTATTTTCTGTTTCGTATATACAGTAGAGCCTTTCTTAACAGAAATAGAAGCAAGGTGCTGGTATAAGCAGGAATAGCCATCGTCATTAGCAATCAGAATGTAGTTTCCACGATACTTGTTGTACCCAGTTTCAACTACTTTGCCTGTTGCACAACTAACGATGTTTTTGTTTGAAACACCAACCAGGTCCAAACCTTTGTGGTTTGTAGAGCTTGTTCCTTTTGAAGTAGCAAATGCCTTGCGGTTTCCATACAGGGAAGTAACCCTGAATTTTCCATTGAATGGATATGCTCTGGAATAGCTAGACATCGTTATCACTCCAAGCAAGAACAAAATCTGTTCCAAGGTTTTCGTTGTTTGGCATACTTAATTTTTTGTTTGAAATCGGAGCTATGTAAGCGTTACCTATAAATTTGTATCCAAACTGCTTAAGCAGGTTTGCAAAGTCATAAGTTGAGCACAAAATCGGAATGCCAGCAACTAGATACTTCTCAGTTTGTTCATCAGAAATATCCATGACCCAGTACTCAGCTTGGTAATTGTATCTTAAGTTTATAACAAAGTATTTATTTTCACCATTTACTGGAATCGAAGTAGAAAAAGTCTGGTTTGGGGAATTAGTAAGCGGAACCTTGTACATATCACGAACCTCCCAACCAGCCAGCTATCATGGACAGGATTGACTCCCGTTCAGAGTCATTTAGATAAGAAGAAGAAACGTTTCCCATTTCCGTATTGACAGTAGTTTGATCTGCCAAACTTATTTCGACAGTTCTAACTCTAGCCACCGGGAGTTCAACCAAAGAAACGTTACACTTCAATCCCCAAAGCTGTTCATCTGTGTCTTCCGTACTCAGGGTTTGAATGATCATGTTTTCGTATAACCCCAACCTGGTTAACACAGAAACAGCAATACGGTCGGACTGGATTTTCTTAAGTACTTCAAATGCCTTGATTGACCTGGACCAAGATCCAGAGAATTGACCCGGAATGAGGGATTCATGGACGTCAGACATAAGGATGGTCATTTCAACCTTCTTGGGTTTCATATAAGAATGATCCGTTATACTTGAGCCATCTTCTACAGTATGGGAAGTTAGTTCCAGCTCGGAAGTATGGTTAACAGAAAGAAAACCATCAAAGAAATAACCACCTATGTTGGTCTTGCAGTAAAGCAGGGAGTCATATTCCATGCTTCTGAAGTTTTCCAGGTTTTTAGGGTAATAGGCCATGAACTCCCTCCTTTCATCTTATTGCACTGGTAACAGGACGAGAACCAAAAATACCTTGGCCAATCTTTTGGCCAACAGTATAAGGATCTTTGCCAGAACCAGAGTAGTTCACGGTAACGTTGTTTGTAAAATTGTTTGTCTTGTTACTAGCCAACCCAGCAAAGCCGCCTCCACGGGTAGAACGTTCAGCTTCAGCAGTAGATCCACCACCATAGCCAAAAATTCCAAGGAAATCATCAAGCCAACTTTTGAAAGCAGAACTTGTATCACTTCCCCAGTCCATGAAATCTTGTTTAGTATCTGGGTCAAGCGGATTTAACAAGAATGGAATGCCAGTGTTAACCAAACCAAGAGCAGCATTTATGAATTCCAAGCCACCCTGAATGACAGAACCAATAACCTGGAATGCAGTGCTTATTGCCTTTGCAGATTTTTCCATCAAACCAAACTTGTCATTCATTTCCTTAAGTGGGGAAAGGGTTTTAGAAATAGTATCTTTTATTGCATCCACGTTATCCAGTATCTTTCCAATGGTTATTTTCGTTTTACCAAATATTGAATCTTCATCGTTGAAAGCATCAGTCATGGCCTGCCATTTATTGCCTAAAAGGGATTTGCCCCCTTCCTTCCAAGTCATATAGTCTTCTAACAAAAGAAGGAGGGTGGTTAAGGCCATGATGAACACGCCCACGGGGCCAAGCTTCAGCATTCCAAGGAAAGCAGTAACCCCGGCACCTGCAGCCAATGCCTTGCGTGGAATTCGATCTAACAACCAGAACAGGCCTTCACCAAGCTTGACTACTATTTTTATTGTAACTTGACCAAGTCTAATAAAAATGTAGAAGAACTTAGCAACCTTTTCCATAACCCCAGGAAGTTTTTGTTCTAAGTAATCAAGCAGGCTAGAAACGTTGTTCCGTAGTTTGATTAGATCATTCCCAGTGTATTTGCCAAGGTAGTAAACGAACCATTGACCAGCATACTTAAGTAACACCTGAAATTTGTCAGTGAGATAAACGAAATCTCGAAGCAGTTTCAATGTTTGCTGTGCTTCAGCAGGTGCTTCTAAAGAAAGTCCAAAGTTTCTCAGGGACATCATCCTTTGGAACTCCTCGACAGTCATATCATTTATGTCACTGAAATCAGATCCAACAGCATCCAAAGCGGTTTTCAAAGCCCTGGCATTCTTTTCAGAAGTCCAAAGGTTTCTTGCCATTCTTTCCGTTTCCGTATCGAACTTAGCAGCATCTAATGCTACTTTACCTATTGCAGTATTAACAGCAATCAGGGTGGAAAGAATGGTTGCACCTGCCTTGATAGAAGAAGAAGTGACCATAGAGAACAAATTGGACAGCTTACTTTTAGAAGTGTCAATTTCAGCCATCGCTTTGTTCTTCGAGGCTTCATCTACAACGTGCTTGATTTTGATTAGGTAACTTTTAAGCACATCGACCTCAGCCATTTTTAATCACCTCTATCCAATGTGTCGTATGCCCTTTCTTTATTTTCGTTTTTAACTTCTATCATTTCAATGGCATCAAGCCAGTCATCGAAAGTATATGTACCATCCCATAGTTCATGTTGCTTCCACATACCATCGATGACTGGCAAGTAAAGTCTTACGTTTAAGTTTGGGTATTCGCAGTATTCGAAATTGGGCTGCCTGTGAGCAAACCTGCGAACCCCTCGTCTCCGAAAAAATCGGAGAAGTTAAAAGCAAGGCAGGATACGATCAATTGGAAACAGAGCATCATGTCCAAATCCATCACCCCGTAGGAGCCATTGCTGTTGATAACCGGAGTAGTGTTGCCAGGAAGCTGTTCATAAACAAAAGAAAGAATATCCTTCTGTAGGTCGATGAAGTCTTCCTTGGACATTTTCATGGTGTTTCCACCACCAATGTTGGCACCCACTGCCTTGGAAATAGCAGAACTAAGTCCAAATGGCAGAGTCATCGTCAGGATCTGCATCAAAATGTAATTGCCAACCATTGGGTCGAACTTCTTAAGAACGAAGGTTCTACCTCGAACCTCATAAATATCTTCCGTCTTTCTTTTATCCATTTAGATTCTCCTTACTGATATTCGATGTTAGCACACATCAAAGTCCAAGACTTGTCCTGGGATTGGGACTGGAACTGAGTATCAGCCTTCTTCTGATGGGAAACACCATAGCAAGTAAACACTTCACCAGTGGATTTGTTACGGATAACCATAGTAGCTCTAGCGAACTCGGAAGGAGCAGCAGTTTCAATATAGTTAGCGAATCCCTTCAGCCAAGTATTGAAGTCACTGCTCTGTAGGATGTCCAGGGTAACAGTTCCGTTCTTCTTAACAGACTTACTAACCACGACAGCAGCATCAGCAGACACATCATGCATGGTTACGTCATTTGCATAGGAAATGGAAATGTTGCCAAGTCCAGTGCCGTATGCAGAGAAAGATCCATAGGAAGGATGCTGGATAGTCAGATCAGTATCCTCGAAGGAGTAAGTATAAAATCTTGGCATATTATTCTACCTCCTTACTTATTAACAAAGACACGAATGACAACGTGTTCAATTGCACCGGTTGCCTTCAGTGCCACGTAAATCGGTGGAGTTACACGCTGGGCTCTATCGGAAGCAGATTGGGTATCCATGGAACCAGCCTGGATCAGGTAACCACCGGAAACAGCATCCCCAGCACTCAGATCGAGGACCTGTTCCCCAGTCCAAATGCCGGAACCAATGAAACCAATGTTGGCAATGGTATCACATGCAGCGGAAATGAAAGTGATGATGTCGTTGAGGCCGGACTCAGTCTGGGGGATCTTCTTTCTTGCGATCAAACCAGCGATTACGTTTTCCTGGATCAGGCTACGGGCAAGGTCGATGAAGTAAACCTCATCAATATGGTTACCAGAAGCAACCAGGCCAGGGTAGATGAAGGAATATCTCTTGGCAAAGTCAACATAGGCATTGCCGTGGTACCCCTTCAAAGCATCCAGCTGAACAGAAGTGATTTCAACAGGATCATAACCAATGACCTTTTTGAAAGCCATGGTATAGGCAGATCCTGCATCCGTGGAGTTCAGGCCACAGAACACACCCAGGACAGCACAGCTAAAGTAGTCAGCCGCAGAATAGAATCCTGCGCAGTACTTATAACCGGCGGACTGGAGGGTAGCCATGACGTTGGTAGTGCTGGCCTGCAGAACTTTGGCATCCTGGGTCTGATAGAACATGAAGGAAGGATTTTCGAAGGACTGAATGGCCAGAGCCACAGCAGTGATCTTAGAATCATCCACAGTTTCAGCAAAAGCAAAGCCATACCAGTCAGCGTTGAAAGTACGGCAAGCAGTCACTGCCTGAGCCTCAGTTTCAGCACTCATCTTGACGCCAATGCAAACCTTGCCAGGGGAAGGATTCTGAGAGAAGTAAGCCTGAGCAGCCTTGAACTCCCCGTTGGTGGTAGCAAAGCCATCAGAAACCATCTGAGTTGCATAGTTCTCCCTGGTATAAACCTTGACACGGTTCTGAGCGGTTAACACATCAGAAGTACCGATTATCAGGCCAGTACTAAAGTCAGAGACAATAGCCTGTGGCTGAGTAACCTGGACATCAATGTCAATGATCTCACTAATGGGAACACTCATTGTTTATAACCTCCAATCATTTATTGTAGATAGTAGTAATATTTGCAGATTCAAAAGCAGGGGTAATTTCTTCAACAGAAATAGTATTGTAGAACTTAAGGTTAAGATCACAACGCTTGAACCACTGTGCGTTGAATTGCTCAGGTAAATAAGTTGGTCCTTCTGTTCGGTCAGGAACCAACTTCAGATAATTCTTGGCCAGGTAGTGTCTTGAGCTTTCAAAATAAACCTTTTCATTTAAAAGCTGTGCTAACTCCTGGCAGTTTGGGCCATAGAACACAACCTTGAGATTGACTGTTCTTGAAGATTGTTGAGTGAAAGTATATTCGCTTGTTTCTTGATTGTATTCCTTGAATCTATTTTTGAACTTAAGATTGTCATCAATATCGTTTGTAACATTCACATAAGCAACGTTGGTATTTATATTTTGTGAACCTTTACCACGTTGATCATACATGAGTAAAACCTTGTCGGAGTCAAGACCAGTTAACGTTGAAACAAAATCGGCTAACAGCAAACTTAACTCTTCCATAGATTGCAGTAAGGTTGCCATTACATAACCTCCTGTTTCAACTTATGACAGACAGACTTGCAGAAGCCATACTGAGCATCATCCATGCAGTTCATTACAGCATATTCCAAGCCTTGCCATACTACGACATCAGATAGAAATGTTGAAACAGAACCTGGGTCAGGTAACCCAGTTGTATAAAGCGGTTTATAAGTAAACACGTTTATTGCTTCAGCATTTCTATCAGACTCTGGTTGCATATCCGTAGATCTATCGTTTGCTATTGTAATTATTCCAGTTAATTTTAAGGTTTGCGGTTCATTTGGAACAACCTGGTGATTAACAATAGAGTAACTGGTTCTTTTAACTGTGACTCCGTTTGGTTGGGTAAAATCGGGGTCACCTATGAGTTCTGCTATGTTGATCATTTCCTAGTCACCCCGTTTATTTCCACTACGTATGTTATCGACTTCCTTAACTCACCCGTATCAATTAAGGGTTTTGGATCAGTACTCCCTTTCTTCCTTTTCCTTGCCTGCACCGATGGGGAGTTAGGCTGCCAGTTGTTCTTTTCGTTGGTGAACCATGCACGGGAGACGTTTTGCCCCCTCATGCCAGTAAGTTCCATTTGCCTTTTAAACCCTTCTTCGTCGCCTTCTAAAGCTAACAGCGCAGCCTTTTCCAGCATTTTATTTAAACGTTCCTTGTCATTTCTTATTGCAGGTTCAATAACTGGTCTTGCTGGAATGTGATTAACAGGAGAACCATTTGTATGAATGAACAACAGCTGTGCATTTGTAACTGTGTTATCTTCCTCAGCATTTTCTCTTGCAGCTTCACTTTCAGGGATTCCAACGTATACACCAGATTTTTGAATCATATTAAGGGCTTTGAAAACCTTCTTTGTGTTATCCATAGTTACTTCAACTTCTACCTTAGCCATTTACCCACATCCCAGGTTTTCCATAAAGCTTAGTCAGAGTAATAAGCATCTGGCCGTATTTAGTCAGCTTCCATGTTCCATAGCCAGCCATATCATCAGTTCCTAACAAATCATAGGAAATAGAAAGGCCATCCACAGATTTAGAAGTAGCAACACCAGTTGGTAGTGCACCACGTAAAGCATTTGCCACAGACACATCTTCTGGGTTGTTTATCATTTGCATATACATGGTCATCATGTGAGCAATGTACAGGCACATGATATACTTCCAAGTGCTTTTGAATCTGTCATACTTAATGGATTTATCAGCCATAACAAGGAACAGGTTGAACAACTCTTCTGGAATGTAATTGCCATCATCATCCTTGTTATCAACACCAATCGGGAAAATGGGGAAGTAGCTAAGGAAATCGTCCTTTGTAAACTGCGGATTGTCAGTAAGGATTACGTTGGAGGCCCCCTTGAAAGCTTCCATAAACATTGTAGCGTTGTTGTTATATCCAAGCATGCCCCAGATATTTATGTTAGCCATCAAAGGGGCCTCCTTTCGAAAATTAGTTGTTGTTGATGCTCAGCTTATAAGCCTCGTAAATGCGGCCCTTATACTGGCCCAGCTTCTCCCCCTCAATGGGCTCGACGTTCAGCTTGGTACCCTCCTGGAAAGTCTCTTCCCGGTTCATGGTTTTCAGCTTCTCCTTATACTGGGCAACGGGGTCAACAGAATCAACGTGGGTGTCGACGTGTTCAACCTCAGCCTTTACTTCATCCACGTGGGTGTTGATGACGGAAACGTCACCACACTTATTGGCCAGGATGAACATAGGATCAGAGGTGAACCGCTCGGGCATATCCTGGAAAGAATTGGGGACAGTCACGAAACAGTCGATCTCCCCAGTAATGCGATTTGCACCAGGGCCAAACTGGAAAGCCTTTTTGGAGTAAATTCTTACCATTTTTAAAACTTCCTTTCTTTACTTCTCAGCGTCAGCAGCCACACAGGCCTTGACAGTTTCCTCGAAAGCCACAGGATCATGAGCAGCGAAGCTCTTAACAAGATCATTGTAGTGGCGACCAATGAACTTGTTGACCTGGGACTCAGTAATCCCAACAGGCAGCTTGTGATCCACAAGGAAGTGGGCCTGGGCAATGGTCAGATCAGGCAGCTTGTTATCCTCACAGCACTGGAAAATGCCATAGATGTAACTAGCGTTCATTTCACATTCCCCTTTCTTAAATTAGATGCCGTCCACGTAACGGGCGGGCTGGTAGTAGTTGAACTTCACCTGACCCATCTGAGCGGCGTAGATGGTGATGTAAGCGAACTGCAGAGCCACAGGCTGGGTCATAGCACGGGTCAGAGGAACAGGCAGATCGAAATACAGCTTATCCTCGTCATTAACATAACCAACCATGCGGTCGGTGTTACCCTGGCCAGCACCCACGCACCAACGGCAGGGCACGATCTGCAGGTTCTTCCCGTTCTGCTTGGCCATGTTGTTCTTCAGCAGATAGCTCAGGATGTTCTCGTCGCCGGAAGTGCCGATCCGGGTACTGACCAGGTAGGCGTACTTCTGAGGCGGCAGCAGGATGTGGTTGATCATGGCAGAGTCGTCGTACTCAGAAGCAGCCCAACCCTCGGTGATCATCTTGTTAATATCCCACAGGATCTCGTCCACAGTCTTGGTCACCCAAGTGGCAGTGCCAGCAGAGCCAGCATCGGCCATGCTTCTGACGATGTTGGAGTCATTCACCAGGCCGGGAATGCCAACAGAAGCGAAACCACCATAGACCAGCTGGTCAATAGCCTTGTTGTGGTTCAGTCGGATACCCTTGTCAAGGATAGCATCAATGGAGCGGCCGATGGTGGCGTACTTCTGAGCATCCACAAAGGGAATCTTCATGCCCATGGCCCAGGTGAACACCTTGTAAATATCCTTGTTGATGTTGGCCTGCATGACGTTAATAACATCAGTAGAACCACCAACCAGGGACAGGTCGTTGGAACCAGTGGTGCCGTACTCCACGTTCATGGTGGAGGTAAAGTCAACCCAGCCACCGCCAGTCTTGGCAACGATATCACGAGGCCAAGTGACAGAAGTCAGAGGCTCACGGATCTTGGGGTCACGCTTCTCCAGCTCGCCCTCCAGGAAAGCCATGCCAGTGGAAATGCCGGCAGCATCCATGGTACGAATGCCGTTGCCCAGGGAGGCATCGGTCATCATCTTAACACTGGAATTCCCCCCAAAGGAAACACCAGAATGGGTATCGGTAATGATATTAGCCATATTGTTCTACCTCCTCTTGTTAACCCTTAGCCCGGGTCTTGATGGTAACCTCAGCAATCTTGTTGCTGTCCATGTCACCAGTGGTCCACTCGATGTTGGTAACCTGGATGGTGTTGGTAGAGTCGGCCTGGGCCTCGAAGCCACCAACAACACAGTCGGCATAACTGGCATTGGCAGTGATACGGACATACACCGCAGCCCCAGCCTTGGGGGTACCACGCTGGCACTTCACAGTGCAGTTACCACGGACCAGGACATCACAAGGGGACTGGGCCACGTAGTCAGGGTTGCTCTGAGGGTTGTAGGTGTTGGCCTGAACAACCTCTCGGACAGCAATGCCGGCCACAGCAGCAGCAGCATCACCAGTGGCAACCAGCCGCCAAGTGTTGTCGTCCTTCAGAGCCACTGCCTGACCAAAACCGATGGTACCATCGGCAATGCGGTTCTGAACAATGGAGTCAGCAGTGCGAGAAACAGTGCCGGCGTAACCATTGTTCATCTTGATTCCAATAGTAGTTCCAGGCATATTACTTACCCTCCTTCATGTAATGGGGATTGAACTTCTCAGCCCAGGTCTTGCCCAGGTCGCAGTCAGCGTCGTTGTTAACAACAGACTTGTGGGATTCCATAGCCTTGTCAGCAGCCTTGCGGGAGATCTTCAGCAGATCGCCATACTGATTGCCACGGCTGATGTTGATCAGGCCAGCAAGGGCATCAGCAGCCTTCTTGCGCTCCCGGGGGTTCTTGATGTTGGCGATCATGGGCTTAATATCACCAACGTACTTCCGGATGTTGACCATAGAATCGTTGATCTTTTCAGGATCCACGGTGACGTTCTCTTCGCCATCCTCATCATGAATGACCAGGTCGTCATCATCATCCTTGGTGTCTTCCTTGGCCTCCAGAGCATCGTCCAGGTTCTTCATAGCCTGGTCCTTGATGACACCAGCCTTCAGCAGAGCACGAGTGACAGCATCAGCCACCTTGGCCTCCAGCTTATCATCGTCATCCTTGGCCTTGTTGTCCTCAGGATCTTCGTCTTTGGTCTTGTCGATGTCGGGATCTTCGTCCTCGTTCTCGCAAAGGGCATCCTTGACACCATTGACCATCTCCAGAGCGTCCTCAGCCAGCTCCTCAGGGATAGCTTCATCCATGGCCTTCATCTTCTCCAGAAAGCCACGAATGGAGCTCATGACATTTGCGGAATTAGCCATTTGTCATACCTCCATTTTAGTAATGTGTATTGCTTTTTGAATGTTCTTAACAAAATGATATTTACTGAGAATGGTTTTCTTGTCCTTTATACAAACGGTATGACCAGCCCTGCCGGATGTTACCAGTGCCACGTGGTTACCGATTATATTTGCTTGATGATAGTTTCCGTTTTCGTCTTGCACATATTCACATTCATAGCCAGCTGAAATTTCTCTCTTGCCTGAATAGATTTCATTTACGACTATTGGATCCCGGACGATAATGTCAGCAACTAACTTGTCACTGTCATCACCTTTGCCTCTCCTGACATCCTTGACCTCCCCTTTGGAATACATGGCCCAGTTGTCAATGTTAACCTCGTCGGGTGGATGGTTGTCAGTAAAAGGTTTGCCCTCAAAGGAAGCTATCGCCTTGTCACTGAATACATCCTTCTCGTCCCGGTTAACAGTGATAATGGAGTTTCCTTCCAGGCCAATTTCAGAAGCCAGGTATTGGTACGTTCCTGTTCTTGCGATGGGAACGTTGTGGCAGATCAGGTAACCCTCCGGGGTTTTGGTTATATTCTGGGATATCTTGGACCCATAATAGGCTCTTGCCAAGTTATCACCTCCCTTAACCTATAGTATATTATAACACATAATAAGTGATTTGTAAAGGACTTTTTAAGAATTATTTGTAAATTCTTCGGTCACAATAAATGCTATGGCCATCGGTGAAGAATTCGTAAACAATTGTCATGCCATTTACAGCAGTGATATCCTCCCCAGAATACAGGGTAGAATCAGGGAACACCAGCTGGTTCTTAGTAGAAGCACCATTCGTAGCAACAATGGTATAATCCACGCCCTGTCTCATGTTTTCGATATTACCAATAGTAACATTGGCAGACTCAGCAGCTAAGCTAACAATCATGTTTCGGTGGCCAAGCAGATCCAAGCCAGAAGGATCGTTCAGAAGTTCAACAGTTACTTCCTCGAATCTCTGAATATCAGCAGGATTGAAACCACAGTCAGCTCTCTCAATGTTAGGCATTTTGTATACCCTCCTTATTCATAAATCCATACCTTGTACGTACCAGAAGTAGCTCCAGAAGTACCAAGTATTAACGAAGTAATGTAAGGCTCATCTTTTAACAAAGCACGGCTAAATGGGCTTTGGACAAAGCTATCAGAATCCATATTGTTAGCGGGGGAAGTTGACTGACAGACCCACATACCGTGCCTTGTGAACATTTCAGCGGTGCTATATGGGTTTGTTTCGTCCAATGATAAAATGTTTTCCAGTATCTCTGTATTGTTATAAAAAGCCCGGATTGAAGTATCTGCTGAATAGGTTCCACTTCTTGTGTGCTGAATGTAGTAGCCTTTCGCAGAAAGGTTGTTAATCACAACACCAGCTTCAGAGTCCTGGTACTCATATTCCCCAAGGAATTTTACGGTACCCTCTGAAGCACTTTCTTCATCACCCCAGGCAGGAAATGGAATTCTTGGTTTTTCAACAGAAATGTCTTTCCCAGGGGTACTTGGGGTATATGGCAAAGCTATCACCTCACATGATTTGTTCGAACCTGGTTTTTGTCATGGATTGAATGCTTCCATTGTAATAAACCCTATGTGGCCAGCTAACATCATCCACTTCCAAGAGTGGCTCCTCGTAGCACCTGCAGTTCCATATATTGCCTGCATGGTAGTTTCCAACAGAAGGAAGGCCAATTAAAGCTTCTGGGGAAGGTGGATCAGAAAAGTTAACCAGCACCCCATTCATGTTTCGGTGGGAAGGTCTAACCCGATCCCCATCTTCTGCAGTACGCCATACATACCAGTCAATGCCAAGGTTTTTACTTCTTGCTTCGGTTACAGCAGACATTGTTTTACTAACTTCAGTTCTAGCTATCAACCTGGCAGAAGCCTTGGCATGTTGGTCAGTGTATTTTGTTATTTCCTTTGCTATCTGGGAAGCCCTCATACCTTGAATACCAAGATCAAATATATCCTTTGTAACCTTGTCAGCAGTATCGGCAGGGAGGGTTCTTATTAACAAAGAATTTTGATAAACTTGGTCTTCGATGGTTTTTTTGTGGTCTTCCTGAATTTCCTTTAGCAGCATCCTGTACATGAATGGGTTTTTGGTAGCCTTTTTGGCAGCTTCCCTCCAAGTCCTCATGTTCATAGTAGCTAAAGGAGTAACCATCCTTCTAACACTGATATCAATGAATTTAAGGAATGGTTCTGAGTTTTGAAATGCAGAACACTTAGAAGCAAAGTCATCAGTTGAAGTTGACTTCCTTGCGATCTTCTTCAACATTTCAGCTAACTTGTTAAGGGATTTAAGGAATTGATCTTCAATCCTTTTTGATGAGTCCCAAGATTTGTATTTCATAAACGTTCTATATCGTAGGCTTCCCAGTTTGGTTTAATCTTATGCAGTTCCTGATTGATTTGCCACTTAACATGTTTCGGATCAGTGGATGTGCTTTCAAATTTTAAGAACTGCTGAACTGGCTTGGTTTTGCTCCCGAACCGTTCCCTAACCTTATATCTATATTTATATATATTATAGTCTATAGGGCTAGATTGTATTTTAACAAAGAATTTGTTGTTGGATTCCTTTACTAGGTCAGCATTGCCTTTAGCGTAGTTCAATGCCTCCGAGTAGGTTGGGAATTCCATTTTGTTATCGCAGGAATGAATTGCTTTGGATATCAGGTCTTTTACCTTTTCAGGCAGATCCTTTTGACCTTTGCTTTCTTCATTCCATTGTTCAACTTCTTCTTTGCCAAGTTTAGCTTTACCAGCAGGGGAATTGAAGAACCTTCTTTGTGCCTCCGATTTGTATGGCATTAAGAATTGGCCTCCTCCCTGCCTTGGATTTCTTTTTGCAGTTCGTCAGGATCTAAGTTGTATAAGATTTCCTGAAGCTCCCCAACATGAATTTTTTCTTCGTTGGCTATATCTTGGATTTTAGTTCTGATTTCAACATCAGAAATATGTGGAGCCAAAGAAAGGTAACTATTGATTGCTTCGTTTTCCTCGTTGATCTTTTGTCGGATTTCTATTGCTAGCCTTTTAGTATCGAACTTTTCATTAGCAGTAGTTACTTCTATTGCTTTATCTATAGTTTTCATATTAATCACCAAGCATTTTCAAGGGAAGAGATAGACTTTGCAATCATATCCTTTACCTTGTTGATGGTTGGCTCGTTGATCATGCCAAGAACAGAATTTGCAGTTTTAAGGGAACCAATCGCCCTTCTGATGTACTGAACATCCTGTGGATCGAATTCAGTTTTGTCCATGGCTTTAATTGCCTGGTCAATGGTTTTAGAATCCAAGGCTTTTGCATTGTTAAACATATCAATCTTTAAATGGTTAACAATTCCATTCTGGCCAACAACAGTCACGTTGTCCCCATTAATCTTTATTACTTTGAATTTCTTCCCCATAACTTCATAAGTTTTGCCAATCATCGGTTTTGCATCCCTGGTATTAACCACAGTAGCAGGCTTAAACTTATTTGAGTTATAACCATGACCTCCATTGGGGTTTCCAGTATTAGGAACATTCATGCAGAGAATAGGATCATAATGCATAATCAGATTTCCCTTCTTTCCAGTTTAGTTAGGAACCAGTTTAGTAACTTGTTAACAAAAGGAATGTGGATAATTGCTTCGATAAAAAGGGCAGAAGCCAGGATGTACATCCAGAACACAACGAAGGTTAACATTCACTTCACCTCCCCGAGATCCATCATCTCTACTACCACGTAGCCTTTAGACTTGTGAAACCAAATATGGTTTTTGTAGTTGTAGATTGAAATAGTGTATCTGCCACGGGGAGTATCAAAGCTGTTCTGCTTCAGCATAGTGCCGAACATGGACACATCCATTGGGGTAATTTTATTTTCCATCTTTTATTGCCTCCTTTATATCTTACTTACATTATAACACAAAATTTTGGTTTTGTAAAGGATAATTTTTAAAGTTCTTCTTCGGCTTCCTGTTCACATTCGGTTCCGTATGCTAAATGCCATTGAGTTAATTTAGCATCTATTTCTGATTGGTCCCGTTTCGGATCAGGTTCAAACAAAGGACAGTACTTAACGATAAAACTGGGACATGGTTTCTTTATAACCTTAGCGCCATGCTGAACATTAAAGTAAATCATTGTTGGTTCAGCTATCCAGCCCAGAACTGGTTTGAAATGATTTGCCCAGGGACAGCAGTCAGAAGCATCAGCTTTTCTACAGTCCCAGCATTTAGTTGGATTGTTCTTTTTGTAATTTGCTACTTCTACTGCCTTTTTATATTGCTCTTTCATACACAAGATATACCGATTATGACAGCACCCGATTTGCTAAATTTGTTCATAGCCAGTTTCCTTGCTTCCTGGGCGGACCTTGCGTATATAATATATATATATTCTGATATATTAGTTTCAACAAAGAAAGGAAGGGTTTCAGTTTCCTTGATCGCTATCCTCAGGGCCTTCCTTATTTTCCTTGTTTCCTGGAATTTTGTCCACATAGCTTTCAAGCTCGTTAGAAGCATTTTCCTCTTCCTCCTTCTTTTTCTTGTCTTCTTCTTCAGCTTCCTGGATCATCTCATCAGTAATATTGGTCCACAAACCAGTCAGCGGGGTTTGGTGTTTCATTTCCCGGAGTGCCACAGCCTTGGAAATAAGGTTGGCAGAAACAGCATCAAGGATAGGCTGGAAGGATTTCTGGGCCAAATCAGCTTTATCCATATCAGCAGGTCTTCTAACAGGATTGAACTGGATCTCAAGGTCATCAGGCAGTTTACCAATGGTGGACATTGTAATAATGCGGATTAGTTTCTCCAGCGGAGTTCTAACAATAGATTCCTGTTTTTCCTGGATGGTATCGTAGTAGTTCTGCAGTGTTTCCTCCCCGTTATTGAACCCAGAGGGGGAACGGCCAAACAGTTTATCCACTGGGATCTCAGCTGCACCGGAAATGTCAAGCATGAAGGATTCGTAAATGGAGTTAAGGCCTTCAAAGGAATTGCTATGCATTTCAAAGGAGTCGTCAGCATCCATAACCATAGTGCCGGTATTGCACATCAAGTGGTTCATGGTCAGCATGGTGTTGTACACCCGGTTAGCAGCCTCCTGGTCGCCAATAGAAAGGAGCTGGCCTAATTGCTGCATTTTAAACACACGAATATTGGAAAGGAAAATCAAGAAGGAAAGGTTGGCAGATGTGTCATCCCGCTTCTTAAGTTCGGTGAATACGTGTTCCAGTTCAGAAGCACCCCAGAAATTCTCAGCTACTTCCTCCCAATATGGGAGGGTACGGCCTACGATCTTAATAATACGAGAGTGGTGAACCCGGATAGATCCATTAAATCCATCAGCACTAATCGTGTAGTACTTGGGTTTTCCAAAGTCAGGGTCGGAAATGTCATCGATAACTTCAGCATCTGGGTTAATACCAGACCAGCGGTCAACAATGAAACAGCCTTTGTAAGATCCTGGCATAATGGTATCGAAGTCAAGGGGCTGGGACATGTCAGGTTGGTTTTCGATCATCGGGATCAAGCAGCAACCACCATACAGTCTTGCCCACTTAAGGCACTCAAGGAA
>ERZ808278.229-NODE-229-length-43843-cov-3.844295_pt1 | contig 43843 bp, 33 predicted proteins | sample MGYA00521239_ERZ808278 | MGnify/ENA primary metagenome ERZ808278 (study PRJEB31516, sample SAMN03275600) | gut metagenome | biome: mammalia-associated habitat; material: feces | host: Papio cynocephalus | place: Kenya | collected 2012-07-17 ... | reverse complement strand
CATTCAAACTAGCTCGCGCTGTACTATTTATGTGATCCATCATCCTGTTTCCATCTTTCTGCGTTAGCTCATTAAAAGAACTTCCATTCGGAAGGATTCTCCGAATCAGCTCATGTTTCACCTCAATATCGCCTTTCTAATATGGACCTCCTGCATGTCCTATCTACTTTGAATTCTTTCTCTTTACGCCTTTGACGTTACTTCACTTTCCAGATACGCCCTTTTTCTTAAGGTGCACTTGTCCTGATCAAAAGAATGGATGGTTTTTCTTATTCGTGTTAAGGATGGCATTAATGAGAAACTATATGCATCTCGCTGGTAAATTTGAGTAAATAAATAATTTTTTAGATAGATTTCAATTAACCTCTATTCTGTGCTTCTACCAAACTTCCACCGCAATACATCTTACGAAGCTTTGGTTTTTCAATTTTTCCAGTAGGATTACGTGGAATATCTGCAAAAATAATCTTATGTGGTCTTTTATACCTTGGCATCTTCAAACAGAACTCATTAATTTCTTCTTCCGTTGTTGTACAACCAGGTTTCAACTCAATGATTGCTGCACAAATCTCACCTAAACGTTTATCAGGAAGACCAATTACTGCAACATCATGTATATTAGAATTGGTACGAAGGAAATCTTCAATCTGTACTGGATACAGATTTTCACCACCACTAATAATAACGTCTTTTTTGCGATCCACAAGGAAAATAAATCCGTCTTCATCTTCCTGTGCCATATCTCCTGTGAACAGCCATCCATCTGAAAGAACCTCTGCTGTTGCTTTCGGATCGTTATAGTAACAGGTCATAACACCAGGTCCTTTTACTGCAAGTTCTCCAATTTCGCCTTTTGCAACTGTATTACGGGTTTCATCCACTATTTTCACTTTCCAGCCAAAACCTGGTTTTCCGATTGCACCAACTTTATGTATATTTTCTACCCCAAGATGTACACAACCTGGTCCAATGGACTCGCTTAAACCATAGTTTGTGTCATACTGATGATTTGGGAAATACTTTTTCCAATGATTAATCAGGCTTGGTGGAACTGGCTGTGCGCCAATATGCATCAAGCGCCATTGGTCTAATTCATAATCCTCTAACTTTAACGTTCCACTGTCAAGTGCTTCTAGAATATCCTGTGCCCAAGGAACTAAGAGCCACACGATGGTACATTTTTCTTTGGAAACAGTATCCAGAATAAATTCAGGCTTTGTACCTTTTAGAAGCACTGCCTTGCTTCCTGATAATAAACTTCCAAACCAATGCATCTTAGCACCGGTATGATATAAAGGAGGAATGCATAAGAATACATCATCCCTTGTCTGTCCATGATGATTCTGCTCTACACGGCAGGAATGCATCAAACTCTCGTGATTATGTAAAATAGCTTTTGGAAATCCCGTTGTTCCAGATGAAAAATAAATAGCTGCATCATCTTGATCTGTAATTTTAATATTAGGAGTCTGGCTAGAACTGTTGGCAGTTAAACTGGTGTAGTCTTCTGCAAAACTTGGACAGCCCTCTCCAACATAGAAAAGCAAACGGTTTTTGCTGATGTTATCTGCAATTTCTTCTACACGTCCAATGAATTCTGGACCAAATACTAAAACATCCACCTCAGCAAGATTTACGCAATATTCAATTTCTTCTGGTGTGTAACGGAAATTAAGTGGTACTGCTAATGCTCCGACTTTTAAGATACCAAAATAAATTGGCAGCCATTCTAAACAGTTCATAAGTAATATTCCGACTTTGTCTCCCTTTACAACCCCACGCTGTAATAAAAGATTTGCAAAACGGTTTGCCTTTTCATTAAATACATTCCATGTTATTTCACGACGATAATGGGTTGTTGGATTAGGTTCCATTAACTCATATTCTTTCCAAGTGACTCTTCTCACTTCTTTCACTTCTGGATTTATTTCTACTAAACAAATATCATTCCCATACATTTTACAATTTTGCTCTAGTACTTCTGTTATTGGCATTGTTCTAACCCCTTTACCGATTCAAATTTTATCTCTTTACTATATTAATTTAAAACTTTAATGCATTTATCCATTAAAGTTAAATATACCTTTTTTAGACTGAAAAGTCAAGGTTTTAGGGGGTTTTTCATATCTATTCATGATAACGAAAAAGAACTGAGTCTGCAAATCATTGCGAACCCAGCCCTTTTCTCTCAAATTTTATAGATAGTCATATAAAACTAAATTTGTATTCAATCATATAAAACTTCTAAATTGCCACATTCAAGATTTGTGTAACTAGACCAGTCTTGCTGATTAATACGAATCTGAAGTTTTAACTCACCACTTGTAAATATTAGACCTTTGTCGAAGGAAATATCAACATATCCATCACCAAATGTACCTTTTACATGGGCTGTGAATGCTACATAGTATGGTGCTTCTGGTGTTTGAAGACCTGCATTATCACACCAGAAAGACTGTTCTTTTGAATCATCTTTTGTATAATGGAAACGAAGTGTAAGTTTCGATGTATCAACTGATAATCCATTAGCTGGTTTAATGGTATAAGTCTGATTAATGGTACTTCCTACAGTAGTCTTAACTGTTACATCTGGATTTAACAATACAGGAACTCCAGTTGGATCAACAGGTGTTTCACTTGGTACAACAGTTGTTGGAGTAGGCTCTTTACTTGGTACGACTGGTGTTGTAGCAGGTGCTTCACTTGTTACTGCAGGTGTTTCACTTACTGCAGGTACTTCGCTTGTTACCACTGGCTCTTTACTTGGCTCTACTGGTGGTTTACTTGTAATTACTGGCTCCTTGCTTGTTACCACAGTATCACCAACAACACCGTAGAATGCTGGTTTTGCTAAATAGTTATCATCAAATAAGCAAGGATATTGTTGTGCTCTCCAGGAGTCGCAGTCACGAACACCCCAGAATGTAATGGAGTTAAAGTTAATACCTTCACTCATTAAAGATTTGATACAATCAAAGAATCCTTTTACTTTAGTACCTTGTGCTTTTAATCCAGATTCAGAATGATCCCATGTTGTAATATCAAACTCTGTGATTTCAAGTTTAACATTTGGGATGGAAGCAAACTTACGAGCAGCAGCTTCAAACATGCTTACACTTGGGAAATCGGTACTTAAATGCATTTGCATACCAATTACATCAATAAGGCCTTTATCTGCTAAATTACTACAGATTTTATAAATCATGTTTGCTTTCGCACCCATGTATTCGTTGTAATCGTTATAAGCTAAGTTAGTACCTTCTGGAGCATATTTTCTAGCGTAAACAAATGCCTGTTCAATAAAGTCTTCACCAATTACCTGCATCCATAAAGAGGTATCTTTGTTTGCTTCTGTTCCCGCAGGTCTATAACCATTTCCATTATTTTCTACTGCTTCATTTACAACGTCCCATGTATAAATCTTTAGGTTTGGGTATTGTTCTTTAATTGTTTCAAATACTGTCTTGATGTAGTTCTCAAGTCTCTTTAACATAACTTCTTTCGATACAAATTTTGCATCAGAAGCATCAGAATAATCTTCTGTAAAGAACCACTTTGGAGTCTGAGAATGCCATGCTAAAACATGACCACGGATTTCAATACCATTTTCTTCACAATATTTTAATATTGGAGCTGCTTTCGAGAATGAAATCTTTGGAGTTGTTTGATCTCCTGTCTCTTCCATGTATGCAATTGTTGCATCGCGGTCCAGTACACTGTCTGGTTTCATTTCATTTCCAATTGTTAAACTATTGAAGTGTTTGTTGATGATTGCTTTTTCGGATGAATTGAATTCATTCAATATAATAGATGTTCCAACTTTACAGTTATATGGAGCAAAAACATCTTTTAAAGAAGGAATGTCTTCCTCAATAGGTGCTGCTGGGTTCTTTGTAATCGTAATATCATCTACATAGAAGTCATGTGTTCCACCTTCCATATAGAATTTTACATTATCAATACCAGCTGTATATGTATAAGTTGCTTCAAATAATGTCCAGTTATTGCAGTAAACATTAGCTTTTGTTAAATTATTATAGGATTCTTTTCCATTTACAGTTGTAGCAACAGATAACATCATGTTCTGCTGATTTCCAACTTTATTATCATCATACATAACCCAAGCTTTTACTGTATAAGATTCTCCGTCTTCTAGTAAATCTTTTACGTCACAAGTAACGCCATTCCACGATTTTGTTCTGTTTGTAATTTTAATAGACTGCTTACCAGTATGGCTAGCCTCTGTAGTTAATTCAGTACTCTCATCGCCACGAGGTCCCCATCCTTCTGTGTCTTCACCTTCAAAATCAAAACTAGCAATTAATGTACCTTGATTTACCGTATCGGCTTTCGTTTTGACAGCAGGTGCAACAGATAAACCAGCCATTGCCATAACAGCTGCCATAAAGAAACTGATTTGCTTTTTGCAATTGTGCAACTTGAATCGTTTCATAAATATATACCTCCTTATAGATTATACTTTGATTATAGATAAAATATTTTTACCTTTCTACTGTTCTTGCTTAATATGTAGTATTTCATGTACTAACATATCGTGTATGTCAAGTATGCGAATCGTTCTTTTACTAAATTATATAGAGGAAAGAACAAATTCTCTAAAAGGAACTCACACTTTGTCACGCCGAGCGAGTGTCGCTGTCTTTTAGCGCTTGTTGCTGTACTTTAGCAGCTATCTTCCTAACCCGCTCGTGTGCATCCTGTGCCCTGTTTTTTAGGGCACTTTCTCTTATCCCAAAATCAAATATATCACAACTGCCACAAGGGTACTTGTAAGTCCCACTATCGCTTCGTACGGAATCAAACGCATTCTTTCCTTAATCCCCACATTGGCGGCATTGCCAGTTGCGTGGAAGAATGAACCATGAGGCAAGGAATCAATTACAGTGGCACCTGCATGAATCATTGCACCAGCCGACAATGCTGGAATTCCTGCACTGAGTAAAGTGCTTGCAAATGTCTGTGATGCAATCGTCGCTCCTGCTGTTGTAGATGCTGTCGCACCTGCCATAAAGATTCCTGCAATTGGGGCAAGGATAAATGCTGGCATGTTCATCATTTCTAATAAATTAACTGCATCGTACTGTAAAGCCGAGGCCTTTATAATACCTGCAATTGTACCAGTTCCAAGAAGCAATACACAAACACCAATTACTTTGCTTAGCCCAAACTCCGTATAAAGCTTGAATTTTCGAACCTGGCCCGTTGTCACCGCACACACAAAACCTCCCAACGGAAGTGCAATTAGTGGATCGATAGCAATTTGAAATAACGGACGCAGTGCTAATAAAACAACTACTACGATTGGTCCACAGATAGATGCCCAAAAGGAAGGAAGGTCTGTGAACTCTCTCTGTTCTAAATCCTTTTCTGTAACAGGGTCTCCATTCTTTTTTCTCAAAAAACTTGCAACAATTACAGTTGCAATAAGAGCAAAAATTGCAGGAATAACATTACGATACATTAATGTTGTCAAATCCAAGTCAAATGCCTCAGCAATCGCAATGGTATTAGGATTGGGCGAAATAATATTTCCCGCTTTTCCTCCTCCGATCATTGCCAAAAGTATAGAAGGTTTGTTATAATTTGCCCTTTTTCCAATAGCAAGGGCAATTGGAGCAACCGTAATAACACTGATGTCTACAAAAACACCTACCGCGCAGATAATCATGGTTGCAACAGCAATTGCTAAAATTCCTCGCTTTTCTCCTAGCTTCTCTACTATTACTTCTGCAATTTTTTCAGCAGCACCAGATTTAATTAATGAACCGGCAAGAATACCAGATGTCAGAATCCGAAGTACAGAAGAAATCATGCCTTGAGCTCCTGTAACCATTGTATTGACAGTTATTTCAAGACCTCCTCCGCCTATCATACCGCCTGCTAATGCTCCTAGTAATAAGCTGTAAACTGGTTGCACCTTTTTTACAATCAGAAAAATTGCCAGTGCCAGCCCAACGAGTGCTCCTAAAGTTGAAAAATCATATGTCATCTCATTGTACCACCTTTATCTGATTATTTTTTGTGAAAACATTGAATCAGTCGGAATGCCTGTTCGACCGTATCCATCATATTATTACAAGCATTATTGTAATCCATTGCTTCTTCCAATGTAGTTGCCCTTCGTACAATAGGGAAAAAGGCATCAATTCCTTCATGATTACATTCCACTGCCTCTTTTGTCACACATCCTGCAAATGCTAGAACTGGTTTATTATATTTCTTCGCTAGTTTTGCCACACCTACTGGTGCTTTTCCCATTGCAGTCTGTCCGTCCAAACGGCCTTCACCAGTAATTACAATGTCAGCATCCTTAATATATTCTTCTAGTTCTGTTTCTTTTAATACAATTTCAATTCCAGATTCTAAGACTGCATTGGTAAATGTTAAGAATGCAAATCCCATTCCTCCAGCTGCCCCAGTTCCTGGTGCATCAGCATCCGCATGTGGATAGGTTTCTTTGGCAAGGGCGGCAAACTTAGAAAGCCACTGATCCATGTCACGAACCATCTCCTTCGTAGCTCCCTTTTGCGGACCATAGATTGCACTGCAACCCTTTTCTCCACACAAAGGATTTGTAACATCGCAAGCTATTTTAAAAGTACAGTCCTTTAGTGCAGGGATTACATGTTCATCTCGAATCGCAACAATGTCACGTACCCCCTCCGCGCCAAATGGGACCTGTTGTCCATTTTTATTAAGGAATTCATATCCCAATGCCTGAAGCATTCCGATTCCACAATCATTTGTTGCACTTCCACCAATTCCTACGATAAAACGCCTGCATCCTTTTGCAATGGCATCTTTCATCATTTCCCCTACTCCATAAGTTGTTGTATGAAGAGGATTTTTTTCTTTTGGCTTTACCAGCGTAATTCCAGCTGCACTTGACATCTCAATAATAGCTGTATTGCACTTATTTAGTATCCCGTATTGACTTTCCACTTTTGCCCCTAGCGGGCCTGTTACCGTTACATTCTCAAAAGTTCCGTTCATCCCCTGAACCAAAGCCTCTACCGTACCTTCACCGCCATCTGCAAGGGGGCGTACTAAGACTTTGGCTTGTGGATCTACACGCTTAATACCGTCAGCAACGGCATTACCTGCTTCAATTGACGATAAACTTCCCTTAAATGAATCAATTGCTACAGTGACTTTCATTTTTTTACCTCCGTATATGTTCGAAATCTATCAAAGTGTATTTTGTACAATATAGATATTATAAGAGCAATTATACAATAAAATTCATCTTATGAAAAAATAAAGTCCATTCTTTACAAATGAACTTTATCTTTTCTTTCTATTAATTTTTTAGAAGTTCTTCCAGCTCCTGCACAATCGAATTGAGTCCATCAACTTGATTGTTTAATTCCTCAATTTCCTGCTTATTCGTCTGCACTACTCCTACTATACTGGAAAAATGGTCATTTTCTTCTTCTATCTGTTTTGAAATATTTTCATTAAATTGATAGCTAGTCCGAATTAAACCAACCTGTTTTTCATTCAAATGATTCACTTCTTTAATCGTTTTCAGTGAAGTATTCAAAAGTTTCATCATATCCTTCACTTTTTCCACTGTCTTTTGTAACACTTCATTCTGATAATGTAATTTGTTAGAACTTAAGTTAATAGAATTTGATACTACATTGGCCTGGTTCTCAAGCACATCAATAGCTTCTGTTATCTGATGGAGTGAAGTCTGTGTATTCTTGGCAAGATTACCAATTTCTCCTGCGACTACTGCAAATCCAGCTCCCGCTTCACCTGCTCTTGCAGCTTCTATAGAAGCATTTAATGCAAGTAAATCCGTCGAAGATGCAATTTCATCTATTATATTTAATGTTTTGGCAATGCCTTTCGTTCCTGACACAAGACTTTCAACCGTTTGAATTGTTTCTTCATTAAAGGATACAACCTCATCACTAACCGTTAATAAATTATTCAAATCGTTTTCATTCTCAACTGAAATATGTACCAGTTTATCTGATATTACCGTACTTTCCTCTACTTTATTAGAAACGGTCTCGCTGCATTCCTTTAGCAGTTTTAGATTATTTGTACTTTCGTTATTATGATTGATAATACTTTTACTCATATCAAGCAGTTCTTTGCTGATATTAGATAGCTGTTCTGTAGAAGCACTTTCTGACTCCACATTAACCAAAACCTTAGTGCTAGTTTCATTTAAACGTTGCGAAATCGTTCTTGTCTTTTCAATAATATGATTTGTTCTGGTATTATTTCGTTCAATTTCATCACGCTTGGCATTAAGCAGGTTTGTTTTTGCAAAACGCATTAATATGTATATACCTAGCATATAAATACTAATTGTAGTTATTTTCAATATTAGTTCAGGAATAAATATCTCATTTCTAACAGGTAATAAAGCTTGTGACTTCAAGAAAGAGCAAACGATAAGAGATATAAAAATGGAACTGCATGTCACAGCTATTAATACATGGTCAAAGAAAAATGCTTCTAATAAAATGAAATAAAACAGGAATGCCCAGACTTCTTTCGATGGTATTAAATATAGGATAAAATTAAATTGTATTACAATAATTAATGTCATAAAAACCTTTGCTCTTTTCATCATAATGGGCTTTACCACTTCGTTTTCTATTCCATTACGAATAAGATATATGCCAATAATTGTATAAATCACATTGGCCGCTCCAAACGCTGACAACGCTGACCAGTTAACCGTACGATAAAAACCAAGCATTTTTAACCCAAACAATGTTGACACTGCTGCCATAAGTGATAATAAGGTGATACTAAGAATCCCTTTATACAGCTTTGCCATATATGTATCAATCACGTTGATTTCTTTCATTTCTAACCTTCCTCCTGATTAAAAAAATTACAACTATTGTTATTGCTCATACATTCCCCCTTTAGTATACAATTTCGTTTATTTGTGTGATTAAAAACAGATAAGTGACATGGAAGTACTTAGAATTGTCTTTGTTAGAATAAACATACTCTATTATAACACATTTCATTTATTTATTATAGATAAATTTTTATATTTAGAGCAAACATTCGAAACAGCCAGAAAATCAAATTTCCTGGCTGTAAGATTTCATTTCTCTTTTCTTCTAATTTATATATTTTTATAATTCTCCAGTACATGATTATACATAGTCCTCACTGCTGGTGCCATAAAGTCAGGATTCAAAGCTGCAATGCCAATTACACGACACGCCTCTGGCCTTATTGGATAGACTTCTACCTCGTAAGGAATATCTTGCATAACCAGTTCTGGCATTAAGCAGATTCCGAATCCTTTCTCAACCAAACGAATTGTAGAAAGGTCATCCACCACATGATAATTCGACTGAATTCGCAAATGATTCTTTTTCAAAAAGTTCTGTATATCTGCATCCGTACACTCACGCTGTGTAACAAACTGGTGGGCACGCATCTCTTCAATATCTACGAAATCAGGATTCTCCTGATTCTTCTTGCCCTTTGGCATTACACATATCAACGGGTCACGATACAAAGGTTCAATCGGAATATCTTTTGCACTCGATACAGATAAGAATCCTAGATCAACAACTGCATTTTTGATCCAATACGCTACGTCATCATATGTACCTTGGAACACTTCAATGGTGATGCCATTATATTTTTCCTGAAAGGATTTCAGTATTTCAGGAAGCCAGCTTGTACACACACTGGAAAACACTCCGATTTTGACTTTTCCTGTCTTTAATCCGTTCATTTCATCAATAACTTGCTTTAAACTTTCATCGCTGTTCAGTACTGCATTTACATACGGCAAAAGATGCTCTCCATAGTTCGTTAGAGTAACACCTGTCTTGCTTCTTGTAACTACAGTAAAACCAAGCTCACTTTCCATAGAGGAAATGGCATGGCTTATGGCAGATGGAGTCAAGCCTAGAATGTCTGCTGCCTTATGAAAACTGCCAATATCGGCAACTGTTTTAAATACCTGATAGGTTAAAAGTGTCATAAAATCGTTCCTTTCCACTCAATTTCTTATACGTTCAAATAAACGCACAAAAGCGCTTGTGATGATCACAAGCGCAAATAATGCTATTCTATCTTGCACATTTATACTGTAAGTCTTCCCAGCGTCTGTCAACCTCTGCCTGGAATTGTGCAATTAAATCCTCATTTCCTTTTTTAAATAAATGTTTAAATCTTCCCTGTTCTCTTAGGAAATCTTCAATAGGAAGTTTTTTCTTTGGCTCATAAGTTAAGGACCATTTTCCATGATCTACTTCAAACATTGGCCAGTAGCAGGTTTCAACTGCCAATTTACAGATTTTCATGATTTCTGAAGTTTCATATCTCCATCCTCTTGGACAAGGAGTCATAATATTCAAGAAACAAGCACCCTCCGTGTAAATGGCTTTTTCTGCTTTCAGATGTAAGTCCTTAAAATCATTGGTAAATGTAGACTGTGCAACGTATGGTACATCGTGGTCTGCAATGATGCTTGCTAAGTCCTTACGATTCTGCATTTTACCATTGGACTGCTTTCCAACTGGCGTTGTTGTGGTATCTGCATACATCGGTGTTGCAGAAGAACGTTGAATACCAGTATTCATGTAAGCCCCATTGTCATAACATACATACACCATGTCATGTCCTCGCTCCATAGCTCCAGATAAAGACTGGAAACCGATGTCATAGGTTCCACCATCTCCACCAAATGTGATAAATTTATAGGTAACATCTTCTGGTAGCTTTCCACGTTTCTTTAACGCTTTGTATGCTGTTTCAACGCCGCTTAAGGTTGCGCCTGCATTTTCAAATGCATTGTGAATATAACTGTCTTCCCATGCAGTATATGGATACATAAAGGAAGATACTTCAAGGCATCCTGTTGCATTACCGATTACAGCATGGTCTCCTTCATGTAGTGCGCGAAGTACGGCACGCACGCCGATAGTAGCGCCACAGCCTGCACACATACGGTGTCCAGGTGATAAACGCTCAGGTTTATTCATAACTTCTTTTAAACTATAGTTACTCATATGTATTCTCCAATCCTATGCGTTCTACTTTCTAAGTCCTACATACTGATACTGTTCCACGGCTGTTCCGTTTTTCCAAGCGTCTTTTAGTTCAGCAAAAATGTCATACACATCTTCTACTGTAAAGTCTCTTCCTGCTAAGCCGTAAATGTAGTTTACTGCGTTAATCATTACCTTGTTACGATACAATCCAGCAGTAACCTCACTGCCAAGTGGGCCGCCATTTCCATTATAGCTTTCTGTACGATCCATAATTGCAACTGCTTTACAGTTTTTAAGTGCATGTGCCAGCTCATCTGCTGGGAATGGACGAAATACTCTAAGCTTAATTACACCAGCTTTTTCTCCTTTTTTACGAAGGTCATCAACAGCCTGTTTTGCTGTTCCTGCTGCTGATCCAATCAGTAACATGATGTAATCTGCATCCTTAGTCTTATATTCTTCAAAAAGGCCATAGCTTCTACCTGAAAGAGCTTCAAACTTCTTAGCAACTTCAAGAATAACTTCTTTGGCATTCTCTAATGCAATTTCCTGATTTTTCTTTGCTTCCATTGCATAGCTGGTAACGGAATAAGGCCCAACTGCAATTGGCTTACCAGGGTTTAATAAGAACTCTTCTGGCTCATATTCACCAACAAAATCTTTTACTTCTTTATCTTCTAATAACTCGATATTCATTACGGCATGGCTAGTGATGAAACCATCCTGGCAAATCATAATTGGAAGATGTACTCTAGGATCTTCTGCAATTGGATAAGCCTGAATAAAGTTATCATAAACTTCTTGATTGCTTTCTGCATAAATCTGAATCCAGCCTGTGTCTCTCGCACCCATACCGTCGGAGTGGTCACAGTTAATGTTGATTGGACCAGATAACGTACGATTAACTAATGCCAATGCACATGGCATACGATTACTGGCTGCAAGAAGAAGTTCCTCCCACATAAGTGCAAGGCCAGCTGAACTTGTTGCTGTTAAACTTCTAGCACCCGCAGCTTCTGCTCCGATTGTAGCACTCATTGAGGAGTGCTCACTTTCTACTGGAATAAACTCTGTGTCCATCTCACCATTTGCAATATAGGTAGATACCATTTGAGGAATCTCTGTTGAAGGTGTAATAGGGAATGCAGGCATAACATCTGGATTTACCTGTTTGATTGCGTAGGAAACTGCTTCATTTCCTGACATACGTTCTTTTCTTGCCATCGTTATCTGCCCTCCTTCATTTCAATTGCGTTGAAAGGACATACCTTGGCACAAATGCCGCAACCCTTACAATGATCATAGTCAAAATCTTTTCGTTTTGAATTTTTTACTGGAATGCTTCCATCTGGACAGACTGGAGCACAAAGAAGACACTGTTTACAAAGGTCTTCATGAAAAATTGGTGTATTGGTTCTCCACTCACCTGTGTTAAACTCTTTTGCAGTTCCGCCTGCAAACATCATCAAACCTTCTGTTAAATCTTGATGTGGAGTCTGTTCATTAATTTTATGTACGTCTGTTCTCATTTGCTCTCTCTCTTACTTTATATGAATTTTTATTATGAAATGCTTTGTCCACTTAAAACTACGCTGTTTTTTCATCTTCAAGTGCAGGCGCAAGTGCTTCAAATGTCATAGTCAAAGCCTTCATATTACCATCAATTACTTCTGGTTTTTTAGCAAATTTATGCTGATAACTTGCACGCATCTCTTTCATAAACTGGTCGTGTTCCATAACATTGCTAACTGCTACAGCAGCCGCAAGCATTGGAGAATTAGGAAAGTTCTTGCCAAGTGCCTTTACTGAAATATGTCTTGCATCAACAGTAAATACACGGCCTTTATATCCTTTTAATAATGGTGCGATCTCTTCAGCACTCTTTGAAGTATTTACAATAATTGCACCATCTTCTTTTAATCCTGCTGTTACATCTACAGATGAAAGTAAAGTTTCATCCACTACGACTACTAAATCAGGTGTATATATATTACTATGTACACGAATTTCCTTTTTGCTAATTCGATTGTATGCGGTAATTGGTGCGCCCATTCTTTCTGGACCATACTCTGGGAATCCCTGTACGAAAGCTCCGGTCTTAAATGCTACATCTGCTAATAAAAGTGCTGCTGTCTTTGCTCCTTGACCGCCTCTTCCATGCCATCTAATTTCTAATCCCTTACCATTCACAGTAAATCTCTCCTTTTAAATTTATTTCATGTTTAACATTATCATTTCTCATCACTAAACATTATAAACCTTTTGCGAACAATGTAAAGTGAAAAAATGAGATGTTTTCAAGTTTAAGGTGAAGGGATTTAAACATAGTAAAAGGAAGTTACGAAATATATTATGTAGCTTCCTTTCATGAAATATAAAAAACAGAAATATGTAATAGGCCTAAAGAATCGTCTCGCTATATAAAGAAATTAATTGTCTGCTTTCTTCTTCTATTATGCCGAATCTTCTACGTAATTTCTCCACAATTCTTTCTTCTGGCACTTTTTCTTCTAGAAATTCGAGAATGAAACATCTGATGCCTTCATTTAGCCCCTCCTTCTTTCCCTCTTTCTTGCCTTCCTCTCTTCCAATATCCCGCTCGTCCTGCCGAATTAGCTTCATTTCCTTCTCTTCATCAAATTCAAATATACTCATCTGAACCGCCTCCGCTTTATTTTTTAATAAAAAGTCAGCGAGTATGCCTTCCTTGATGCTTTCATCCACAGCCTTTTCAACTGCCAGACTTATTTCCATAACCTCTGCATACTTACGAACTTTGTCTACATACTGCATGTAATCTAACAGCGGCTTACAATTAGCAAGTAATTCACTGTTTTTGCCTAGATTGATATTTAGCATAGTTACTAACAATTCTAATTCAGGCTGCTCTGCTTTGTGGCCGAACGCATCTGAGAGCTTTTGAACCTTTCTTTCCCACGATGTATCTGTTCCATTATAGAACACAATAAACTTTGGTGTTGGCACCATTATCTGCTTCGATGAGTAAAGCGACTGCCTGCTAACCATTTTTTCCAGTTCTCTTGATATGTAAAATAAATTTCGTAATGCCATATTAGGTGAGTCAGTTGATTGATGTTCATATAAATGTAACGAACTTTGGATTAGAAATGCCAAGTCATTCTTTAAATTCATGTAAATTGCATTCTCAAGTGTCACAATTTCCAGTGCATCTACATCATCGCACTCTTCCCCGCTTATTGCGTTATAAAGACTTAAAAGCGCGTTCTTATCACGAAACAGCATTCGAAATAACGTGTCCTTATAGTTTCTCTGTACATGGTTGTTCTTTTCTTCTTTCACATTAGTCCTCCCTTGATGTCAGGCAGGACATTCAGTTGAAAATCTCTGCCCGTTCTTGTTTATTGGAAAAAGCATAGATTTTCTGAAATGATAAATAGATAAAATAAAAGAATTATTTTGAAATGATAGAAATATGCTTTTATTAATTATAACATTGATGTGATTGTAATACAAGACAAAGTTGTGTTTTATTAACGTTCATTTTGCTTTCCTTGCTGCTTGAGTGTAAACATTTATTCTGGCACTTGTATCGGAGCGTCCTTACAGTGTACAGTAATGACTTATAATCACAGAGATAATGGGGCTGTCGCACTAAGTAGTGAGTGCGCAGCTCCTTCAAAACGTTGTGCTGCTGTTTGGATACTTTCGGTCAGCAAGGGTTCAATCTCAAGGTATTCTTTACTATTATCAATGTTCTTAGCCATAACAACTCCAAAACAAGCATTTGGAATCTTTTCAACTATTTCTTTTTCAACTCTAAATCTTATATCATGTCCTCCAATTATTTGCATTTTACAGGAATACATATCTCTGTCACGAATTTTTCCGGATCATTTGTAATACCATAATCAATCAGTGTAATTTCGCGGGAAAATCCTACAATCTGCATATGATGCTTTTCAATATAATTCAATAATTTCTCATACTGCATAGAAGCTTCTGCATGACTTCCACGGAAGCACAATCGTACACAGAGGATTTCCGGTATTGCAATGGTTTCTCCGTTATAAATATCCTCATTATCCAGTATCAAAAAAATACCATCATACTGGTTACACTTTGCTGCCTGCAGATGTTCCACAGAAATGCCAAGCCCTACTTTACCAAGAAATACAACTGCTTCTGCCTGTGACTGATCCAGTTTTCTTATTGGAGCTTCCATATCCTGTGACTGTTCAATCTTCAACGGATCATCCACCCATACAATGCGACAGGCGGGAAGCTGTTCTAATGTTACAGTATCTAACGGCACATTCTGAGCATCGGACAACCATTTCAAGCGATGCTCTATTTTTTGTTCTACACGTTTTAAATCCTGTTGTTTCTCCAGCACAATCTTTTTTTGCTGCTCCAATTTTTCTTCAATACAACTGATATCCTTATTTTTCAGAAAATCTTCAATTTCAGCCAACGGCATATCCAACGCTCTCAAATAACGGATTGTATTAAGCACCTCAAATTGTTCAGTTCCATAATACCGGTACCCTGTATCAGGTGAAGTGTATTCCGGAGTAAGTAATCCTATATCTTCATAGTGCCGCAGACTGCTGACACTGATATGAAAAAGTTTTGATACTTCTCCTATAGAAAATAAATTTTTTCTATCCATATTTATCACCCCCCTTTCATAGCTGGTTCTTTACGCCTTATCAATTTAAATACCACAATACAGATAATCACAGATAAAAGTGATCCGGCTGCTGTAGCCAGTCCCATCGGAAACAATGTTTCCGGAAACATTCGTGATGTCAGGTAAACACCTGGAATACGAACCGTAGCAATTGCCAGAATATTGTGCATAAACGACAGCCCTGACTTTCCACAGGCACAGAAGTAACCACTAAAACTGAAATGAATTCCTGCAAATATACAGTCAAAAATATAGCCTCGCAGGTACTGACCACCGAGACGAATCACATCTGCGCCTCCTGCCGTGCTTCCATCTGTAAACAACGATACAACCGGTTCAGCAGCAAATTGAATTGCAACAGATACTAATACGCCAAATCCGGCAGCAAGCAAAATTGCATATCGTAAAGTTCCAATCGCTCTTTCCGGTTTATTTGCCCCAATATTCTGTGCCCCAAGTGCCGAAACGGTCGAAAGCATAGAAGATGGTATCAAAAACAGAAAACTCATAATTTTCTCTACAATTCCGACTGCCGCAGCCTCGTTTAAACCACGTCGGTTTGCAATAATCGTAATCACAATGAATGCGACCTGAATAAGACCATCCTGTAGAGCAATCGGAATTCCAATCGATAAAATTTTTCTCATTACCAGCTGGCTAGGTACAAAATCACTCTTACCAAGAACAATGCTTTTTCTTTTTAAAATAACAAACAGCGACACAACTACACTGATTGCCTGGGAAATGGTAGTACCTAAGGCAGCTCCCACTGGTCCTAAATCTAAAGCTCCCATAAAAAGATAATCCATTGCAATATTTGCAACACAAGCCACAGCAATAAAATACATTGGACTTTTACTGTCCCCCATTCCACGGAAAATTGAACTGATGATATTATATGCTGTAATAAATGGAATTCCGATGAAGCATATAGTCAAATATTCTGCTGTGCCATTTACAGCCTCATTTGGTGTAGAAATTATCGACACGATTGGGCGTACTGATATCAGTAACAGCACCATTCCTATGACAGCCACAGCCATAAACAGAATTACTGTGTTTCCTATAGATTTAGAAACCTGTTTTTTATCACCAGCGCCAACTGCCTGTCCGATACTGACAGTCGTCCCCATAGCAAGCCCGACAAGCACTACTGTTATCATATGCATTATCTGTGAACCAATGGATACTGCAGTGGTACTGGCTACACCATCATATTGTCCAATAATAAGCAGGTCTGCCATCCCATAAAGCGTCTGTAAAAAGTATGAAAACAAATATGGCAGGGAAAACAAAATTACGTTTTTGAATACACTGCCAGTCGTAAGATTTTTTTCCATAATAATTTCCTCTTTCTTATCTGATATAATCATATCATAAACTCTACAACGGTTGTAGAGTCAATAATAAATTTCAAAAGTTACCATCATTGAAATTTTCAGATGTGGATAGATGCACAAGATTCATTAGAAACATAAGATTCAATAAGTGCAGCAAATCAAAATATAATGATTGCTGCACTTTATTTGTAACTAGATACAATAATTTCCCTCATTTCCCTTACGATTATCTCATAAAGGAAATGAGGGAAAATACATATCATTTCGGTAATGAACAGACTGAAATGCCTATAAAAAGAGGAAAGTTAATCATGTTTTATCAGCAAACTGGAAGTTGTCTGCTTTTCTCTTTTTTTCCAGCTTATAAAACCGTACATATCATTGAAAAAGAAAATTACAAAGTTAACTACTACTGGAATATATACAGGATTTTCTATGGATGCCAGGCTCCATAGAATTATCAGCACAATATCATTTGATGCATATCCGAGTGCATAATAGGATGTTCGTAACATTGTCAGTGATGCCGCCAAAAAACTTGTCGTAATTGAAATCGTACTAAACACAATATTGGGTGTATTCAACGCACGCAAGATTAAATAAAAAGCTACTGTTGTTATTGTTCCGAAAAACAAAAGTCCCTCAACATGTTTTAAAGTAAGCTTTTGAATTGCGACCTCTTTCCCGTTCTCTGCAGGATTTTTTATCCATGTAATTGTTGACCATATTGCCATTGGCATAGTCATGCCCAGATAGGTAATCATTTCTCCCCAATAACGAAAGCGCCATGAAATAATGCCATATAGAATGCTGAATACAATCATAAGTATCTGTGCCCATACATTCCCTTTCGCAGCAAAAATCAATGATGTGATACCTACACATGCTGCAATCAATGTAAGCAAATCAATATCTCCAGTCAGCATATTAGAAACGATTACCACCAATAAGGATCCAAGCCATAATCCCCATTCTTTTCTTGTTAAACTTTTTATTGGATTGTTCATCATAATCTCCTTGAATTAATATTTTTTACCTGTTAATTCATAAGACCGCGGATCTAATATAGGAATCAAACGACTATTTATGATCATATTTCCTCCCTGCTCCATTAAAAAACGCAAAAGTTATTTTTCTTGTACTTCTTTACCACTCATATGCTCAATCTTTATTGCAAACATCTGTACAGCTGCACCAGTATTAGCAATTTCATCATTCACCATATCCTCACTAGGATAATACTTCATTGCAAATTGTTTTAATACATCAATTGCAAGTTCCTTATTTTCGATTAAATGACATCTGCCAAATACGACTGCACTTTGCACAAATGGAGCCCAGTCTTCTTTCTCTATTTTCTCGTTTCCGCAAACCGTAAAACAGACTTTGTCTGAGGACTTCAATGCATCAATTTTGTGTCCAACGCGAGAGCCATGAAATAGAATCAACTGTTTTTCTTCATCATATAAATAGTTGATTGGAATTGCATAAGGATATCCATTATCACCATTAACAGCTAAAACACCTCTTCGCGCATTTTTAAGTAGACTTCTTACACTTTCTTCATCAATTACATGATTCTTTCTTCTTATTTTTCTAAACATAAATTTTCACCTGTTTTTCTCTATAATCACCAGCCATCACTGCCCAAACTGGATTTTGTTATTCTTGTAATAAAGATAGAACTTTCATTCCATGGCTCATTATAGCAAATAAGCACTGAATATTCTACTTTTATTTTCTTTTCAAACAACGTACAATCAAAAACCCGATGTTAACCAATATGATTGTCATAACCCACGAAAGTGGAAATGCATGGTACAGCATAGGAGGCGTGGGATTTGCCCGAAACGCAGTATAAATCCAGACAATGCGGAACGCACAAGTGCCGATCATGGTGCTGATAGCAGGATACAGTGCATGTTCGCTACCGCGTAAAGCACCTGCCGGGATCTCGTAGAGATTGCAGATCGGTTCAAAAAGAAGAATACATAGAACACGCACAGCGGCGCTCTCGATTACAGCCTGGTCTGGTGTGAAAAGCCCAGAGAAAAAGTTCCGAAACAGGACAATCGTAACAATCGGAGCCGAACTGCAAAGGAACGACAATCCCAGGCAGAGCCAGAAAATCTTTCTGCACCTTGTGTGATGTCCGGCGGCATAATTCTGACTGGTGAAGGTGGTCACTGTCTGTCCGAAAGCCGTAATCACATAGTAGGTGAAATATTCGAAGTTCATGGCGATTGTGCTTCCGGCGATTGCTGTTTTACCAAAACCGTTGACTGATGCTTGCACAAAAATATTTGCAAAGCAGAATACCGCCCCCTGTATGGCGGAGGGAATGCCTGTTTTCAGAATTTTTCCTGTAAATTGCATCGAGAACTGAAGCTTTCGGAAAGTCAAATGGAACTGCTTATCCTTTGCCAGCCGACAAAGAACCATTAGTGCCGAAAGCAGGGTAGAAATATCGGTAGCAATGGCAACACCGGCTACGCCCATACCAGACGCGATTACCAAAAATAGATTCAGTCCTACATTGGCAACACCAGAAAACATCAGTACGAGAAAGGGATAACGGCTGTCACCACGCGCACGAAGGACAGCGGAGCCAAAATCATACAGCAGCAAAAACGGGTAGCCCAGCATATATATCCGCAGATAAAGTTCTGCAACATGGAAAATGCTTTCTGGCGTCCGGATTAGCCTAATCAGTGGTCTTGCGATTAACTGCCCTAGAAGCAATCCTATCATACCGATGAGGGCGGACAAAAATATCGCTGTCTGTACCGCAGCCGGAGTTTCGCTTTTTTTGTTTCGCCCGATTTGATTGGCAATCAAAATATTGGCACCGATGGACAAGCCAGAGGAAACTGTAACAATCAGTGCAATGATTTCAGTATTCGTTCCCACTGCCGCGAGTGCATCTGCATTTCCAAAATAACCAACAACAGCAGTATCTGCTGCGTTGAATAGCTGCTGAACAATGCTGCTTAGTGCGATAGGCAAGGTAAACAGCATAAGCTTTCCTGCCAGTGGGCCGTGCAGCATATCCACGTCCGCAGTCTTACATTTCATCTTCTTCATATTCGCTCACTCCTAAATGGTTCTTGAAATAGTATATAGGATATTATAAAATACAAAAAGCGAATACTATCGATGGAATGTATCGAAGAATGGAATGATTATAAAATGGAGAACCCTTTACTGAAATATCTTGCCTTTGTTAAGACAGTGGAAAAAGGCAGCTTTACCAGAGCTGCGCAAGAACTCAATTATGCCCAGTCCTCCGTCAGCAAAATGGTTGCTGATCTGGAGAAAGAATGGGGCATGACCTTGTTGGAACGAAGCAAAAATGGCGTTTGCCTGACCTCTGCAGGAGAGCAGATTATGCCATTTTTGCGTAAGATTCTTAATGATCATCAAGAGCTGGAAGGACAGATCTGCCAAATGAACGGAATCGAAACCGGCGTTGTCCGCATCGGAACCTTTTCAAGCGTAGCAATTAACTGGCTGCCGAATATCTTTGCTGAACTGCAAAAGAATTATCCTGGCATCGAGTACGAAATGCTTCTAGGCGATTATGATGAAGTGGAAAGCTGGATTGAAGAAGGACGGGTAGACTGCGGTTTTCTGCGGCTTCCGACACTTAAGAAATTCGACACGATACTGCTTAAGCAGGATGAATACAAGGTGGTGCTTCCGATGGAGCACCACCTTGTGGAAAAAGAAAGCGTTGCAATTGAAGATTTGAATGATTTACCATTTCTGCTGCTGGAGCATGGTGGAAAAACCGAGGTTTCTGACTTGCTGGAACGCTATCATGTAAAGCCAAATGTTTGCTTCACTACATGGGAGGATTTTGCAATCATGGCTATGGTGGAGAAAGGACTGGGCGTCGGAGTTCTGCCTGACATGATCTTGCAGCGCACTCCGTACAAAATCGAAGTACGCTCTCTGCAAGAACCGTATTACCGCTCCATCGGCCTTGCGATGAAAAGCCAAAAGCATCTGACACCTGCCGTTCAAAAGTTCATCGAATACCTGCCGTATCGTGAGACGGTGGAGTGAGGAACAGCATATTATAATTAAATCACCCAGAAACTATCATGGAACACGATTTTACGGTATACGGAAAAGTCAATCCATTTATCAAATAAGGCAGCATTGGTTTGTTGTTCATTCTCATTAAACTCACCAATGAACTTGTTATACTCTTCATCCGAATGCACCTGAATAGCAAATCCACGACTATTTACTAATGGCACATCAGAATATTGATACTCATTAAGGGATAGAATGTCTTCCACTTTGCCATCTCTGATCTTGACAGCTGCCATATCACGTAATGCGATAATATCAAAGCTGTCAGGATAATGATAACTCTCTCCTTGGGTCGATATCGTATCACCTATTCGATAAGTCTGGGTTACTGGCCTAGCTTTTAAGATACTCTGACTTTCCATGTTGTAATAATACTCTTCGAATATATCTCCTCTAGCCTTTACGCCATCCCCTTCAAATGTACTCTTTTCATTTTCATCCTGAGCAATCTGTGTCTTATTCACAACACCACATGCAGAAGTCATGTTGCTGATTCGGTCGATGAGAATCAGTTCTCCAAGTGTTCTATGCTTATCAAACTCATCCACAACAATCTTCTCCTGGAACAAAATATCACATACAGCAAGCTCATTTTTTTCAAGCTTTTCTGTTTGAACTGCCTGTCCTGAGTTCACATCAATTTTATACTTAATATTGGCAATCACACCAGGGATTTGTTTGGTTCCTATCTTAACAAGGTAGTCTTTTCCGATGGTAAGTTCTTCATCATCCATCCATAACAGAGTTGCTGTTACAGAGTTGCTTACTGTGATAGCGTTGTCTTTAATCAGCACACATCCTCTTGAAACATCCACTTCCTTGTTGAGCTGAATAGTTGCAGGCTGTCCTGCTGATACGCTGTCCGCTTCTTTATCTCCGATTAAAATACTTTTCACCTGCGCCTTTTCGTTACTTGGCAATGTGATAATGGTATCACCTACTGAGACAGAACCAGATTCCACCTGTCCTTGGAATCCACGGAACGTGTGATTTGGGCGGCACACTCTTTGTACAGGAAGATAAAATCCTTCCTCTACATCTTTATTATCGATTTCGACATTTTCCAGGTAAGGAAGAATAGCATCTCCATCATACCAAGTGATATTTTCAGACTTCGTTGTAACGTTGTCACCTTCCGTTGCACTAACTGGAATAATTTTTACATTTTCCAATTTAAGCTCTTCGCTTAATTCCTTAATCTGTTTTTCAATTTGTTCAAAACGAGCCTGGTCGTATTGAATTAAATCCATCTTATTGACTGCAAAAATAAAATAACGAATTCCCATCAATGCACAAATTCTTGCATGTCTTCTAGTCTGCACCAAAACACCCTGCTTTGCATCCACAAGAATAATTGCAAGGTCTGCAAAGGATGCGCCAACTGCCATGTTTCTTGTATATTCTTCATGACCTGGTGTATCTGCAACGATAAAACTTCTTTTATCCGTTGTAAAATAACGATATGCAACGTCGATTGTAATACCTTGTTCCCGTTCTGCCATTAAACCATCTAGCAGAAGGGAATAATCGATTGCACCTCCACGGCTTCCTACTTTACTATCTAATTCCAATGCACGTTCTTGATCTGCATATAATAATTTTGAATCATATAAAATATGTCCAATTAAAGTTGATTTTCCATCATCAACACTTCCGCAAGTAATAAATTTTAATAATCCGCTCATCTAGAAGTATCCCTCCCTTTTTCTTCTTTCCATGCTTCCAATTTCTTCACTGTCGATTACTCTAGTGGTTCTCTCGGAAGATACAGCACTTAATGTTTCATCAATAATTTCGTCTAAGGTTGTTGCAGTTGATTCACAGCCGCCTGTAAGTGGATAGCAGCCAAGAGTTCGGAAACGAACACTCTTATACTCAATTTTTTCCCCTTCACGAAGTTTCAGTCTATCGTCATCTACCATGATAATGTTTCCGTCACGGTAAATAACTGGGCGTTCTTTAGCAAAATATAAGGACACAATATCAATGTTTTCTCTTTTTATGTACTGCCAGATGTCCTTCTCTGTCCAGTTGGAGATTGGGAACACTCGAATGCTTTCCCCCTTGTTAATTTTGGAGTTATATAATTTCCACAATTCAGGTCTTTGGTTTTTAGGGTCCCAGGCATGTGCCTCATTACGGAAGGAGAAGATACGCTCTTTGGCACGAGATTTTTCTTCATCTCTTCGTCCGCCACCGAAAGCTGCTGTAAATCCATATTTATTGAGAGCCTGCTTTAAGGCTTGGGTTTTCATAATATCTGTGTATGCAGAGCCATGGTCAAATGGGTTGATTCCTTTTTTCACCCCATCCTCGTTAATATACTCTAACATTTCAATTCCTTTTTCTTTTGCCACTCTGTCTCGAAACTCAATCATTTCTTTGAACTTCCATGTCGTATTGACATGTAAAAATGGAAATGGTGGTTTTTCTGGGTAAAATGCTTTCATTGCAAGATGTAGCATTACGGAGCTGTCCTTTCCTATGGAATACAGCATTACTGGTTTTTCACATTCTGCGGCAACCTCACGGATAATGTAGATTGCTTCTGCCTCTAATTTATCAAGATGTGATAATTCACTCATAACGATCCCTCTTTCCTTCTAATATTGATTGGAGTCTTTCTTATTAATTGTAATGGTTTCTGTTTCTCCTGTTACTTTCTTAATATGCCAATGATAGATATCTCCATCTTCTGTAACATGCATCTTACTTCCGATTCCACCGATATCTGCACCGAGGTAAAATTCAATTGCGCCAAACTTACACTCCTTTAGACAGGACGCACAGCCCCAGCAATCTCTTGGATACTTGATGTAAGCCTTTCCATCTTCATCTGTTTTGATAAGACTTCCAGGACATACGCTCGTACACTTTCTGCACCCAGCGCATTTTTCTTTCTTAATGGCTATGCTCATACTGTTCACCTCTCTTTACAAGCTCTCGATATAGAATCTTAATTTCACCATTTTCCAGTTTGGAATTTACATATTTTAAATAGTCGTCACTCTTTTCTGGATAATCCAGATTTTCAGCGAAACTATGCCACCTGGTTTCTTTTCTTGCTTTCAAATGTTCTATCAGTACAAGACATACATCCAGTCTTTCTCTAAGCTCATATAAAAACATGAGTTCATGCATATCGGATGCGTATAGTCCTTCGCTTAACTTGATAATGCTTGTGATTTTTTCTTTCGCAAGCAATAACTGCTTTTCATTGAACTGATAATGACTTTGTATTCCTCCTGCATAGGTATCCATAACCTTTTGCATGGCTTCTTCTAGCTGTTCTATTGTAAATACAGCTTCTTCCTTACTAAGAAAGCTGTTATACTCTTCTGCTTTTTTGCTAAATTCATCTTCCGCAAAACTCTTCTGACTCTCTGTTAATGTAAAATCTTCTTTTTCCGCACTTGCTACGATTGCTTTAGCTGCAATTTCACCTTCTACAAGAGCACCGGTTACATATTTCTGAGGACATCCGCCTGCCACATCTCCTGCTGCGTAAAGGTATTGAACCGTTGTCTGACGGTTGGTATCAACCCAGTAACCACTTGCTGTATGGCCTCCCACAATATAAGGTTCTGTTCCTTCAATTTCTACGTTCTGCTCACTTGGGTTTTTGCCTGACTCAATCCACTTTAAGGTTTGACTTGGCGCCATATTCAGATAGGCTTTCTTTAATTCCTCATCTTGTTCCTTTGTAATGCCTTCCGTTGCAAGATAACATGGTCCCCTGCCTTCGATATTTTCTTTAACAGTTCCATATACTCGCTGTGAAGTGGTGATGCCGTATTTTTTCTCATAATTCTCACCATGGGAATTCACTTGCCTTGCCCCAACACCTTGGGCAATGGTTCCAGTTGGTGCAATGGTATCCTTGCATCGTAATGCAATGAATCTCATTTCAAAAGTTGTCATCTCCGCACCAGAACGAATACCCATGGAATAACCTGCCCCTGTGTTAAAAGGAGGATACCACATCTTATGTCTGGAGAATCCTGGGTTGTTTGGTTTGTAAAGTCCTGCCGCACCTCCTGTTGCGCATATCACTGCATTAGCACGAATTTCGTAAGCAGAACCATCTGCTATGCTAAATCCAATTGCTCCAATAATTCGATTGTCTTTCACTATGTAATCTGTGATATTTAACTGATTAATAACGGTAACATCCTCTAATGCATCTACTGCACTTGCCAAGATTGGCTTAATATTCTCTCCATTTATTTTGATATTTCGATTTCCCCTGGCAACATACTCACCATTTTCATCTTTCAAAATAACAAGTCCTAAGCGTTCAAGCTTTTCTGTCACACGGTTTAGTCCTTCCGACATGGTCAAAAGAAGGTCTTCTCTCACAATTCCATCTGCATCTTTCGAAGCATAATCTACATAATCTTCTGGTTTGCGTCCTTTTACAATATATGCATTTAACGCATTTACTCCTGCTGCAAGACAGCCACTTCTCTTAATATTCGCCTTTTCAGCAATTATAATTGAGAGCTTTGAATGTTCTCTAAGAGTCATTGCTGCATAACATCCTGCTGTCCCACCACCGATTATCAGAACATCGGTATCCAATCTCTTTCTTTCTGTTATTTTCATGCCATAAACCTCCTTTGATCGCAATCTATATAAAGAATAAATCTCTTGCCTGCATTGCACTGTTTTCCACAAGATACGTTGTTTCCTCATCAAATACGTAAAGCCGATAAACTAAAACCTGTACCACTTCTCCTACTGCAATAGGTTCTTCCTCCAAGGAACGTTCTGCATGAAAGACAATGCCTTGAACTGTAATGGTAAGATCCATTCGGTCTCCTCTAAAAACCACTTTATTGACAATTCCGTCTTCTGCAACACTCATAAATTCCCTTAATTGGCCATATTTAGATACCTTCACAAACTCAGGTCGAATGACCGCTTTCGAAGCATTCGGTATCTGCTCAAATCCTTTTAGTTTATGGTACTGTTCTACTATTGTCGAGCGTCCAACAAACTGTGCAACAAACGGTGTTTTTGGCTTCTTGTAAATCTCTGTTGGTGTTCCAACCTGTTCGATTTTTCCACCATTTGTAATGATAATCTCATCTGCAACTTCCACGGCTTCATCCTGATCATGGGTTACGAAGATGCTTGTAATCCCTACCTTGTGAATCATATCCCTCAGCCAGCTTCGAAGTTCCGAACGAACCTTGGCATCAATTGCCGCAAATGGTTCGTCTAACAGAAGTACTTGTGGTCTTGGTGCCAGTGCTCTTGCAAATGCAACTCTTTGCCTTTGACCACCTGACAGCTGATTGGGATAACGTTTTTCCATTCCCTTAAGCCCTGTCAGCTCAATCATTTCCATTACCCGCTGTTTGATTTCCTTTTTGGGTACTTTCTGTATCTCTAATCCAAATGCGATATTATCATATACGGTCATGTACCGGAATAACGCATAACTCTGAAATACAAATCCAATTCCTCTCTTAGCAGCCGGTACGTCATTGACAACCTTACCATCAATCCGTATTTCCCCACTATTTGGCGTCTCTAATCCTGCAATCATGCGAAGAAGCGTTGTCTTACCACTGCCACTAGGTCCAAGCAGTGCAACCAGTTTTCCCTTTTCCACTCCGAAGTTCACATTATCCGATGCAAGATAATCGCCATAGTTTTTATAAATATTTTTCATTTCTACATACATACACGTTTCTCCCTTCCAAAGCTTTTGGTCTCCCTACTCCGCTAACTTTTTCTTTGCCCTGTACTCTACAAAATTTCTCAGAATCAAAATCACCACTGCCAGAATTACTAATAAAGAAGAAACTGCAAATGCTGCTGTAATAGAATCTGCTGAACCTGATAAATATAATGCATCTATCTCAAGTGGAAGCGTGAACGTACCACCCCTTGTTTTGGATAAAGCATTGACCGCGCCAAACTCGCCTAACGCTCTTGCTGTACAAAGTATGATTCCATAAAGTAATGCCCATTTAATATGTGGAAATGTTATTTTTCGAAAGATAAAAAAACCATTGGCTCCCATCAACGCCGCCGCTTCCTCTTCGTCAGTTCCCTGTGCATTTAACACAGGAATAATTTCTCTGGATACAAATGGGAAGGTAACAAAGATTGTTGCCAGTACAACTCCTGGAATTGCAAATACGATTCGAATATCGGTTCCCAGCAGGCGGTTCACTGCATCTAAGGCTGGTCTTGCAAATCCCATTCTTCCAAAGGTCATTAAAAATGCTAAACCTGCGATAACTGGTGAGATGGAAAATGGAATATCTATCAAGGTTGATAAAATATGTTTTCCCTTAAAACTGAACTTTGTCATAAGCCATGCTGCTGCAATTCCGAAAATTGTATTTACCACAAGAGCTACTGCTGTGGCAAGAAGTGTTACTCCAAGGGCTGATAACACATACTCCGTCTGAATGGATTTTATGTAAAAGGAAACTCCGTCTCCCAATGCTCTCACCATAACAAATATCAGTGGAAACACCAGCATCAGAACTAGAAATAATACACTTATGGTAATCAAAATAACTTTTGCAATTTTACTCTCTTTTCTCATGTTCCACCTCACTAAACATTATTTGTCCGTTTTGATTGTCTAACCTGTACCAGATTAACCAGTAACAGGATGATAAAAGATAGAATTAACATAACCAGCGCAATTGCTGTGGCACTAGCATAATCCATATAATTTAATTTCTGCATAATAACGTAAGAAACAACCTGAGTATGTTCTTTTGCACTATTTCCTGCTATGTAAATAACACTTCCGTATTCTCCAATTCCTCTTGCAAATGCTAATCCAAATCCTGTCAGAAGCGCCGGCCTAATCTCTGGCACTATGACTTTTCGGATGGTCCTTAATCTGCTGGCTCCTAGGATTTCCGCCGCTTCTTCATACTGTCCATCCAGTTTTTCTAACACAGGCTGTACGGCTCTTACTACAAATGGTATTCCTATGAATACACATGCTACAATAATTCCAATCTTGGTGTATGCCACTTTGATACCAAATGTTGCAAGTGCTTTTCCTATTATGCCCTCTTCTGAATACAGTTTCGATAAGGTGATACCCGCTACAGCGGTAGGCAATGCAAACGGTAATTCTATCATTCCATCTAAGATTCTCTTTCCTGGGAACTCATATCTTACAATCACCCAGGCTATTATGAAACCAAATATGCTATTAATAACTGCTGCTATAAATGCACAGAATAGGCTGGTTTGAAATGCATGCACTACCGTTGGCCTTGTGATTACAGCTATGAACTTCGATGGCGATAAACGGAAGGAACATGCCAGTACGGAAGCCAACGGAATTAGTATCAGCAGGGAAAGCAGGCTTACTGTTATCCCCATAGTAAGTCCAAATCCCGGTACTACCCTACATTTCCTAACTCGTTTTCTATATTTTAACGTTTCCATAATAACCTCCTCTCTAACATTTTCAGCTTATATAGATTTCATCAAATATTCCGCCATCCTGGAAGAACTTTTCATAGGCTTTCTTCCATCCACCAAAATCTTTTATGGTACATAACTTCATATTCAAATCAAATTTATCTTTATATTTTTTCAATATCTCCTGATTGCAAGGCCGATATCCATTTTCTGCGATTATGTTCTGTGCTTCCTCTGTATATAAATATTTTATGTACTCTGTAGCAATTTCCCTTTTCCCATCCTTGTCTACGTTTTCATCTACGACTGCTACACTTGGCTGGGCTAGTATACTGATACTTGGCGAAACCACTTCGAATTCATCAGGATATTCTTTTATGGATGCAAGGGCTTCATTTTCCCAGGCAATTAAAACATCGCCTTTTTTGTTCTCAACAAATGTTGTGGTAGCACCCCTTGCCCCCGAATCCATTACACTTACATTATCATACAGTGCTTTTACAAATTGTTTGGCAGCTTCTTCATCGTTTTGGTTGTTTTGTAATGCATATTCCCAAGCTGCAAGAAAGTTCCAACATGCTCCGCCGCTGCTTTTTGGGTCGGGTGTGATTACTTCTACGTCTTTTTTGATTAGGTCGTTCCAGTCATGGATTTGTTTTTTGTTACCTTTTCTTACTAGGAAGAGAATGGTGGATGTGTAAGGAGAGGAATCTTCATCGAATTCCGTTATCCAGTCTGGTTCGATTAATCCTGCTTTTTCGATTAAGCTAATGTCTCGTTCTAATGCTAGGGTTACGACATCTGCGTCACTGCCTTCTACTACGGAACGGGCTTGGCTGCCTGAGCCGCCGTGGGATTGGATTATTTTTATGTCTTTTCCATAGGTTTGATTGTAGTGTTTGGTGAAGGCTTTGTTGTAGTCTTCGTATAATTCTCTTGTTGGGTCGTATGAGACGTTGGTGATCGTTAAGTCGTTTTTGTTTGTATTGGTACACCCAGATAAAATTGGGAGTGTGTTTATTGTGATTAAGCCTAAAATGAGGTATTTTAGGGGTTTATGTAATGTTTTGTTCTTCATTGTCGTTGCCTCCTTGCATGCATATATAATACTTTTTATTTCCTAGTTTGTCAATAGGATTTATAGGTAAAGTAAGAATATTGCAGAATTGCAGACTGATGATATATAATAATTTATGTTACGCAAATTTTTATTTCAATACATAGAACATGAACGAGGGATATGGCAGTGTTATCCTTTTGATTGTGGAAGACGATGTGTTTATACATAAATTGGGAGCGGAATCTTAGATGTTTGATTCCACTCCCATATAAGTTAATCAGCCTTTTCCTGTTTTGATAAATTAAGAAGATTATTGTAAGCGATGTTGATATGCTTTTCGACAATTTCAAATAATGACATTGTGGTTACTTTATTTGAATCCTCATCTTTCTTATTTATTTCTAATCCAAAAAACTCTCGGCTTTTATCATTCATAATACATTTAACTTCATTTTCACTTACATGATTTAAGTGATTACGTAGTTCTCGAATTATCACATAATCCTTTAAAATACTAATGATGTTTTCCTGTTTTCCCAAAATATTTACTGTTCCATTTAGATATTCGTCTATGTGCTTTAAAACATAAATACCTCCTGCAAAACCTACCGTGTCGTTCAAATCACTATCCTTTTGAATAAATTCTGCCGCTAATTTTTTTCCTGATTGTTTACTAAAACCATGTAACATTTTTTCAAGCTTTTTGCGTGCATAATTAATATCAGACTCATCATCTTTTTTGTTCACCACACTATTAGGTATCGTAATTGCTCCCAGTGTATTCATCAAATAGTACGGCATCCTCTCATTATAAAGCGTAACAGCCTGCTGCAGCATTCCGTTACCTAAATAATTCTCAAGCAGAACAATAAACTGCTCGTTTGGATTTTGAATAGCCATCTGCCTTCTTATCTCATCAAATTGTAATTTCATTATCTGGACTCTACTATCAACTATCTTGTCATCTTTCTCTAGTTCTTCCATCTTGGAATCAATTGAATCGAAAACCACATCTAAATCCTGAAGATCACAAACTGCTAATTTGTTGCTATACTGTTCCATCGCCTTCAATAACTCATCAACTGCATCTTTATTTTCTTCATTTTTCTCACTTCGCCCTAAACTTTCCCTTAATGAAGTAACACGTCCATATTTGATAAAATCGCTTACTCCATTACTAATATCAAGCATTGCATATGTAGAATTAAGCGAAATAATTTCCTTATCTTGTTTACCGTTAATATTGCTATAAACAATTTCGTTTATATTATATTTAGCCAACTGTAACAGCTTTATTAGCATAATGCATAAGAAGCTGAAATCTCTAGGTCCGCCTGTGGAATCAATATAAATTGAAAAATCTTCATTTTTAGCACTATATTTCTCTTTTAGATTATTCAATCTGTTAATCAGCTCTTGTATTTGTTCTTTATTGGCATCCATAATCTGAGAATTCTCATTTACTGGAATGGCATCTACAGAAACATTTTTGATTCTGGACATTTCTGCAAATCTCTTTACTCTTAGTTCATAATACTCGGACTCTGATAACTCTTTCTCATCCTTTTCTACATTTTTATAAGGAATATCCTTTTTCAAATTCTTTATAAAAAGCAAATCTCCAATTATTACTTGATTATACTTATTATAGAAATCATTAAACCTTTGTCTCTTTTCAAGCGTTTTATTCTCCGTTGCCTTTGAACGAAAATAGAAAACATCAACCGTATACTCTTGTCCATCCGATTCTTCCTTTATACAATCGAATATTGCTTGAGTTCCTGCTTCATTTGTTAAGATACCATAGACATCTTTTTCTTCCTTGGCCACTCTCTGCTTGTATTTCAGCATCTTTAGTTCTCTTTGAAAAATACTTAAATAACTGACTACAATATAATGCTTCAAATCATTTCCTCCATTCCATACCCAAATACTAGTCCTAATTTGCTGTTTTGACTTCACACTGTTGGTGGTTTTAAAATGCGCTTATCATACACGTCATTATCTGGATAGTCAAATATAACTATATTTTATCATATATTCCATTTTTATTACCATGTTCCAGTTTGCTTAAATTAAATTCTGAAGCTTCTCAGTCAATCTTTTCCTCTAATATCTTTCTCCATAATACAGCTGCCTTATCAGTTTCTTCTGTATTATAAGCTTCTTTGGCTTTTTCAGCCGTCCTGCATACTTTCATATAAAATTCATTATATTGCTTGTCTGTCACTCCTTCAAACACATTATATGCTGGCGGCATAAATCTGTAATGGATGTATCTAGCATCGCGCCTATACGTAACCATATTATTGAACGTTCTTACAAGTCCCTCTTCTACAGTTCGAATTCCATCAGGGCAACACTGTCCAACAAGGCACTCCAACGGGTAACCTTTTAAACGCTTTGCAGAAGGTGATTGCACTCGTCTCCACCATTTTATGCATTTCACAACTTCTGTAAAATGATCATTACATCTTGCATTCTTGGCATTTGTCCAATTATTAATATGTACGGGATTTGTTTGTATCCATTCATTTTTTCTTCTATCTGGAATGTATAGAGGTTGGCTTTTCCAACTATTCATTCTATCATAAGGGTAATTGTTTGTATTCACCAACCAAGGAGATAATGCCGGTGTCACATCCATATGCACATTAGGTAATCTTATGCCCCATGAATGCGTTTGTCTTCTGCAGTAGCCTTTATAATATGATTTTAAGAAAGGGTATAAGACTTGTATTAGCTCATCTGGTGTGAAGTCATTTATATCTAACTTCATCACTACAACTATGTCTACATCTGAATGCTTTCCATATTTGTGCCTTACGATAGTGTTCCGTTTATAACTTCCTTGTAAAAATGCTTCTTCGATAATTGGTGATAATTCATTATCCCGTTGTAATTGTTTTCTTAGGGTCGTATGACTCTTGATTAATTCACTTCTTTGATTTGGTGTTAGGCTTATTCTTTTCAAAAAATCTAGAAAATAAGTTGCTAATGGATCAGCCATATTGTTTATCTCCTTGTGGTTAGAAATTGTGGTTAAAATAATGAGACTTTACTTAAGAATATCTAGTCAATTTGTTCTTGAATTGTATGTTAAGAGCATGTTGCTGATTTATAAGTCCCATATCTTCGAGATACAATTATTACAATATTTCAATATATCTCATGTTACTGTTCTATTAGATGCTCAGCATCCAAGAGGGCAGGGAACAACGTTTCAATACATCTCATGTTACTGTTCTATTATTCTTTCGCATATGCTCTCCTGTCTGCCAAGCCCGTTTCAATACATCTCATGTTACTGTTCTATTAAAGGTTCATTATAGCAATTTTCACACTCAATTGTTTCAATACATCTCATGTTACTGTTCTATCTGGATTTACATTAACTCTTGGTTCATATTGTTCTACGTTTCAATACATCTCATGTTACTGTTCTATGTCTACTAGCATCTATTTGCATAACAAGACTTCAGTTTCAATACATCTCATGTTACTGTTCTATTTGTATAAAATACCAACCAATTTTTATGCAAATTATTCGTTTCAATACATCTCATGTTACTGTTCTATTGTCAGAGGAAGAAGAAAAATTACTTGCTCGTTTAGCGTTTCAATACATCTCATGTTACTGTTCTATGTTTTCAGTTTCTTCATTGTACTCAATTTCTTCCTCGTTTCAATACATCTCATGTTACTGTTCTATTAATTCAGAGCACAATCTACCATATTTTTTTGAAGTTTCAATACATCTCATGTTACTGTTCTATCTCGCTTATCTTTAGATAATCTGCAAGCACAGAGGATGTTTCAATACATCTCATGTTACTGTTCTATGTCGAGGTAGTGGATGTCGACATAGATTCTCTCTGGTTTCAATACATCTCATGTTACTGTTCTATATGCAGGGAACGATGGTGGCTATGCAGTCTTAGAGTTTCAATACATCTCATGTTACTGTTCTATTCGTCGCAGGTGCGTTCAATCGTCACAAGAACAGGTTTCAATACATCTCATGTTACTGTTCTATAAAATAGCATCGGGTTCCCTCATTGGTAAATCTAGTTTCAATACATCTCATGTTACTGTTCTATAAAGAACAAAAAATCAGTTTGGAAAAATTAATAAGGTTTCAATACATCTCATGTTACTGTTCTATGTTAAAAATATTTACATTTCTGAAAAGAAATGGACGTTTCAATACATCTCATGTTACTGTTCTATTTTACGTCATTCCTTAAAGAAGTGGATGCAAATGTGTTTCAATACATCTCATGTTACTGTTCTATAAAGTTGACATGAACTATATTATCAATACCTGGAAGTTTCAATACATCTCATGTTACTGTTCTATGGGTTTAGCCTCCTGATCTCTTCCACTGCCTTTCTGTTTCAATACATCTCATGTTACTGTTCTATTTACAGCAGATATGGTAAAGCCTGGTTCTATTGTTATGTTTCAATACATCTCATGTTACTGTTCTATACAAATGCTTCTTTATAAGGGAATTCATTGGGAATAGTTTCAATACATCTCATGTTACTGTTCTATCAGAGTTAGAAACAGAAGTAAAAGAAATGGTATCGTTTCAATACATCTCATGTTACTGTTCTATATAACTTCTGTTCCTTCAAGCGGACATAGAAGTGTAAGTTTCAATACATCTCATGTTACTGTTCTATAACAGGCTTAAATTTGTGTATGCATGTAAGGAGATAGTTTCAATACATCTCATGTTACTGTTCTATATCTATTCGCAATTTAGTTGCCCAAAACATCTTACCGTTTCAATACATCTCATGTTACTGTTCTATAAAAGAGAGATCCAAGGATTAGTCTCTCTTTAACGTGTTTCAATACATCTCATGTTACTGTTCTATGACTTCCACAGCTCATGTATATCCTAGTAACAGAATAGTTTCAATACATCTCATGTTACTGTTCTATATGGGGAAGGAAGATTTTCTGTAGTGTTAGAAGTTAGTTTCAATACATCTCATGTTACTGTTCTATATATCAGTATCATCGAGAAAAAATAGCGAATCATAGTTTCAATACATCTCATGTTACTGTTCTATCCGCACAACTACGCCATTTCTATTTTCTATCATACCACAAACTCCTCATATTTCAAGGCTTTCAAAAATTTTTCCCAGCCGTTCGACACATTCTTAACAATCTCCTCATATCCACTCAATCCCCCAGCACTTCTAGCTTCCCAAAGCATCTGCTCGAATAATCGCTGGTATTGTCGAACAGCATTTCGCTGCCTTCACCACCTCATTCCTTTTACAAAACAACATTTTCTTTCACTCCCTCACCCACATTGTTATGAATTTAACATTTATCTAATATTCCAAGTTGCTCCTGCTTTTCGTTCCTCACTAAACATTCCAAGCAAAAGCAACCTCACCTTTCACCAATACAATATGAGAATTCCACTTCCTCCAGCACAAATTCACTTAACCCTCTATCATCCTTATCTACTTCAACTGTCTAAGAATAAATTTCAGCTGCTCATAATACTCTTTACAATCAACATCCTCCACAAAGGAAGTGTCAAGACCGTTTTGTCTTAATTCATCAATCCACTTCATGCACTCTTGCTTGCTAATGTGACTATTCTGCAACCCATAGTAAAGATACGCGATTTCATTACTTATGTCCGTGTTAAATACAAGAGGATCATCCGAATTAATATTAACCAGTGCAGTTGGTTTCTCGCCTTTCTGTATCGGGTTCAGCACATACGCTTGATGCTCCAACAGACTTTCCATTTCCCCAATCACCACATTTGAAGTCGGATTCACTTCAACCACAATGCCCTCCTTCGATATTTTGTTCAGCAAATACTCTTGCATAAATCGAATCAGCTTCACATCCTGACTAGTCACCCTTACTTGAACAGGTTCTTCAAATCTTTTCAGAAAGCAGACACAGTGAATCGCATGAGCCAGCTTATCTGCATCCCATAACTGATTTTCGCAGCCATACTCATCATAACAGTATATAGATACCTTCTTTGCCTCTTTCGGACATTTTCTTGGCTGCTTGTTGTCGGATTGAAGAATACATTCTTGAAAATATTCCTTCATCAACACGAATCTTTTCAGATAACCTTGATGCAGTACATGGGTATTTATACCATTCATATTAATCAGTATTTTCTCTGCAACATGGTATATCTTTTCCTGAAGATACAAGAGAAGACCTGCATCAAAGTCACTGCATTGCTGCAAACAATCCCAGACCCATAGCATATTTTCCAAATATTCTCCTCGTGGCAGAACTACGACTGAATTGTTCTTTTGCCATTGTTCAGGATCAATTCCAAGTACAATACCATGTCCGATACGATCGCCTGCATGAAAACGACAATGCTCAATTACTTCATCAATGCGCCTTAATCCAGATAACATATGCCGAAAATCTTCTCCTGCATGAAACGTAAAACATAAACTTTTATTTTTTAACAATGGTCTTTTCCCATTAATTTGGTTATTCAAAGACATCACTGGTGGCTGACTGCTACTGCTTCTTGCCATATCAAAGATTGGTGCAAATATACAGACAGGTGTATCATTTTCGCCACTGGCAGCATCTAGCCCTAACACGATATTGGAAAGGTACGGAATCTTATTTCTCATATCAAGAATCTTATTCATTTGAAAATTATAATCTTCCTGCATTTTCCCATAATACCAGTTCTCTACCATTGGATAAGCTCGATTCTCATTGTTCTTCCAACACTTATGACTAATGTTATTATCTGATTTCTTAATAAAATGAAACACAATACCTAATACAGGAAATTTCAGATTTATTGCTCCTTCATTCTGCTCATCGATTACTTCCTTATAGGCACTTAAGATATTTTTAAGTTTAGCTTCACACTCTTTCGGAGAAATCCTAATTTCAACCTTTCTTAAATACGGGTTATGGAATAAAATACGAAATTTATCCTTATATGAATTTGACATCTGAGCAAAAAGTTCACTAGATTTATCATAAAAATTTTTAAAATAATCAAGTCCGTTTATACCATTTTGTTGAACAATTTTAGAAAAGAACCAATTTTTTATTCGAATATAGCACCAGAATAGACGTTGAAACAAAATATCCTTTTTATTATCTTCACTTTCTCTAGACTCTGGCTTATTCATGTATTGTAACGCGTAGAAAAGAAAAATGTTTTCTCCATACGTGTTTATATTATATGGTGATGGAAAAAGCATATAAATGTAATCATTATATCTTTCTGAATCTTTTCGTTGTTCTAATAAATCAACTTGTTGCCATAGAAGATCAAATGTAGCAAATGTTTTATTTCTTTTAGAAATCCCAAGAAATTTATCCATGGAGAAAGTCTCACATGTTTCATTATCAAATTCATCGTTCTCTATCTCTACATGATTTAGCCGCCAGCTCCAAAAGCTATTCTTTTCCTCAGATAGGAAGCAAGCCATCCATTCTCTAATGATGCAAGCACTTAGAATTGTATATACATTGCTATCTGTATTGTGGCCAATGCAACTCACTAATTGTTCTATTATATTTTTTTTCTCTGTACCCTTCTGACGAAATAAATTCATTGTTTCTATCCAAAGAGCAGAAAAATCTCCCACTGCACCAAAATGGAGATGATTTTCTCCAATTCCTTTCCGTAATATACTATCCAACTGCTTATCTGCCAAAGAAATTCCCGAATAGTATCCATCAAGCTGGTAATGCTTTTCACGCTCGCAATGCTCTTCATACTTGTTTTGCACTAAATAATTGCAAACTATTACATCAATAGGAATCATGCGATTCAGTTCTTTAAACACTAACACTTTCTGAAAAACATTGGAATATGGTCCGAACAATTTTTCATCCTCATCATTTTTCCAAGATTTTAACGCAAATACACCATCTCTATGGGTGATTAATGCTTTCGAAAGCCTATTTAATATATTCTGATATTCTCCTTGTAGACGCTCAATTACTTGATTTACATCAATGACGCTGCTCTCCTCATCGTTCATATTAATGTATTCAAAAAGTAATGGATAATGAGTCTTCAATAACAAGCGAATTTCATCCAGATTCTGTACGGATGTACGTCCGCTTACGTCTCGTAAAATATCTGATACTACCTCTTCTATACAATTTCTTTTATCCGACTCTTTGGCAGCAGTAAGAATCTTAAGAAATGCATGCTGTTCATTATATTCCACTTGCCGAAAAGGATACAGCAGTATCTCTAAGTTTAAATATATTCTATTCCGCATCGTTCATCCATTCCTTTATTTGCTCTCTAATGGTTTCATTTTTATCTGGGCACAGTTTTATGTATGCCTTAGATAAATAATAAATCTCAAAGTGAATTCCAAATACATTTACTTTCTCACTATCCACTCCATCTGCTGCATTGAACAAAAATCTCTTCATGTTTACATAATAGTCTTGTTCAAAGTTTTGAACATAGGTACGGTATAGTAATTCCAATGTATCGTCTGATTCTTTATTAAGCATGCTCTTCTTGAAGTTTTGGATGAATTCTGTCAAATACGCAGGTTCAGATAGCGTTGTATTACAATAACTCAAGGTGAGCTTCTGAATGTCTTTTGTTCTTTTTAAATTAATGATTCCATTATCAGCAAACAGACGTTTTAATCGTCGAAGCTCTAATTCTACACTATTGCAATAAAGCTGTTTTGCATGCTCTAACTGTTTTTCTTTTTGCTTTATACTGGCTTGACCATTTATGTATATTTTAACTTCGTCAAACAGCGTATTTTCTATCTTTAATAACGATTGTTCAATGTTCTGATCATCACCATTGGCAAACTGTATTAGTTTATCTGCAACTTCGGTTCCTTTGATTCGATTGAAATGCCTTTGAAAAGCTCTTGCTTGCGATTCTTCTGTATATTGGCTAATAATCTTATAATAGTTTCTGCTTACCTTTATTACGGTATCTTCATTTTCAGTAGTATCCTGCAGATAGGATTCTTCGAATTCAATGCCGAAACAGAGTTCTTCTTTTTGTAACATTGAGATAAGATTAGGTTCATCAATTGGTTGATACTTCTTTGATTTGCGACAATAATATTGTGCTTTTAACTGCTCCAAATCTGTTTCTGGATAACCCTTGGCAAGGTAAAGGAATACCCAAAAATAGATTCCTCCTATTGCCTGCGTTTTGTCTAAATCGAATTCAAAAAACTGTTTGATTGCCGACTTAAATTCAAGCGGAACTGTTTTATTCTCATTATCTAGATATAAATTAAAAAGGTTAGCTTCTAACTCACTGTTTTTTCTATGGAAAGCACTATAGTCCTTATATATGTACTTAAAAACAGAGTAAATTTCCTCCTTTTTTTCAACACTTTGTCCGATGTTCTCATCGTTTTGGATATCATCAAGTACATTAACTAGATTGTAGTATACATAGTTTAACTTTCTGGTTTGGTCTGAAAACATGGAAAAAGCTTGTGGGTTATACTTGGTTTTTGGCACTTGTGCATACTCTTCTTTATAGACAAAAAGCGGTTCACAATCTTTTGATTGGGTACACATTTCCAGGAACTCTTGTATCAGCTCCCATAAACATTTTGCCTCCTTAATACTTTTGAACTGAGGTTTTAATTCATTGCTCCATGTCCGAATATCGTAGCGGTATGGATAAGGTAATACTTTTGCTAATACATTCTCTGCCAATTCAGAACGATCGCTATAACCCTCGTAATGATTTTCAAGAACTTCTTTCATTTGCTTTTCATCGCCTGACATAAAACAAATTACATTGGGATGCATCATAAATTGCAGGATAACATTGATAAGCTCTACTATTTTATCTGGGCACAAATCAATATCGTCGAAAAAGAAACAAAAGAGAGGATTACTTTCACTTGATGTTAATTCTGTTCCTTCCCTATACTTATTGATATAATTACTCCATTCTGTGATAAAAGCATTGAATCGATTTTTCAGTTCTGTGCTTGCACTCAACATCTGAGTTGAGTTCTGACGATAGGAATTAAAATCTGTGTAGTTCTGAGTTAAAAGTCTTCTATACTCCTCGTGCGTATACAAATAGTATTCCATGACCTTGTCAAATTCCTGTTTCAATTTTGAAGTTTTTTTCAGATAGCATTCTTTAAATGTTTCATCGGCTCCTGTTCTAGAGTAAATTTTTTCTTCTTTTACTTTACTTAAATAAGCGGTAAGAACCTTTTTAACAGAAGAAAGAATGCAACCGAACAAATCAAAATTATTATTTATTCTATTCAATTCTATCATAGGGAACACAATATTTTGACTTTTTTGTAACTCATTACAAATGGTAAGAAGAATAGATGATTTTCCTGAGCCCCTGCCTCCTAAAATGGAAAACGTATTGTTATTCTCAGTAACTGCTTTATCAATGCTTCTTGACTGAGAACTGCTTGCCTGAATATGTTTAATCTCATCCATCAGCTTGTCCATCTGTGGAAAGATATGTTTTACTTCCTCTTTTTCCAGTATCTTTGCTCCAAAAGAAATCCTTTCTGACTGCATTGCTGATTTCTCCTCTCATAACTTTCTTTGGCTAATACCGAAAGGTAACGCCCCCTTCGGTATTATTCTGTTCCTTGGTTTTACTTCTTTGTAGTGTTTAATATCTCCTCCGCTGACTTCAGACGCTCTCTATTTCTGAATTTGCTAAGATCCATATATTTGAATTTTTCGTCTTTCTCCTTTGTTGAGTCCTCAATACATTCAATTTCTTTTACCTTTTTATATACTTTTATCGTCGCAAGATTATCATAATTCTTCTCTATTACTTTTATTTCTTCAAAGAACTTATTCTTTAAATCTTCAATTTTAGCGTTCATCTTTTTTTCACGCATTTTTGTAATCAGTTGATTTGATGTATTATTTGCCATATATTCCATTCTGTCATTCAAACTTATACTGTATTCCAGTCGAATATCTTCCTCCAATAGAGAACTATAATCCTGTAGCAAATCATTACCTACTTTATTCTTAAACTTGGATGAATACTCATCATTTAATTCTTTAATTTTAATAAAATAATCCTTAATATTTTCATCTACCGTTTCTTTCTCGAATAACCCATCAATGCTTAACTGATTAATTGCATTAGCTATTTTCTCACTTAACTTACCTTCATCAGTAACTAGTGTGTCATCCTCTTCTCGCAGATTCATATACACTGCTTCACGAAGCTTTTCATGAAGTGCTTCATCATAAAATTCCTGCCTGCTTTGATATGTTCCTTCACTATTGTCTCCAAACACAAAAGCATCATAATATCTGCTATCCAAAGAATAGAAAGACTCTTTCTTACAATCGTACAGTACCTTGATATTTTCAAACTTAACTCTTCCATATCCATAAGGCTTGCCATGACCTAAAAGCTCTGTATCCGAACTTTTATATTGCATTCCACACAACAGCAAACCTAACTCTGCTTCTGTAAGATTTTCAAAGTAGATTTCTCCACGAAAATATTTCTTCGGCTTTATTTTGCCGGAACTCAAAGGCATCAATGGCCTAATCTTAGACACTGTGTTCATATTTTTCAGTTCAGCTGTAGTTTGTACTCCTTTTTTCTTCCAGTAAAACTTTCTTCCCCTCAACTCAAACTGACTATCATTGTATGTAATGAGTTGATTCGTATCTCCTGTTTGTTTCTGCACAAGATAGAGCTGAAATGCCGTTGGTTTCGGATTCATTAACACAACTGCACATTCTTTTGCCACAACATCATCTGTTTTTGGCAACAAGCAGTTCATAAAGTTTAATCGTCCCTCATAATGTGCCTCCTGCTCTTTGTCATCTTCCTTGACAAATCCAAACAAGGATGAGGTATAATCGTACTTTCCCTTTCCAATTGTCTTTTGACGAATTCCATACTTAATGTTGTAATTATGGAACACACGAAAATATGGAGTCGGTCCAAAATCCACTACTTCTCCATCCTTGTCAGAACGGTAAAAGAACAGTTTTGCATACTTTGGTCCAATTTGCCTGCTGCCATCTCTGTTATAAGGAAGATTATAATAATACTCTAGTTCACCTAGTTTGTTGGTCTGTTGTGCATTTCTCCTCAAATCCTCTTCATAATAGGCAACTAACTTTTCATCAACCACTTTTTCCTGTGGGCTATTCTTTAACTGATCCTGTCTCAAAGCTTTTACCAGATAGTGATTTACTTTTCCATCAATCCATTTTGAATTGAACAGATATCCTTTGTTACCTCCACTTCCAAAGGCAGTGATCTTTCCATAGTCAAACTGAAACTGCACAACCTGTGCTCCACTTTGATACGGTCTATTTCCATAAGGCTTGTATGTCTTCTTTGCACTCCTTCTTATAGTTGACTTGTATTCCCGTTCCTGTTTTCGCTTATCTACGCTATCTGGATCAACGCAGTCTCGCATCTTCTTAATAGGCTTTGTATACATATAATATTTTTCTTCAGTAAGAAGTCTATTTCCACGAACATCACTTTCATGCACCTTTAGAAAATTTCGATTACGCCCCTTAAATTCCTCTGCTGGAACAATAACCAATGTATGCTCATTCTTCCAATACAAATATCCTGCTTTGATTGACTGATTAAAAGACTGGCGGATTCTTTCATTGTTGCCTCTCATCTTCTCCGAATACTCTTTACGAAATGGCGCACACTGATCCGCAAAACTTCGATACATCATCCTCCGATCCTCAATCATATTCGCTTCCGACAAACTTAAAATCTCCACATTACTCCGAATCAGCCCACGAATCGTACTTCCAGGAATAATGTAATGAGTATCATCGCCAAAAAACTCCTGTACTTCACCACGTTTTTCGCCATTTCCTCCGATGAACATCTCCGTCATATTCGTCAGTTCATACGTAATTTTTCCGCTTATTCGATTCTCGTTCTCCAAGAAGGAATCATGCTTTACCAGCTCTTTATCATGAAGCACCACATTTTTATTAAAAGGTATGAAATTATACGGTGCACTTGCAGTATCTCTATTAATCATTAGAATGCCTCCAATCCATTCAAACAGGTTCCACAGATATACGCTTGTCCAGTTTCTGCATCATAGTCAATATAATGTCTAAGTTGTATGCTGCTGAATTTTCGGGTACTGCCCGATTTCTTTAGTTTTTGTGTTTCCTGAATATACTCGTTTTTCCAGTCTTTCGTCTCCACTGCAAACCATTTTCCCTGTTGGAAAATGTGTATCTCGCATCCTTCTCCAAAGATTCTGGCCTCTACTAACTTCATTAAATCCAGTTGTTCTATTAAATCATCTTTATAACCTAATACTACTTTGTCGACTTGTAATCCCCATACGTATTGATAGGATGCCTCCTGTTGTGCATATTCCAATACTTCAATCAATGACGAACAATCTTCTAGCAACAAATTCTTTATTGACATATCACACATCCTCCCTTGCCAGCAAACCGATACACTCTTCAAGATACGTTCTTACCTTATCCGAACAAATGAGACTGGCTTTTCGATCTTCCACTTCTAAGTCAATGTTCTCCTGCTCTTTGATATCCCAATCGATTCGATATTTTTCAGGAATGGATATACTGATTTGTGTTCCTCGAATTCTTCCAAATCCTACACTTGCCATGCTGCCAAGTGGAATTTTACTAAGTCCCAGATCACGAACTGTTAGAAATAAAAGTGCAATTGCCTGCTTTCTCTGAACCTCTTCCATAATCGGCAAGAACTCTAACGCGATCTTCACTTTTCCCTTTGTTATAGCGTTGGAAGTCAGTTTTGCTCCACTAATTGTGCCACCTGTAAAACGATCGATCTTAATTCTTGTATAACATTTCGTTGCAGGTTCTTCTATGACCGTATCATGGACACGTACTTTTCCGCACTGCTGCTTTTCTCCATTTTTCGTTCCGTCGTTGTTGGTACCGAACATCACTTCAAGGAGATCCGTTCTTTTCTCTTCTCCCATCTCTAGGGTTTTGCATATCTTTTCACAGTAACTGCGAAGTACGCCTTTCCAAGTAGTGCCTGAGATGATGTATTGACCGTTGGATTTGATGGAAGTTGCAATCTGATGTCCCTCTTCATCCGTTTCCTTGTCTTCCCCTTTCAGAAGAATCGCATCTCGGATTTGTCCGTCTAAGGAGATAGAAATCACTTGATTGTTCATACCTTCCTGACTAAATCCGTACTCCACATAACTTGGATCATTGATCTCAAGGGGCTGGAACAGATAA
>ERZ808278.228-NODE-228-length-43966-cov-104.122930_pt1 | contig 43966 bp, 49 predicted proteins | sample MGYA00521239_ERZ808278 | MGnify/ENA primary metagenome ERZ808278 (study PRJEB31516, sample SAMN03275600) | gut metagenome | biome: mammalia-associated habitat; material: feces | host: Papio cynocephalus | place: Kenya | collected 2012-07-17 ... | reverse complement strand
CCTTAGCCGCCTCTTCAGCTCCCTTTCTTCCTGCATCATCCATGTCAAACATGATGATAACTTTCTCGAAGCTAGAGAGATACTCCAAGTTATCCTCAAAGGCTTTCTTAGCCGCCTGAGCACCATTAGGGATACTAACGACAGGCCATTGATTATTCTGAAGTTGACTCACAGTAAGACAATCAATCTCACCTTCAGTGACTACAATCATTTTACCCCCTGATCCCCATAACTGAGAACCAAAGAGGTGTCCAGAGACCTTACCAAAGATAGTAAAAGTCTTGTCTGCGTATCTAAACTTCTGTCCTACTACAGTACCCGCATCGTCACAATAACAAGCTACCTGTACTGCTTTACCATTGTATTTACCAATGTAATACTTATACTTACGACAAGTATCCTCATTGAGACCTCGTGCATTGATAGCCCTAAATTCCCCTTCAAGTTCTTCCATAGGGATACATTCTTTACTCATCTTTTTAGTACTCCTAATAACTGAGACTTCCCCAGAGGGTTTGAAATATTTGTTACAAGAAAAACAAAAACCGTGCCCATCATCGTAGACTCCACAGGCATCTGAGGAGCCACAATTAGGACACGGACAATGAAATAGGAACCTAGAGCTATCCATAACTACCACCAAGGCATTACATAGAAGTCCAGGGGATAATCCCCATAGACCATCTTAAGATGAATATCAGAGAGCATCTTAAGGCAATCATACTTGCTATACCCATGACTTTCTTCAAGCCACTGCTCCATGTCACAATCCTTAATAGCATCCATACAATCTTTAACCATCTCAGGAGTGAGCTTCAAGTAAGAGCAATTAAAGTCTACTTCTTCAGCCTTATACTCATCACCTTTGTCTTCAAGGACAGCCTCATGGTATCGAGCATTAAAGAAGTCACAAATGAACCAATTCTTACGCCAATAAGCCTCTTCACAGAGTCCATCTTCAGATTCCTGACTAGAGTAGCACTCACACTCAGGCATCCAACGCAAGAAAGGATAACTCTTAGGATTCCCCTTAGCATCTACTTCCTGACAATCTACATAATCAGGGTTACTGTCATGATGCTTAGTAGAATAAATATAAAGATCAAGACCCATTTTAAACTCCATGTTCAATTTTATAACGATGAGAATACCAACCCTTAAGGTTAGCATGATAGTCATCCTTCGAGGTAGCATAACAAAAATGCTCGAAGGGTGTCATGTGGTGACCATCCATAAGGATACCTGCAAGTTTAATGTCATCATCAGGGGAAGGCTTAGTACCATCATGCTTATTATAGCTCACTCTAGCACACCTAGCGGCACTAATAGGTGCTATCTTATAACCTTCCTCACAGTAAGGAGCATGAATGAAACCAACCACAGGAACAACCCTATCCATAGCATCCTTCATGGCTTTAGCAAGGTCTCTCATGTGAGGCTCTGCATCATCAGCAAGACGGAGCTTAAAGAAGTTATCCCAATCAGTGGCAGTAACAACCACCTTAATGAAACTAAAAGGTTCCAAGAGACGATTCACAATCTGCTTATGGAGACCTAAAGATTCAAGGTTCTTAGCATTACGAATAGCCCCAGTACGAGCTAACTCCCAAGCAGTCTCATACATCTCAATCTCAGTAGCATCAGTGATCTCTGAGTTGTTCACCATACCCTTGCCATTAGGCATCCAATGAGTAGGCGTCACAGTGGCTTCCTCAATGAGACGATGAATGGGGATAGCCCGAGAGGAACTAGCATTACGACTAAACATACGGTGCGTCATAAACTCACTGTGAATGAACCGAGGATAGATAAGTTCAAGTGTCGTAATAACCCTACTATTCATAGGGTTTTTAGTACAGGCAATCACAGTTGCCACACAGTTACCTACCTGAGTGGTACTATCATTAACCGTATGGTTCAACTTAAGTTCATTTGTCATGTTCAACCTTACCTACAGCAATACCCTTGTCACCCTGATACTTACCATTGTAGACAGCATTAGGTTCTTCTCCTCTCCAAAAGAGAATCTGACAAATGGGCATCCCCGGATAAAGAGCAATGTTACGATCAGTCTTATTGAACAGCTCCAAGGTGATATTTCCAGTCCAGTTAGGTTCAATCACCACAGAGGCTACCTCAAGACCCAACCGAGAGAGGGTACTCTTAGGTTTCGTAATGCCAACCACATCCGTAGGCATCGTAATGAGTTCTAAGGTACTCACCAAGCAACGACTAAGAGGCTTCAGCAAGAAGACCCCATCTTCAGGAATTGTATAGGTACTATAAAGAGTACTCAAGTCTTCCATCATGGTGTTAATCGTGGGGACATCTCGTTTGTTCTTCTGAGACATTACCTTCACAACATTGTCCATGCGAAGGTCTTGTCCAAAACTAGATTCTCCATAGGACATACCATAGGCATGGCTCTTAATCACATGAGGTTTAACAATCCCTGCTTCATAAATCTGAAAATCAGCCAACACAGTCATTTAGTTTTCTTCTCCATTGTCAAACCTTAATCAGGTTCTCCATTATCATACAAACTTTCAAGATACTCCTCGTATTCCTTTTCCCACTGAGCATCCTGAGCATCTTCTTTGTCTTCTTCATAATGATCAATGAAGTCATCATCATTGGCAGGCTTCTTTTCAATCAGATCATCAGGTTCAAGCTTATAAATAGGTACATGAATATTAGACATATAAATAACTCCTAGAGTTAATAAAATTGGTCTCTCGGACAGGGATCGAACCTGCAACCTACTGCTTAGAAGGCAGTTACTCTCATCCGATTGAGCTACCGAGAGAGAATTCTTTACATCACATTGTTATAACACATCATGAGGTTATCCATAAGGCAAGCCACAGTTACCTTACCGATGCCATTAGGAACAGGGGTGTACATATAAGACATTTCCTGAGCACCCTTATTGAAATCCCCTACATAGGAATTAATAGCCCACTTAAAGCACCCCACATCAATCAAGATAGGAGGACGAGAAGGATTCAACATAGAATCCAACCACTGACAAGGCTTACCTGTAGCAGAGATAATAATATCAGCATCTCTCAGATAACTATCAGGATATGGCGTACGAGAATGCACTACTGTAACAGTCAGGTCTCTATCCAACAAGGGATTAACAAGGGGACGACCAATAAGATTACTACGATTCGCAATAACTACATGCTTTCCTGCAAGACTGTAATGCTCACCTTCAGGGGTCTCCAGGTTATCCAACACATTAAGGATAGCCTTTACAGTACAAGGCATCCAAGGAGAACCCTCAGTGAGACCATCTACATCCTTATCGGGAGCAATCATCTGCTCAATCCCCTCAAAGTCTACAGGAAGAGGCAACTGAACCATGATACCGTGAATGTCATCATCATTGTTCAACTGATTGATATAGTTTACCACGTCATCCACATCAGTATTCTCAGGGAAATGACGATGGACTACCCCAATGCCTAACTCAGAGGCTACCTTAGCTTTGTTATTAACATAGATACGACTAGCAGGATCATTACCTACAGTGATAATAGCCAATGTAGGAATCTTGAGATCATCAGGCCAATCTTTAAGATCATCCTTGATACGTCCAAGAATTTCATCAGCAATCTTTACACAATCAATGGGAGTACCCATGTTATTTCTCCTTAATAAGAGTATTTAAAGAATCGACCCTTAAGGATTCTCTTCTATATCCTTCAAGAGTCTGTTTAAGTAATTCTGCACCTTCAAGGTTAAACTCTCTACATCTTTCGAGTGAGATTCTTGAAGAGTCTGTGGAATTGTTTGCTCTAAGTCGTTTGTTGTCTTTGGACAACTGCCACAACCTACCAAGAGACTTGTCAAGATCAGCCCTGAGGCTATCCCCTTCATTAAGCAATAAGTTAATTGTTGCATCTTTTTTACTTGCATTTTCATCAGCCTGCTTCTTAAGATTGACAATGACAGTCTCTTGGTATTCCTTAACTGCCTTATCATAGCCACTACTATGACCCCACAAATAGGCTCCCAAGACAATTAAAGAACTAAGGCCAACCATAATAGCCTTAGGGTTTAACATATTACCTCCGAAATGTACAACCTAATTACTGTTCTGAGCATACCAAGGGATAGCATCAAAACAGGGACAAGCCTTAGGAACACCAAAATCCCTATGGCCTAACACAGTGGGTGCTTCATCAGCATAGACATCCTTCTGAAGCCATTCAAGCAATTTCAAAAGGCTATCCTTTTGAGCTTTCGTAAAGTTATCCACAGAATTCCCCTTAAGGTCAGTCCCACCAATAAGGCAGATACCCACAGATTCCTCATTGTGTCCCTTTACATGGGCTCCAATGGTATCCAGAGGTCTACCTTCTTCGATAGTGCCGTCAGTACGAATCACAAAGTGATAACCAATACAAATCCATCCTTTCTGCCTGTGCATTCTATCAATAGTCTTCCAGTCAAAATCAGGGTTGTTAATTGTAGCACTACAATGAACTACCAAGTATTTAGTCTTCGGTCTCTTCTTAATAGACACAAAGAGCTTATTAGATTTAATCTTAGGTTTTTCCATATAAACACTTACTTATTATTTCTCATGAGTATCCCCTTAGGGATTCTCTTCTTTGGTTCCTTAAACCACTCTTCAGGAATCCATTTGTCTGCATATTTGATTCCATTGGCTTCACAGAAAGAAGCATAAGTAGTCTTAGAACCTTTGTATATAGGTGACTTACTGCGGGAGAACACGAACCTAATATCAAGATCAGGATGTTGAGACTTAATAAGTAAATGTTTCTTCCTGTCTTCTGCATCCCATACACCCTTAGATTCAATAATGATACCGTTAGGTAAAATAAAATCAGGAGTGTACTTATGCTCAGAAGCAGGTACGGTGTACTTCAAATAGTGAAGTTCATAAAGTCCATCAATATTGCGGTCTCGAAGTTGACTATTTAGTTTCTCTTCGAGACCGCTTCGATATGTTCCCTTGCAGTGTCTCTTAAATTTACTATAAGCGGCACTGCGAGTAGTCATTTAGTCGTTATCCTCTTCGTCCTCAAAGTCTTCAGGATCAGCATGGACACAGAGGAGTTTAACCCAAATGTTACCTTCCTGAATGTTCTCATCCGTAAACCATTCCGGCTTTACACCACGCTCACCGAAAGTCCACTGAGAGGCATCACCCGGGATGACATCCTTGTCAATCGCAGGGAAGGCAACACCACGGTCACGGGCACTATCACTGTAATGAGAGTGGTTGGGATCACAGTACCAAAGACCCACAACAAAGTCTTCATAGGAGTACGTGTACCAGTTGTATTCCTCAGCGTCCTTCAGGTTGACCCAGAAGTCACCCAAGGGCTTACGAACCTTCTTGGGAGCCTTCATGGGTTTCCCATCTACACGTTCAAGGCATTCAGGCTTAATACGCTTGAGCATTTCGTTAAGGTAATCAAATTTTTCTTCACAAGAAAGAGCTTCAAAGTCAATAACGGTATTTTCCATTTTAGTAATCTCCATTAGATTCATCATTAGATTCTCCATTTTCAAAGGGAGAATCATCGTCGGCATCCGTAGCTTCATAACCTTCTTCTTCATCGAAACCATAGGATTCAGCGTTACCCGCAGAGTATTCCACAAGTTCAATAACCTGAACTGCAACAAGGCGAAGACTCAAGCCAACACCCTTGTTAGTAGCATTGTAATAAGGGGCTACCGTAAAGGAAATACGACAGACGCTCCCATTACCCAACTTGATAGCTTCAGTGATAGGCTTTCCCTTAGCATCAAACAGGGGAATCTTCATTTCAGAGGTAGTACCATCCTTACGCTTAATGACCTTGTTCTGCTTAAACTTAAAGACCAAGTGCTTACCATCTTCAGATTCTTCAAAGAAAGGAATCTTATTGAGCTTCTTCTTCTTTTCCTTAGAGAGAGCATCATGTTCCTTATCAAGGATTACCGTGAGCTTCTCCACCAATTCCGTAGTCTTAGGATCATCCTGAGGGCACTCAAGCTGAATATGATACACACCTTCTTTAACAAAAGCAGTATCAGCAGTAATAATCCACGGATACATAGCAATACCCTTGGGAGAAACATATCGAACAATTTTAGTAGCCATTATTTTAATTCCAGTTAGTTAATATAAATCTTTTTTGTTAATGCAGAATTTGTGAGTGATAAAGGGACAACGAACATCTTTAGCTCGAAGGACGATATAGTCGTCACCATCATTTAACTGCCGGTTCCAAGACTTGATGATTTCAGTAGCGATCTCAGCACCCCCTGCACAGTTAGAGTTATCCCAAATGAAATCCTTAAGGGCAATCAAGGTTTCCACATTGGCATTCGGATAGAGAGCCTTAAGGTTCTCAATGTACACGTACCCCAACAAGGGAGTAATCGTGGGCAACTCATGACGAGGGATGAACTCAGGTTTCAACCGACAGACAACCGTGAGGTGTCCCGCAGTACTCTGAAGCATGAATGATCCCAATTCAGGCCCCGGGAGATTGTTGAGCATCTTGAGTTGCTCATATCTTTTGTCCAGTAAATCCAAGAAGCTACCAATAGAGCTAAAGTCTCGGCAACCATAGTAGAAGTCAGTTACGTCTTCAGGGTTCTCAAAGACTGCACTAAGGGCTTCAAAGGCAGTGCAACCATGCAAGGGGATAGCATGACGAAGTTTCTTATTCATCGTATTCTCCAAGGAGATATTTTTTGGGGAAGGACAAGGTGAGATTAGAACCGGGGATATTGGTTAAAGGAAACTCAATGTACATCCTGTCGGTACTACTCAGGATTGAGGTATTCCATTTATCAATAAATAAATCCCAATTGCACTCACAGCTGACAAAATATCTTACGATTGCACTGATTAACTCATCTTTGCAGTCAGGGTAAGTATTCGTGAAATCTTCCCTTGGTGTAGTGTCTTTAATCAAGGGAATCGTAGGCAAATTATAAACGGACTTCTTAACGATTACCTCAAGACTTGCATGACACGTAGAGACCTTAAAGATATTATGTTTTCCCTGAGCTATATGGCAGGAATTCAAATATCTCAAAAGAGACATACGGTCATCTACAGAATTATTCCAGTCCTTAATAAAGGCAGTATAAAACTTGTAGACTTCCTCATAGTTTTCAATATGATCCTTGAGAATATCTTTAAGCAGATACCCTTGAGCAAGCATGTTGAAATCACGCTCAGTAAAAATACTCATAGTTTAACTCCTAGATAAAAGATAGAGAAGAACCTCAAGACACTGAAAAGGAAAAAGAAACTTGAGGTGTCTTCTCTCCGAAATGTACAACCTAATTAACCATTATGCTAGGCACAACTAGCGTCATGCGAAAGCATAGGCAGATTCCTTAACAAGATCAAGGTTTAAGGTACCTTTAGAGGGAATGTCAGGAAGATCCTTAGCTGACTCATCAGGTAACATATTAAGTACATGATCGTGAATATCCTGAAGAACGTCATGGTTTTTATAGGTATCAACAAAGACCTCACGGACAGTCTTAAACAACACCCCTGCATTCCCTGCATGAGTACCATAAGAGTCATGAATCATAGCAAACGAATGAATACCCTTAGACACACAGGCATTCACCGTGAGCATCAAATGAGAGGCATCCATAGAGTGGACAAAGTTAGGAGCAATGCCCTGTCTCTGTTTACGCTTATCAATGGTACCAGGAATATCCCGACCAATAGCAGGCCAAAATATCCCCTTAGTGTTCTCAATCTTGCCACCTGTGGTATCCTCAGCGTGCATCATGACAGAAGTACCTAAAGCTAATTTAATCTGTTTCATTTCTGTCTTATGATATTCCTGCTTGACAGGGAATCCCGCAGGTGTGATCCAGTAGGTAGGCAGTGCATTACCCATAGTGTCAGTCTGAGAGGCCAACAAGCCTGAAGCATTCTGAAGCCATGCCATAGCCTCGACAGCCTTAACGACAACCTTCTGCACAGAATCCCAAATGAGTTTAGCCATGTAGGAGGATGCCTGTTTGGGCTTGGAGAAAGCTAAGGGGTTCTCCAGTACGGCAGGCATGACGGTATCCTCATAGACCTGCTCAGAGAAGCCATACTGTTTAGACCCATAGCATAACGTCATGACAGAACGCTTAGTCACCTTTCGAGTGACACCATATTTGAGCCATTCAGTAGCTAAAGACTGAGTACCTTTCTTAAGATATTCCTCCTTACTCTTCGGGTCAACCACATAGGCGTCCTCAGTGCCATTCTTAGCATCCTCTTTCAACACCTCATTTACTTTACCTGCAACAATACCATAAATATCATGGACTTTATCGTCAGGCACTAGGTTGACAGCCATAGCACCCACCTCGTCACGCAACATCGCAGAGTAATGTTGAAGCCCTGAACAGGAACCGTCGAAGGCTACCGCAATGTGAGACTTAAAGGAGGTACCCTGTTTGAGATACTCAGCCCACTCAAAGCAGAAACCCAAAAATTCCCAAGGGGAATCCGCAGTAGTCCAATCAAGATTACTCAAAGGATCATCAGCAACCCGAGAGATTAACTCAGGATTCTCATAGACCCATGAGAGACGCTCCTCCAAGGGCTTCTTATCAAGACCCCAACAGTTAGCACCATGAAAGGCTAACCACTTAGCCCCATCTTCTCCAAGCTCAATCCCCTCAGCAAACTCCAAAAGACCCTTAGTGAAATCGTTACCTTGGGGACTTAAGAGTGTCATGGGATAGACACGCCCACGGAAGTCAATACTGTGAGGAAAATAAATCTGATCTTCTTGGAGGTAGGTTTTAGCCTGCTCCATAACCATATCTACTAGCAGTCTCTTCCCCTTCCGAGTATTATCAAGCTGATAGTAGCGCATCATATCTTTACGCCACTTCTTTTGTACTTCAGGATTGGAATCAGCCTCAGCAGGACGAATAGGCTTCTCAGGTGCCTCCTTAGTGGGCATCCCAAGGGCTTCAGGTATATTAGTCCAACCTGAAACTTCCTCAGCTACCCTATAAACCTTCTTGTTGATCTTCCAAGCTGTAGACTGAATGGCATTCACTGCGTTATAAACTATGGGCATATCAACGTCCATGTAAAATTCCAATGAATGCTTATTCACCTTGATAAATGAATCATCCTTTTGGAGCTTCAAAAGATAACCCCCATCTACCGGAGTAGTCCAATCAAGGGGCTTAATAAGCATAGGACGTTTAAAATACATAAATGAGGCTAATTCCTCATCATTCTTCTCTAAGAAATCCATAATATACCCATCAACATGGAGCATATAATTAATGCCCTTCTTGGTGGATACCTTGACAAACCTAGCTAACCCTGTGGATTCTACAAAGAGTTCTACAAATTTTAATCCAATACGGACTAAATCAGAATCCTGTAGTTTTTCTTCAGGAGCCAATAAGTTATCATCAATGAGTTTCTTAGATACAGCATTATAAAATGCTTTCTTATATGATTCTCCAATACGTTTATCTGCGGCACCTTGTGTATATTTAGGTGCTACAGCTAGGATGTTTTTAATTCTTAATTCTTCTCTAATCTTCTGTCCAATACCTTTAGAGATACCGACAAGAGTAAGACCGAGCATATTCTTAATAGAAGCCGCAAGGATAGCCCTAATAGTAATTAAAGACAACTCCTCATCAGTTAATCCCTGAGTATATGTGACTGCCGAGTGTCTTTTACCCGGCTTACCATTATTAGCCGCTTCTCTGAATTCCTTTACTGCCTTTACCATAGGAGCCATAGCTTCTGCCATAAGGCGATAAGTAGACCCCATGATATTGCCCTCAGCTTTAGCCTTATTTAAATTGGACATAAATTTATTGTAGGCAATAGTCTTGGATTCTAATTCGAGTTCAATCTCTCTGTCTACTACGGTTTTATTTCCGTAGAGATCATAAAGTTCGTCTAAGGTTTTTTTAAACTGTTCCATCTTGAATTATTAACCTTATAGATTATTTTAAAAATGATATACTATAAAGATTATTATCTTAAGTATATCCCCTAAAGATTACTTAAATATACCCCTATAGAGATACCTTTAGGTAGCCTCTAGGAGCTACCTTATCTTCTCTCCGAAATGTACAACCTATTCTAGATTGTTGATTCTCTTAAAGATTTTGAAGCATTCCATAAGGGATTTGGAGGGATTAGCTTCAATGGTATCTAAAAGTTCTGAATACCATGTAGCCTTTCTCCTGTCTTCAGTTTCTTGTCCCTTGTAAGGTGCTCTCAGGGAATACTTAAGGATATTCCCTTTAATAAAACCCATGAATTCCTCACGGGTAAAAGAAAGACACATATATTTCATAGGCTCAATTACAGCCTTAGAATAATGTTTGTCTTGTTCAATAACCATAGTCTTCTAATCCTTTAACATATTCAATAAAATTAACCTCATATACCTCACAAGGTTTATTATCTATATCAGAATATTCAGAAAACATAGGATAATCTGATATAACATAATTAAATAATAATCTATTGGTAGTCAACCAATTATTAAACCTTGATACCTCATCAAAAGAAAGCCCTGTAGGATCACCATAAATCATTAGATAGGCGTATTTTGTAGGGATCAGCTTAGTTACCTCTAGTTTCATGCTCAGGAATGCCCCGTAGATAGCCCTAAAAGGCCACAGATTGAACGACTTGAGGGTTACCCTAGGAAACACCTAGGATAGTCCCATGACCAAAAGCAGGATTACCTACAAAAGCAGGGGTAGGATCAGGATCAATTTCATATACTAAATATAATGAAATGCCCATTCAGGGATATACTGAATATCCCAATTTTCATAGTGACAAACTCCTATTTAACCAAAGACTTGATCATTAATTGCACTCTAATGTCAGTCTTTCTAATGTTGTGGTTGACACAATATTCGCAGAATGCCACCACGGTGCCCTGTTCGATCTGATCAAAATCAGTCCTACGGCCTTTCAGCCAAAGGGTTTTCACAATGTGTTCATTGTATTCTTTGAATGCCTGCTTATGTGCCTTCTCTTTGTGATCCAAGTATTCAGCTAACTGAACACCCAAGAATGCCCCAAGAGCAAGACACAACAGAGCAACGATAACAGTGTAAAGCATAGTAGTCTCCTAGACTAAGTTGAAATAAACATATTGGTATCCCCTGAAGATTACCTCAAGGGATACTGTATGCTTACTCAGTCAGGCTGATTTTATAGTTATCAGCCTCACCATATTTATTTGAATACTCAACATAGATGCTAAATCGAGATACCTGCATGACAAAAGCATTATGCATGAAATCCTTAAGGTTTTTAAATACTTTATTTTCAATCAGGGTATTCACTGCATTCATCAGGCGAGTTTCCCTGAGGAATTCAGCCATGTGTCGTCCTGTAGTGGCAGACCAATAGTTAGATTTCATATTGAGCTGAATGTATTCATCCCCTGAGGGATAGCACACCTTAGCCATATACGTATTGTAGGACTGAAAACCTACATTCCCTTCGTCATCATAAATGATAAACTGATTACGATGATCCAATAAGTTTTTCACTTTCATAATAAACTCCTAAAGTTAAGTAAAAGACAACACCCTTGCTAGATGTATTGTCTTTATTCTTAACTCTCTACTCAGGCTCTTTGTCACGCTATCTCAGCGTTACTCGATTATCGTCATACCTGTATGCGATGCACTGAGTATTGAGGGGAACTACGTTATTTTCTTATAGGATTCTCACCTAGTAGCTCCTTTAGGCGCCTTAATCAGATCATCCCGATCTTACCCTTTCGCCTACCTGATTTTTAAAGAACTTCGAGGTTACCCTCAGGAGCCCAACTGCTGCCCCTACAGGTGTTCTGTTCGGGTGTTTCACCGCTTCCCTCACCTGACAACCCGAATAGTAAACACTCCAAAGCACCTTGTCAAGTCCCTAAGTGTAAAGATTTGTAAAGATAACTCACTGTGTACTGGAGTGTCTGCGTACACGTGTAAATACCACAAGTCTAACTATTAGTCAAGTCTATTAGTTATATCTATTAGGGTTATTCGGATTACCTTTAGGGATAACAACAGATAGGGATAAATCCAGATGATCCGAATAGTGAATCAGTAGAATATACCAATAGATAAACCTTCAAATCATACCACAATACTCAATGAAATACAATAGGGTTCACCATAGGGTATCCCCTAGGTTCAACCCCTTGACTTTTCATTTGTGTTCCTTTATAATTCACTAGCACACGCAGGGCCACCCCACGGGGGGGAACCCACAGGCGCTACTCTACTTAAATGCCTACGTAGATTTTTATTCAATTTTTCTAAAGAGCCCCTAGAGGTATCCCTATTAGGAGATACCATTAGAGACTACCAACAAGGAACCTCAAGAGTCCATCAACATCACCACTAGCAAGATAGAAAATCAACAACACTATGGTAACTATTAGTTTAACTATAGAGATAACCCTAGGGGTTCTTAAGAAGTCTATTATTCTTTTCATATTAGCAACAACATTAAAAAAAGCCCCTGATGGAACCCATACAGGGAACCTCAGGGGCAGTCTAGGAGTTATCTTTATGATACCTTAAAGGGGCTTTAAGATACACCTTAAAGGGACACTAAGTGATACCTTAAAGGGTCTTTAAGTATACCCTTAAAACACTTAGCTATAATTACACACTCAAGGGAGACACAGGATATATACTTATATATAACCTTTTTGGCTACCCTTCCGAAATGTACAACTTTTATTATAGTCAAGATGTACAACCTTATAATTTTAAAAGTTATAATTAAGGCGTATATTTTTTCTTGCTACCTTCTTAGATGGTACCCTGTCTTAGGTCTACTGTAGTAAATAGTCCCCTTAGAGACATTCGTAGTGAAGGTATCCATAGTGTCTTTAATGTTGTCTCCAATATCATTAGTGACAAACCCAAAGAAACTCTCAAGATTATCTTCAAGCCACTGTTCAGTAATCTCATTGATACCTTCATCAGCATCTACACCCATGAAGTCAATAAGATAAGCTACACCCTGAGCTAAAGCATCAAGTCTATCATCATGCTTTAATGAACCTTTGTCTCTTGTAATTCTAGTTAATTGATAGAAACAGGAGTACTTATAGTCACTTTCAGGAACACTTGTAGCATCCTTCTGAATACACTCAGGAGACACTACCATTTTATGATTGGTAATGACAGGTTCAAGTGTATCAATGATACGTTGTTCCTTCTGTCCCTTTGATCTTACTTCAGTACACCCACAACCCCCATAGACAGCCTTTAAGACAGGCTCAAAGAGCTTAGTGTACATACCATCACCAAAGTTACCTTCAATGACTACTTCATTAACCTTCCACTTCTTAGCAATCTTAGCTAATTTATCAAGAGTAACATCAGAATATCCACTCGTAAGACCCCCTGTTTCCATCACATAGATGAACCCATTGAGCCAATACAGTACTGCATACCCTGTTTCATCTGAGCCTCTACCTGAAGGGTCAATAGACATCATCTTGTACCCATAAGGTTGCATTTTATCTGAAGCTGAGAAGAAGTAAAAGTAGCCATCACCCTTAAGACCCAAGTTAGTAACCTGATTAGGATCACACTTCTTAGTTACATCAGGAAGCCACGAGAGCTTCAAGGGAGCCTCAGAGGTATCAAATGTACCAACAAGCAAATCTCTGAGCTTCAGAGGGTATTTATTGGCATCATTGAGGGTAGTATCGAGCATGAACTGAAGCATGAAACCTGCTCTTCCATAAGACAGTTCACGCTTCTGTAAGTCCGTATCATCGAATCTTAAGGGATCAGTAGGTTTCCCTGCAATTTTAGGATCATTATCATACTTATCCGCAATAAATTTAGCTAAACGAGTACCATAAGTTCTTCTATGTTTCTCATCATAGGGGAATCTAGCAGGGTAAATGACACAAGTATAGCCTCTTTCCTGTAATTCATTGTAAAGAGACATCTCATTCTGAGGAGTTCCCAGGTAAATAATCTGAGATTGATCCCCGGGTTTAATTACAGAGTCAAATTCCTTAACAAGTTCTGAGAGTTTATCTCTAAGTACCTGCGTAAAGGAGTTTTTAGGGACTTCTACGTCGTCTGCTACAATGAGATCAGCACGAGAACCCGTAAGCTGACCCTCAATACCCACAGATTTCAAACTAGGGGAATGATCGGGTCTAGCAGGGCCTACATCAAAGAGGTTCTGAGTGTCTCTCTGACCTTCTCTAGCCTTCAAGTGTTCCAAGAAGGGCAGGGTATTCATGATCTTCTTAATGAAGACTGCGTTTGCATCCGCTCTTTCTTTATTAGCAGAGACAATCATGATCTTAATCTGTGGGTCTCTCCAGAGTCTCCACACAGAGTAAGCACAAGTAATAAAACTCTTAGCTACCCCTCGAAACCCTTCAAGGATGAATCTATTATTAGGTAACTTTTGAAGAGTTTTAGCAATATCTAATTGTACAGGGGTAGGTCTAGGGAGTCCAATATACTTCCATACAAGACCTACAAACAAAGGAAAGTTATCATAGAATTCTTTAAGCGATTCGTGTGAACTCAATCTCGTCTCCTAAGTTTTCTTTGACATTTTCCATGATTCTCTTTAGGGTATCTCCTGATTCATCTCCTGCCTTAGGAACACAGTCAATACCGTTTCTCTCTAACTCCTTAATGACAGCATTATAGAGCTGAGGGGTTCTCTTTTCGGGGTTTTTTAAATCTTCGAGCATATCGTCTAACATAGCTTTGTGGATATGCCCAAGGATATTTTCTAGTTCTTTTCTGTCTGCCATTAGTTTCCTTTGTGATTACAATCTTGGGGAAGAAAGTCTTCCTGATTAACACTATAATAGCAATGATTGTGTAGATAATAGTAACTACATAAATCCATTCATGCAGTGTTAAACCAAGAAGAGTAAAAGAGGATACAGCTACAGGGGGAACGGCATAAGTACACACTGAGGGTACATCAACTGACTCCACTATTTTCTCTATCCTCTCCATAATTAGAAGCTAAGGAAAGACTTAATGTTCTCTTCAGTGAAGTCCTTATACATCTGCTTCTTGTTCCATCGCAGAGTAGGCAACCCATGAAGAGCCAAGTCCTCCAAGTCCTTTTCTCGAATGTCCTGCAAAGAAACATCTACAAGGGGAATCCCCTGTTCTTCACAGATACGTTCAATAAGAGGTTCAACCTTCTTACAAGTCTTACAATTGGGCATCTTATAAAAGTATGCCGCGGGTTTATACATAGTACTAATATTCATAGTTCCTCACATAGATTTTCGTTCTTTAATTTCAACCATTTTACCGTCATTCATACGAGTATGTCCCTTAATGTTACTGTAGCCTAAATAACCACAGACACGAGAGACCACAGAGATATTACCAGAGCCACAGACAGGACACTTAAAAAGTACGTTAGTGCTATGACTATGACAATCCTCACAGTATGCGGCATCAAAATTAACACCTTGATAAAATCCCTGAGACATTCCCTTAAGGATAATAGCTTCGAGTGCATCGAGATTCTTTGGATTATCAATTCTTACATATTGAATGTGACCCCCATTGCATTTGTGGAAAAACTCATATTCCTCATCTTGTTTTTCAAAAGGTGTGACGTCTTCGGTAACTTTAAGATGAAAGGAATTAGTGAAGTATTCTCCAAACTGTGGATCACCAGTAAAGTCTTTATATTGTTTTGCTTGGGTTGCACACAAAGATTCCGCAGGAGTACCATATAAAGCATAAAGATAATGATCTTTTTCTTTATAATCCTGAATGAGCTTGTTAATGAAGTCCAAGCATTGATTAGCAAATTCTTTAGACTCATGAAGTCCTTTACCATTAGTCCATAACACAGTAGCTTCATGAAGGGCAGTAATCCCAAAAGAAGCCGTCATATAATTTACAAGATCACCAATTTCATCATCAGGCTTCAGGAATCCCTTATAGAAACCCCCTTGAGTGAAAGCCATAGGATTGGTAGAAGCCTTAGTATGTCTGATAATATCGTAGCGTTTCTTAAGGAATTCTCTGATGACTTCCATTCGATCCTTAAGGACATCCCAGAAGTGGTCTCTCCAGGAGTCTCCAAAGTCTCTCTTACAGACTGCCATAATGACAGGAAGGTTGAGAGAAACTGCTCCAATATTACACCGACCAATAGCGATATACTTTCCAGTGTCAGGATCAGCCCACGGAGTAAGATAAGCACGACAGCCCATAGGGGACGTAATAGTCCCATGCTTAATGAACGTATCTGCAACCACATTATGCTCAGGGTCTCCTCTCAAAGACAACCAATCAGGATACATACACTTAGAGGAACACTCAAGAGCCTTAGTGTAAATCTGTTGGGAATACTGATCGTTCTTAACTTGTTCTTCATCATACAGGTAGACCAACTTAGGGAATACAACCTGTTTACCTCCATGCCCCTTCATTCGAGTATCAAGCATGATGGTATCAATAAGACGGAGAATATCACGATCACCATGAATTAGATTCTTCCAGTCAAACTGTCCAAAAGTAATCGTAGTGAAAGCAAAGTCACCACGAGAGCAAGGAATGGTATTTACCTTAAGTTCCAAACTCTGAAAGCCCTGAGTAAGTTCTCTCTTAAGGGTTTCCCACACAAAGCCTTCACACTGAGTGTCATCCCAGAAGTACTTCTTATAGGTTTCTCTAGCAGTCTTCATGGTTTTCCTACAATAAGGCAAAAGAACCTTATCGAGTTCTGCAAGAGTAAAACCACCAAACTGTTGAGCCGTGGCGATAAGAGTAACATCACCGATGACTTGAAGAGCACTAAGGACACTATTGGGTTCTGTATAAGTCGTATTGGACATCTCAAAGCCACCCTTCAAGACAGTCCCAATATCAAAGAGACAACAATTGACAGACCCCAAGATCATATCTCGGAGATCATGAATATAAATGTCACCTCTCTTAGTGAGTTCCTTTTCTTCTTTACTCAGATAGAATTGTTTATAGAGAGACTTAGTGAGATACCCTCGAATGAGAGAACCTTTGGTAGAACTAAGAGAGCTATCAAAGTTAGCATTCTCCTTGTCTCCCAAGAAGAGAACATTATCAGCTTCTTTCTTAAGGTTCTCAAATTCTTTCACATAGGTATTCTTATAGTCTCTGTATTCCTGATAGGCTTTGGAAATCTCAGGGAAATTCTCAAAGGCCAAATAGTGGATCACCAAAGAATGCAATTCAGAGACACTTACAGAATCCTTATCTTTAATCTCAGAGAGAACCCCAAGGATAACTCTTTCAATAGAAAAATCAGTAATAGGACACTTGCATCTTTCAGCCGCCTTACGGATAGCTACTTTAATCTTATTGGTATCCCAAGGTTCCTGAGTATTATCTTTCTTTGTAACGTTCATATAACTCCTAGTTTCTATTTATTAAGACACTTCGGTTACTTCAGGGTTCCACTTATTGGCAACAACCTGAGGAGTACCAGAAGAATCTCCCATAAGACTCAATTCATAACCCTCAAAGAATACCATGTTACCTAAAGTATTAAAGAAGAAATCTGCTTGTCGTTTAGCCATAGTAGCTCCATGATTGTCTACGGCAAGAAAGCTACGACTAGGAACCACCAGACCAGTATTAGTGTCAATAGTAACCTCGACATACACCAAGTCTCCTGCATTAAGATTAACATTGTCTGCTTCAAGTTGCACACAGGGGAGGCCAATAGAATTCTTAGTGACTACTTCAGAGCCTTCAAGGATAGTCGTAATAGTATCCCCAACCTTCTTCTTGAGAGCAAGAGTAACAACCACGTTATCAGTAGTGTCTACTCCAGTGAAACCCATTCTAACTCTGAAGTCATAAGATTCACTAATAGGACACTTCCAATAAGTAGCGTCACTGTTAGTACAATCTATAGTATCATTAATGACATACTTCCAAGAAAGACTGATTGGAGTATTAGAGGTTTCTTTAAGGGATACTTCAGTAGTCCATACGGTAGCTACTTTATGAGCAAATTCATGGAGATTACTAAGTTGTACTCTAATGTCATGATGGGCAGTAGTGTCTGTGTTATGTTCTTCAATACTATGTCCACCACTAATGATCTCTTCATCAGCATTAGCCTCACAGAAAGCCTTAACAACAGAGATTTCATTTTCTGTGAGATTAGTGGTTACTTTATTAAGAATCTTAAAAGCTACCTTATCAGTTTGATCATAGACAAGCACATCATAGCTTACATTGGGAATACTAGGTTTAGTCTTAAAGAATTTTCTCTTTACATCATATTCACAGACACCTACATTCCCATCCCAATAAAACTGTACATTCATTATTTAACCTCCAGTGGAACCCGTAGCGGGAGCCTGCCAAGTGTTGAATCTATCCATAGGTTCAGGACAAATAGCAGTCTTAGGGACAACAACCTTAGTGATACCACTGAGGGTACTAGCAAGGCCATTCATAGACCGACCAAGACAATCGACATCCTTCTGAAGGAGCTTCATCTTAAGATCATTAATTTCTTCATTCTTAGCAATGGTAGTCTTAAGGACAGCTACTTCTTCACGATTCTTAGCCGATTCCTGTGCAATAGGAGTAATATAAGCAAAGAGTTCATCTCTGAGCTGTTTATTTTCCTCTCGGGTTGCCTTATAGAGCGTTGCATCCTGATTATTGGAGTACTCTCTAGCCTTCAATTCAGCAATCTCTGCATCCTTCTCAGAAATAATTGCCTGAGCCTGAGGTGCACCTCCTCCAAGAGCAGGAACGGCACCACCAAGAACCTGAAGACCAAGAGCCGTAGCCCCAAGAACAAGTCCAGTATTAGCAACACCTTTCTTAGCAAAATCAGTCATGATTTATTTCCTTTTAGTTAGTTATAGAGGTAATCTTTTACCTCTGATTCAGTAAACCCTAAACTGAGTAACTTACAGTTAGGGTTCAGTTCCAGAGAATACTGAGATTTTCTCCCAGTAGTCTCATCAGTGATTACTTTATGTGTCAAGTCTTCAATCCCTACTTCATCATCTTTAAGTTCACCTTTATTGAACCACTCATACTGAGTATCAATAAGAGCCTTAAAGTCTTTTTCCCAGAGTTCTTTAGGGAAGTTATCTTTCACATAAAGATAATCAAATTTCGTATTAAGAGTTTTAGGATAGCCACGCATTATATTTTATTCCTTAAGAGTTTTTAAAAGTTCCTCTATTCCTAAACTTTTCTTAAGGTTATAACAATTAGCCCACTTAAATAAACCATCTATAGACGCTACCTTCGACAAGGCAGATTCTTTAGATATCCTTCCTGAAGCTAAATCAAGTTTTACTTGTTTAATAGTCTTTTTCTCCTTCTTAGCAGTTCTCTTTCTCAAAAGAACATAGCCTTTAGGGAAATACCTATAGCCACAGAAGTATACTCCCTGAGCTGTAGGGAACACCTCAGATTTACTAAGAAGTAAGTGAAGATTATTAAATAAAAACTCTTTTACTTTTGTCTTTACCTCTTGAAGTTCTTCTTTATCATTTGAGAAAACAATAAAGTCGTCACAGTACCTCACTACTGCTTTGCACTTCAACTCCTGCTTTAAGTATGTGTCTAGTTCATTCATGTAGAGGTTTCCCATCCATTGTGAAGTATAAGAACCAATAGGAAGTCCAGAAGTATTCCTAAAGGTTTCTTCATAACGGTTGAGCTTGTCTATCTCTTTTTGAATGTATGGGTTCTTTTGTCCCCTACTTTTGAGTTTATGAAGAATCTTAAGGTTCATGTCTCTTGTTGAGATACTATCAATAATCTCATCAAGGATTTCAAGAATCTTTTTATCTTTGAGTTTCTTTCTTAAGACTTTCTTCATTATCTCATGATCTATAGCAATATAAAATTGACTTATATCAAACTGAGCACAATACTTATATTTCCTAGTATATTCTGCACACTTTTGTCCTGCCTGATGTTGCCCTTTATTCTTTCTACAGGCATAACTACAGGATTGCATTTGATTATCCCAAAAGTCCTCTAGGATATTCAAAAGTGCATGGTGTACAATCCTATCAGGATAAAAAGGTAAGGCATATATGAGTCTTAATTTAGGCTCATAAAAAGGATAAATGCTATACCTAGAAGTAATATTTCCATTTATAATAAGCTTTTGAATCTCTAAAGCAGTACCCTCAATATCACTTTTAGCTTTTTCTATGGCTTTTCTTTTTGAAGGGCTTGTACGTCCATTAGGTTTACAAGCATTAACCACAGCTTTCTTAAGATTCTCAAGATCAATAAGTTTAGAATATAGATTACCAAGTCTTTTCATAATTTTTACAGGTTTGACTTTCACACATGATTACTAGCCATCCCCATATCTGTTTGTGTGTTCTGCCTCTTAAGGCAAGGTAGAAACTCCAGCCAGTCAGATTTCTGACTAAGAAAAGAGCTGTATCCGAAACCCCACGAGACCCGTTGTTGTCATTCGCATTCCCAGAGACATTGTTGCAATTCACTGCACGGGAACCACAATTCGCACTGTTGTTCCAGTTGGCACCTACTAGGAGAGGTCACTGAGAGTTTCTACCTTCTTTGGTTAAATTTTAATTAAATCAAATATTTACGGACTTCATTAGCCTTAGGCACAAGAGGCTCCGAAACCCCACGAGACCCGCTGCCGTCATCCGCATCCCCAGAGACATCGTTGCAAGCCACCGCACGGGAACCACAAGCCGCACCGCTGCTCCAGCCGGCACCCACCCGGAGACGATATAAGTTCCCATAGGATTGTCCACGTTTAATAGAGTCAACACTAGAGTTATACACAGAATCCGTCCACCCAGAACCTCCTACAAACCCTAAGTCTTCACACCATTGCCACATGACACCAGTACAATCTTCAAGACCATAGTTGCTAATGATTCTCTGATTATTAGTTGCTGAGTGTCCACCTGTAGTATTGGGATCAGCAGAACCCTTAATATTAACACCTTCAGGACTACCAAGAGCACCAATAATAAACTCATGTCTCCAAGGTAATCTCAAACCTTGCACATGAAGTTGTTCACTAAAGAGTTCCCCAGAGAACTTCTTACTAGAAAGACCATCAGCGATAACACCACCATTAGCAGAGACAAGTTTAGTACCGTTCCAAGAAAGTAGATAAATAGACATCCAGATATCTACTTCAGGGATATAACAGTAACCTTCAGGATCACCTTTAGGTCTATGAATCAAGTCCCACACAGAATTCGGAAGAACTTCTCCAGAAGAATACCCACTAAGAGGGTGCCCTGAGATAGTATCTACACCAGTGCCCAAGCAGTGATAACCACCAATCTTTCTAGAGTTACTAGCAGTATACCCAGGAGGTACCGTAGAGTTTTCGGATATTACAATTCCAAGATCACCTTGAGCAGATACTACGGCATAAATATAGATATCACGTCCAGGAATAACCCCAGTAGTAAAAGTACTATTCTCGGTTTTTCTATAGATGGTTCCATTGATATCCACAAAGATATCTTTAGGAATCGTAATGGTTCTCTTATTGACACTAATAGGATAAGGAGACCAATACAAAGGAGTCACTACTTTACCTTTAGAAGCAAAGTAATACTCAATGGAATCCTTAGCATTTTCCTTAGTCAAATACTTGGTTAATTCAGTTGCAAGAGCTGTTTTGTCTACTTTCTTACTAAGTTCTGCAACAAATTCTTCAGAAGTAACCTTATCAGCTACATCTTGAGGAGTAGCCACTTTCTCCTTAGGGAGATACTCAGTAGTTGTCCCTGCAATACCACTCAGTACATGAAGGCTTTTAGTATCTGTAGCATAAGCCAAGACACCCTTATGTCCTGCAAAAGCTTTGATCTGTGCTTCAGTACCCTTAATTTGGCTTCTTTCTTTTACAGCCATTAACTTAATGCTCCATAATCATCATAAGCCTTGTCTACATAATCTTTAGTAGCTACATCAGGCTTATTCTTAATGTAGTCTACTTGAGTTGCATCTGTCTGATTCCAGTCCACTTGCTTAACTCGTTCCACATATTGTTTAGCTAAATCTCTAGCTGCCTCTGCTGCATCCCTTGCAGTAGCCGCCTTATCAGCATCCACCTTAGCTTCACTTGCTTTAGTCGTAGCTACTACAGCTTGTTCTCCAGAAGTCTTAGCAGAGTTAGCTGAATTAGTTGCTGAAGCCTGAGCCTTAGTAGCACTATCAGAAGCACTATTGGCATCTTCAAGGGCACTATCAGAGTATCCCTTAGCTAAGGTAGCCTGTCGGGTAGCCTCAGCACTAGAGCTTACAGCAACACTTGAAGCATTACTTGCAGTCTTCTCAGAGGATTCAGCATTGGTAGCCGCTGTTTCAGCTCTTGTAGTCAACGCAGTGACAGTCTGTACAGCTCCAATAGCAATCTCAAAGTCAGGGGCTAATCCTGCTACAATTTTAACAGCATCAATGTTATCTGCAACTACCTTAATGTTCCCACCTGTAATAGCAGGAAGAGGCTTATCATCCCCAATAGTTCCATAGTCATCATAAGAACTATCTTGAAGAGAACCTTCAAGATCAGTTCCCACGACATTAATAGTGTCAATGTTGTTTGAGTCTACTACTACATGATTAATGTTGTCTGCTACAGTGACAATCTTATCTACATTGTCAATAATAGGGACAACATAAGTTCTTGCAGTTTCAACAATGGCTTTATCTGCAGAAACCTGTTGTGCATCCTGAGCAACCTTAGCAGTATTAGCAGATACTTCAGAAACATCTTTAGCTACCTGATCTGCCTTAGAGATAACCTCAGTGTGCTTTACAGAGACCTCATTGGATTTAACTACAGCAACTTCCATAGCAGATACAGAAGTGCCTGCAGAGGCTTTAGCTTCAGTAGCACTCTTTAAGGAGTCCTTACGAAATCCCTCTGCTTCATCTCTATATTGCTTAGTGGTAGCTTCTACTTCAGTAAGTTCTTTTTGAACCCCTGCAACTTTGTCTACATATCCCCTAGTAGCGGCATCAGAGGAATTAATTGGTTCTGCTACATTAACAATTCTTTTATTCTTAGCATCCCAGTTATTCTCTCTGTCTACAATAAGAGCGTCATTAATAACATCACGTGCTTCTTCAGCAATATGAAAAGCCTGTACCTGAGAAGTATCCAAGTCCTTGGCATAAAGCACAGAGCCATCTCTAAAAGAAGCCACTCTCTCTTTAACTGAGGTATATCTTCGGATAGTGATTGTCTGTGCTGTAGTAGGGACAATCTTTCTCAGTCTGATTGTAGTGGCATCCACAAAGTAGTAGTCTGCAGAAGTATCTGTAGAACTACCACCTTTGAGTTCTGTAAGGGAATCTAAAATAACTCTCACAAAGCTCTTTCTAAGGTAATCGAAGGGGACTGCAAAATCAGTCGTACTTCCATCACCCTGATAAATAATAATTGTGTTTGCCATTTATTTTATTCTATATTTATATGGATAAGCAGAAGCCTCAGCTTCTTCATCTAGTTTATTCTTTAACATTGTCTTGAAGGGAACTACATTGGTAGACAATAAATCCATGACATCTCTATTGAAACCCTTACGATATTTCAGAGTTTTCTTAGCAATATCAGGATCATTCTGATTACCTCCTAGTCCATACAAGGTAGCGTTAAAGCCATCACTAAAGAGATTACCTATAGTTCTTGCAGTAGACCATGCAGGGACATTAGCCTGAAATAGTTCTTCAGGGCCTAGTTTACCAAGCTCAAAGGTACCCAAAGGATTCTCATTGGTAGTCTGAGCAGTAGATTTATACCCAGTACCAACACCTACAAAAGACAAAGCTAAAGCAGGAGCGGCAAAGAGACCTGATCTAAGAGAAGCATTACTTAAGAATCTCATATAAGACCCAAAGTCTGCATCACTCATTTTCTCTACACCATATCTAGCCTTAAGGTACTTCTTACGTTGTTCATCATTCATACCTGAAGTAGTAAGAGTATCCTGAGCAATTACTCCAAGACCTGCTAAGGCAGTACCAATAACCGCAGTCAAAGCCTGTCCAACTTTATCACCTTCTTGTACTCTATTTATAGACTTCAGGAATCTATTCTGATAAGAGGATACAGCAAAGGATTTAAATTGAAACAACAAAGACATTACAGCTGATTTATTAGCCCCCTGCCAAAGCATAATGTTTTCCATAGAGTTTTCCTGAATACACTCAGAAGACACATAATTACCCAGTCGTCTAAGTGTCATCAGTGCTTTAGCATCTCCAAGGATAGCAGGATTGTTAGGGTTAATCAACTGTCTATTCTTAAAGGTATTCTGAAGGACTTTGCACATATAAGCATAGTCTTCCTTAGTTACCCCGGCTCTTGCTAAGGTAGTTGCATTAAGGAATCCCTTACCTAATTTAGCATCCTTAAAAAATCCCATAGGATGTTTCTCAATGGCATCCAAGAGTTCCCCTAAGAATAAATCTCTAGCAGTATTGGCAATAGACTCCTGAGTAGCATTTAAGAATCTCGTAAAGGGAGAATGTTCAGCAACCCATTTAGAACCTGTAGTCAACTTAGCTTTCCAAGTCTCAGCACCATATTTGTCTGACATAGTAGATGCAATATCATCCCAACATCTAAGACCACGAGTGCTATAACCAAAAGCTAAATTAGTGAATTCCCTACGAGTAGCCTCATTGAGTTTACCCTGAGACCAATCAGCAAATATCTTACGAACACCAGGTAAAGACTTAAGCATAAAGGATGCACCATAGGCTTTAATTGCTTCAGCTGTTTCAGTAAGGTTCATCGCCCCCATCCACATATTCTTAGAAGCAAAAGTTAAATCCATAAGAACATCTACAACTGCATCTTTCCAAGTGTTATTAAGATCAAACTCTCTTTCAGTAGTTCTATAGATAGCATTCTGCCAAGTAGTAGTGCCTCTGATTAGCTCATCTTTAGCATTATCAAACTCTGATGCAGTATGATATGCCTTAGCCTCATCAATACACATACCATTGAGTTTCTTTCTAAGAGCGCCATAGATGTTCTCTTCATGAGGATTAATACCCAACTTAGCTACAGAGACAATATCCCCATAAGCTCTTCTGCCATATCTACCCATAGTCTGCATAGAGTCAGACTGAAGTTTGTTCAAAGAGAATCCATCAGAGTCTTCTATAGTGAAATCCCAAGGAGTTCTACGTTGTCTGTAGTTGCTCATCTTACCAGAGCTATACCCATCAGCCACATTACTTCTGTTCTGATCTACATAACCAAACATGTCCTCCTTAGCTTGTTTTCTAGCCCACTCCATGAATTCTTCATTAGTAGGTTCTGCTAGTGTCTGACCTTTCTTAGCAAGAGCATCAGCCTTAGGTTGCCATACGGTATCCTTATAGAACTCAAACATTCTCTGATAGACCTTAGGCTTATTCAACCCAGACAACAAAAGATTCTCACCTTTAGCTCTAAGGAGCCTCAAGGATTCATCAGCTGTTTTACCAGGGAACAAACTATCAGCCCATCTAGTGACCTTATTGAAGTCAAGCATACGGGGAATATAGTTAGTATACTTACCCACATTGAGTCCATTAGTCACTTGCAGATAATGAATGCTTTCGTAGTACTTCAAGATACCATCAGCTAATTCTTTGATCTTAGGGTCTGCCATAAAGCTACCCGGCTCAGGCCAAAATTCACCCTCAGCATTCTTAGCAATAGCATCCTCTAAGTCTTCTACAGTTCCCCCATGAGATTTCACATAGGCAACTGCTTCAGAATACTTGTCTCTCCAATATCTATGCTTAGTAGCATCAAGACCGATAAACTCTTCAGCTGTAAGGTTATGAGGGTCTACTTGCTGAAAGACATCCCTACCTAAATCAGCACTAAAAGCATTTTTACCTTCCTGCCACTTAAACTCATTCCCTAGGAAATCTTTAAGGGCTTTACCTTTAACCTTTCTTGTGACAAAATCCCCAATGTTAATAGCAGGCATTTTATCATAGAGAGCCCCTAAAGCCTTAGCAAATATTCCCTTCTTAGGTTCTGTATTGAAAGGCTCATAGGGAGGCTCAGGGGGAGGTACAGTACCACCACCCATAGATTCAGCTCTTGGAGCTTCTTTAGGTTCTTCTCTAGGTGCTTCTTCAGTGAAGGTTTCTTTAGGTTCTTCTTTAAGGGGTTCACTAAGTTTACCCTCAGGAGCTTTTTCACCTACATCAAAGGATTTTCTTTCTGCGGGAGTATATCTACTTTGTTCTCTCGCTTCTCCCTCAATGACATCATCATATTCAAGTCTACGATAATTAAGAGGAATCTCTTCAGGAGGTCTAATGTCTACATAAGGTCTCTCATAGGGCAACTGATAGAGTCTGTTACTACGGTAATCAATTTCCCTAGCAACATTCTCTAACTCAGTAGCAAGAGCTTCATCAGTAGCCCCTGCTTTAGGATTCCCAGAGGCTTTAGCCTTAATCTTAGCAAGCCCATGAGTAATCCCTGAGATAGCCCCTGCAAGGGCACCACCTACAGCACCCTGAGTCATTACATCTTGTTCTACCCCAGTAGCTTCTTCAGAGTATGCCGCAGAGAGACCCGAAGAAATAGCCCCAACAGCTACAGCCTTTGGTATTGTAGTACCCGGGGAGACAAACATAGAAGCAAGGCTAATAGGATCACTGAAGGTTTCCCCAACAGAAGACTTAAATGAATCCCATCCGCCTGCTTGAGATACTGCTAAGGCATAATCCTGATTATCCTTTACGATAGCAATGTTTCTATCAATATCCTCAGGTTTAGACAGGTTATCCAAAACCAACCTAGAGGGAGCTACCCGATAATTGAATGCCTTATAGACCTTATCAATTTCCTCTTTGGTAGGCTTATAGGTACCGATGTTATTCATAGTGACAGTATCGTCATCAAGGAAAGCCATCTTAGTACCAATAGCCCCATGTTTAAAACCCCCATTAAATCCCACTTCAGTTTCAGGGATAGTACTCTTAGGGGCTTCAGGATTATAAATTCTAAATCCTGCTTTAGATTGATTAGGAATCACCTATCATCCTCCTTAATACCAACTATAAGCATCCTTAGCTACAAGGAATGTACTGTAGTATACGCTAGAGTTTTCATCCGCAGTAGACAAACCCAACACGTAATCCTTATTAATTAAATCACCCTTGTTTAACTTAGATGCTACACCAATGAAAGTCTCAAGAACACCTTGAGGTGTCATCACTTGGACATACGGAACACCGTTTTTAGTAGTCGTATTCTTAATCACACGTCCACCATACTGTGTCATAACAGGGGTACCTGTAGGAACTGAAAGCTGATAGTTCTCACCACCATACTCATCCTTAGAATACCCTTCAATAATAGCACCACTTACAGGGGCTTTACCTTCAGGAATAAACTGAGGATTAGTAGGAGAATACGCTACAGGCTTGGGAGCCTCCTTAAACATCTTGATAGTGGGAATCTTTACGCCATGTTCCTCCTTAGTCATTCTGATGATAGGAGTACCATCTTCAGTGTATTCCCGAGTATCCTTGGGGAGATCACTCAAGATAGCCTGATCCTCATCAGTGAAGTCACCCACAGTATAGGGAGCCCTCATGGCTCTCACAGCTACTCTAGTTTCCTGTCTGCTTTCTTCTTCTTCAATGAGAGTATCTCGCTTATCATTGAGCAAGACATTCGTGAGATTACGACAATCTTCCTGAGAGTAAACCTTCTTGGGAATCCAAGGATTAGCACTTGTTTTATCATAAACCCCAATGTTATTTAATTGAGGATTATAACTCACAGTGATATTAGGATTATCTCCAACTGTCTTGTCAATATCATCAAGAATAATTCCAGAGATTACTTCAGGATCAATATCAGTAACCCCAAAGAATCCATTAGGGATAGCCGCATCCTTAATGACCACATGAGAATCTAAGAGTTGTGCTTTAGCTTTCTCCAAGGCAGGTCTGACATCACCACCTAAAGTATCAACCTGAGAAAGTGCTAACCAAGTAATATATCTCTTAGTGTAAGAATCTCTAGGTACACCTTCCCAGAAAGAGTCATCATCAAGAAGCTCATTAAGAGTCTTCTTAGAAAGAGTTCCCTTACCTGATTCCTTAAGCTGTGCCTCTCGTCTCATCCCATTGATAATATCAGGCCAAGACATGTTGCCATATTCCATAGCCATAGCCATAACATTAAGTTTATCCAGATCATCAATGGAGGTTTTACCTGAAGTAACAGCAAAGGCATTATGATCTATATCGTAAAGAGCTAAAGCAGTCTGCACACTGTCAGGTACTCTAATATCCTCAGGATTCATACCCTTGAAGGGGTCTTCCTTACTATGGATCAAGCTGTTAATTTCATTAAAAGCAGTAGTCGCTGTAGAGTAGATAGACTGTCTTGCAGGATTCTGTTTAGCATTACTCGGGGACACAGAATCATTATAGGCAATCGCAAGGAAGTCCTTAGGAGATATTTCGCCTTCTGCAAGCATCTTTGAAAGGACAAGCCCACCCGTCTTAATAGTGAAGGGCATAGACTGTATAGCAGGGGCGGCATCTCTTCTAGCCAACCTCCAATAATCTGCGGCTATTTCTTCCTTTTCTGCCTGAGCCTGCTCCTTTAATAATTCAGCTGTAGCCTTTTTCTTAAGGGCTTTCATGTCTGAATCATACCCGGAAATAGCCTTGTTAATAATAGCTATTCTTTCAGTCTCTACCCCACCAGATTCCTTAAGAGCTTCCTCTCGGAGTTCCTTAAGGCTCTCTACATCACCTTCTTCTCTCAGATTATTACAGGCATCTTCAAAAGCATACTGCAACTGCTTATTACGCCTAAACTCTGCCTGTCCTGCCTTAATGACCAGGGCATCCATATAGTCAGCACCAAAGCGCTGATCGAAGGTAGTCTTTCCATCACCCCCAGGGACAGGTTTATCTCTAAGAGACTTAATGGCCTCTATGGGATTCTGAGAAAGATCAACTACAGAAGACAAACCATTCTTGATTGTCTTAGTCCACTGAGAGGGAGTGCCTTGATAACCACCTGTCTTCCATTCTTCATCAAAAGCCTGAAGGACATTATCAGCACTAAGAGTTCTCCCAGTAAACTTAGAGGCTACTCTTGCATCACTGATGATAGCATTCTCTTCAGTGAGTCTCTGTTGTTCAAGACCCTGCTGAGAAGCAATAGCTGTGAGTCTCTGCTTAGGAGCCAAGCTAAAGAAGCCCTCTCGGAACTTCTTGTCATCCTCTGCTCCATGTTCTCCCCCAGTGTCAATACCCAACTGCTTCATGTAATTTTCCATGTAAGCATAATGGGCAGAGTCTACTTCAGCCGCAGATAACCCCTTGTATTTCCCCTGAGTGATTTCCTGTTGGAATCCCTGTTCGGCAATACCTGAGTGCATCTGTCCCATCTTAAACTTAAAATGAGACATAGCCCAAGGATCATCCTGAAAGGGAATCTGTCGGGTTTTCATGAGATCATTCAGCTCTGTCACTGAGTGACTATTAAGGAACTTATCTACATCTTTAGCAGAGTCTTCTTTCTTTTGATCAGTATAAGCATTAAAGACACTAGCACCAATAAGAGCTACATTAGCCCAATCAGCTTGTTCTTTAGGAATATCAAAACTCTTAAGGGAAAGACTAGGGGTTCCACCTTTGTAACCCCCAAGTTTCCCCAAGCCTAAACTAAAGGATGCCCACTGACCCCATGCACTTTTAGCTGAAGTGTTTCCATAAGCTGTTTTAAAAGGCATTAATAATAACCCCCTCTTCTACGCTGATAACCATAAGTGTTTCTGCTACCATACAGTTGATTGTACATCTTCACGCCTTCATTATAGTAGTTATAGTACTTCTTAATCTGAGGCCAAGTATTGACACTAAAATTGTTGTACCAAGAAGACATAGACTTAAGACCTGCACCCCAAGACCAACTACTACCACCAACAGTACTAAGGGCAGAAGAAGTACCCGCAGAAGTACTTGCAGAGGAGCCAAACTGAGCAAGCGTCTCAGCGCCTACCCACTGACTAGCCGCAGACCCACTAGCGGCACCTGTAGAAGCCGCCACAGTAGAACCACCTGCCGCCGCCCCAGTGGAACTACCTACAGCCGCGGCACTAGCTGATCCACCCAAGGCACCACCAACATAGGAACCCAACATGCCACCACCAAAGTAACCTGCAACAGCCCCAATACCTGCACTCTGACCTACTTCCATAAGAGCAGAAATGCCTGACTTATATTGACCCTTAACGGACTCTCTAAGATCATCAACATTTTGGGCATATTCAACATAGAGAGAATCTTTCTTAGACTTAATGGAGTAGATAGCATTTTCATAAGAAGCCTGAATGTTATCCTTCTGTCTCTCAGACTGCCCTCTAACATCTCTAGCAACTGCCTTCTGTGAACGTCCTTCAAGACCAGACTCACCTAAAGCTGATTCTACAAGGGCATTATTACGGAAAGCATTGAGGGAAATCTGATACATTTCAGCCTGTGCATTGTCCCTTTCATACACAGCCTGCTTATCTAATTCATTCTGAGCATAAGAGTAATTACGACTCAAGATAGAGAGGTTCTTATGGAACTGCTTATCAATCTTAGCATTATACTTTCTGACACCCTTAATACCAGAGTTAGTCCCTAAGGCGGCACCAATACACATACCACCAATACACCACATTGTCATTAGTGCTTTCTCCTACTAGCTAAAATATCAAGTTCATCTGTAAGTTCCTCTTCTGCTTCTTTGGTTGTCTTTGCATCTACTTTGGCAATCATCGTAAGATATGTATCAGAGACAGCCTTAAAGATACTACGTCTTTTAGGAGAACCTTTAAGAGTAGCAAACCCCTGAGACCTAACTGCTTTATCCCCATTGGAAACCCAACAGTCTCCCATGATAATGAGAGTAGTGGGTTTCTTCAATAGAGTTCCAAGAACTACCATACCCGCAGGAATAAACATTGATCTTACATAAACACCATCATGAATAAAATCTTCATATTGGAAATCATAATCAATGTTATTCTCTTTGAAATAGCTAAAGATTTCCCCACAGATTTTCTCAGTTTCCTTAGTGGCAGGACTTAGTACACTATCAAACTTTTTGATTACGTCTGACATAAAGACCCTCCCATCCACCTGAGACAATCGTAAGAGGCAAAGGACTGTCATCAATAATACTAATAACTATATCATCAGTGTTTCTTTGTACAGGGATTTTAAATTTACCTGAATGTAATGTAATCTTACCAAAGATATTGTCACTCTTAGAGAAATACTTAGAGGTAGACTTATAGCTATACTCTTGGTTTCTCCCAGTGTCTTTAACCTTTATAGTGAACAAACCACTATCAGCAAAATTAACCCAGAAATATCTAAGCTGAAGTCTTCCAGAATTTTCACTAGTTATTGATCCATTGCTACCCTGTTTAATCTTAATGGTACTCAATTGATAATCTACAGGTACTTTCTTACCTACAATAACTTCTCTACCTCTCCAATCATCTGAGAGAGTAATCTTAGTTCCATCAAAGTCCTGAGTAAATCCTTTAAGGTCTACCAATAAGTAACCTTCAGAAAACTCACTATCCCCAGTAGAATCAGAATAAATATCTGAAAGGCTGTATGTAGTAGTATTAGAGTAATCATTATAATATTTACTCCCTTCAGGTAACTTAACAGAAACCTTATGATCCAAGAAGACTCTATATGGTTCCTCAGAGAAGTCCTTAAGGTTATTTCTCAGAGACAACTTCTCAATATAGAAGTTACCCCCAACCTTATTCCTAAAGATCAACCAAATAGTATCATCAATGACTTCAGCAAGATGAACTTCTACTCTGTCCCCAAAGTCCCATTTAGACCACGATTGCTGTAACTCCTGTCCATTCTGAATGATATACTTATAGAGATACACCAGGTTAGAGTTATTTACCAGAGTTACAATATCAAAGGTAGTATTCCCAGACAATCTCTTAATATCATTAGGGATATAACTAGGAATATGAGCAGAGCAATCCTCAGCATCCTTAAGGTCTGCTACGTCTTGTACCGTATAGAATCTCATAAGAGACCCATAGTCAATTCTTGTATTAAAGAAGTAAATACTAGCCCCAATATTGATAGGAGCCACGGTAGGCTTATAGACAAACCCTGTAATCTTATCACACTTGACACTCTTAGGTGTCATAGTGCCATCAGAAGACAACACAAACTGTCCTTCTCTTGAGAACAAAATAAGTTCTCTACTAAAGGGGATAGCATGAGTAAGATTAACTACCTTATTATCACTTACAGCTACGTCAATAGTATCTGTATCAGCAATTACAGCACTAGATTTAAACCAGAAGTTAAAGAAACTAGAGGATTCACTTAAGATAATGTTTTCCCCAGAGATAAACCCAAGTCTATTTCTGAAGAAGAAAATATCATTGATAGTGTGGCCTACAAAGGAAGGCTCAGGATTAGAGTCATCATCCCCTGCTTCTCGTTCATCCCATTCAAGTTGCTTAAATGTGAACGAGCCATCAGATTCTCTAACGAGACCCCAAGGCATCGTAGAGTTCTTAAGTTTATACTTGAGGTTAGGGCCTACACATTCCTGCCATACAGACTTAGCAGAGACCCATTTGACATAATAGTCATCATCAGTAGAACTAGAGGCTCTCCCCTTGATTTTAATAATGTACCCTTCAGGAGCAAGCACAGGGAGTTTATTTACATTATCTACTTCATTACGGATGAGCAACATAGACTGCCCACCATAGCCATCCCTTACGTCTGACTGAAAGGTAGTTCTATCTTTCTTCTGAATGTAAAGCACAGAGGAACCTAAGAGTCCTCTATTCCAAGAGCTACTAGGTAAGGGAGACCCATTAGTCCAATGTGTGTATCCCCATTCAGCAGTCCCCGACTGAGCAACCCAAGAGTCATAGCTAAAGTTATCTTTAGGATAACCCCCATTGGGATCATCCCCATCACCATTCATGGATTTCCACAGGGCTCTTGCTACAATATCAGTAGTAGCCCAAAGAGCCTGTTTAGCTTCACCACCATCAGCTGTAATCATGTTGGCAACTTCTTTGTTGTCTACACGAATACTGAAGACTCTACCATAGTTAGAAGTCTTTACCCAATAGAGAGTACAGTTTTCCCAACCCCCATTAGACAGGGTGTCTTCCATTTCAACCTTCACTTTAGTGTTCACAATGAAGGTATAATCAGCCACAGTGACTAACTTAAAGTCAGTCTCAGGATTACTAATATTAGACAGGTAGGTTTTCCCATTAGGAAAATTAACTGTGAGTTTATTACCATTAAAGTCAAATACTTCAAGGTCTCCATTAACGAGTCTCACAAAGTATCTTTCATTGACATCACGGTTAATCACATGCCACTTAGTAGGTTTATCCCCAAGGGTAGTCTTAAGTTTCCCTACACGAACACTAGGGGGTCTCTTCTGAAGCCCATAGACTTCACTAGAGAATCCATTAATCTGTTCTTCAAGCTGATCGGGATAACGAATAATAGGAGGTTGCTGAGACACACCACCCTTAAAGGACAGAATGTCTTGAGAAATTAAACTCATAGTACCTCCTTAGCTTCTACCAATATTGCCACTATTGAAAGTATCATCATTGTAGATATTATAATTACCTGTCTTAAGTTCAAAATCTACAATGGCACTATAGGCTTCACTTTCAGCAAACTGTAAAGAAGCATCAATTTCCTGAGCACCCAAGAATCTCATCTGAAAGAGTCTTGCAGTTCTCACAGTGATATACTTACGGAATACTTCAGGTAATTCCTCAAACTGCAAGTATCTAATGAGAGTCACAGTAAGACCATCAGGAAACTCAGAGGTTCTACTTGCAATATCGAAAAAATAGCCTGACTGCCGAACCAATTGATACCCATCACTATAGAACACTAAATAGTTCTCAGGACAAGGCACCATATTGGAATCGGTGTCAGGCTGTAAAGTTACAGAATCTTCGGTATTAAAATACCAACCCCTAGATTGAATCTCTCTGCTAGTAGCTTCAAGGAGTCTCTTAGCATTGATAACATCTACATCAAGACTTTCATCAAGGGTATCTACAGGGCTAGACCCAATAGAGGATAAAATTTCATTAACTGCCTCAAGTTCACTTTGAGGTGTCAGTATGTACGTCATTCTTCTTTCTTCCCCTCTTAGGTTTATCTACTTTAGGAGTCTCAGGAGGAGTTTCTTTAGGTTCCTCCTGAGGCTTCTTCATAGATTCCAAAACAGAGGAAGCATAAATGGTAACAATACTCATAGATGCTTCCTTTGGGATCAATTAAGCCTGAGCCGTCTTAACAAAGAGACCCACAGCTTCAGGACGGAGGCCACCATGACCCATAGCAAACTTAGCAATGATCTGATCGGCCTGATATTCAGCTCGACGGGCACGTTCAAGAGCCAAGTCCTTCAACTTAACCGTACCCACAGCAGAACGATGGAAGACAATACCCTGAAGACCCGCAGTGGTAATCTTAGTGTTCAACGTATGCTTACCATCAATGCCAGTATTGATAAGGTTCGGGGTTTCAATAATCTGAAAACCACAAATGTTCTGAATCTTAGAGCCGTCACCACCCCAGAAAGCCTGATAGTTAGCAGAATCAGGGAACAATGCACGGATCAACGCAGAGTAACCATCAGGGGTGAGCAAGCAATAACGATCACCCTGAGGCACATAGTTCTTAGTGAACTGCGCACGAGCAGCCACAAGACCTTCAAGAATCTTGTTACCATAAGCAGCCGTCTGAGCAATATCAGCACCAGTCACAAACTGAAATGCCTTGCCAGTCCCCTTAGCACCATCCACTACATCAGGAATGTTACCATCCTTACTCGTGGCATCAATAGCCGCTTCATTAGCAAGTTCATTGATAATAGCACAGTCAGCACCCTGAGCAAGAGCTTCACCCAACTGCTTGGAGTATTCAGCACGAACATCATAATGGTTCATTGCATCTTCAATATCCGTAATAAGGACATCCGAAGTCAAGAGACCATCAATAGCAATAATGCGTTCATTATGCTGAATAGCCTTACGCTGATCGTCAAGAGAATTACCAGGTTCAAGGTACTTAGCAATAGCTCGACCCATCACAGGGAACGATGCACTTTTCAAGCATCACGTTTCACTAGAGACGCTACTCTCTAGCTCCCTATAGTTTCCCACACTATAGAGCACATAGTTTCCTATGTGTTCAGACTATATCTTAATTATTATTATGCTCTTCGAGATACCGAATTGCACACTCAAGTCTATAAGGATTTTCTTTCATAAGACCAATAGCTGTATTACAGTTACCACAGAGAATCCCTCTGAGTTTACCTGTTTTATGATCATGATCCCCAGAAGCCTTAGTGTATCTTGAAGAATTCAATGTGCATCCACAAATAGCACACTTACCTTCTTGAATACACCATTGTCTTTCATATTCTTCAGGAGACCAACCAGTAGCTTTTAATCTGATCTTTTCTTTCGTACATTGTTTACACTCAGTACGATAGCTATTGTTGTCTTTACGAAAGTAGAAGTCACTTAGTGGTTTAGTTTTACCACAGACTCTACAAACCTTAAATCCCTCTTCAGTAGATTCACTCATATAATAATTCTTTCCATTTCGACTACGCTTGTAGCCTACGATTTACATCTAGTCGTTGAGCTTTCCTGTCTTTCGATCAGGCTTAGTTGCTGATTGGCATTCTACAGCTTTCCAGCAATTAAGAAAGTTTTTAACGAGAAGCAAAAGATTTAGTTACCACTCGAAATAGTACGAACAATGTGCTTATTCATCATAGTGGACGTCCGAGTGAAAGCCGTAAGGACTTCACCCGCGAACACCTTCAAGAACAATGCACGACGATCACCAGTGCCAAGTTTCTGACCAGGATCGGAAATAGAAGTAGCAGTAAGAGCCGCCATATTAGTTATATTTTCCTTTTAGATTTACTTTAGTTATTTATTTAAAAAAGATCATTAGAGAGGGACATCTTTCGTTCCACGCTAATGGTGTACGCACGATCAATTCCATAGCGAGGATCGCTCATAGCTTTGATCATTTCATCACGCCCAGAGAATCCCTTAGGGGCACTCTTAGAGGCTACATTACCCATCAAGGTAGCCTTTCGAGTTCCCTGTTTAGCAACTCTCTTAGCTTGAATACCATCAAGAATCAACTTAACGGCATTCAAATTCTCACCATTGACTGCCTCATTGTAGGCATCAAGTTCAGACTTAGAGAGGTTCCCCTTCATCCAAGTCTGCAATTCTCGGAAGTCCTTTTCACCACCAACATAGTTCATGACATCCTGAGCATACTTATTGTCAATAGCCTTACGGGTTTCTACAAAGCCCTGAATGACTTCCTTAGGATACCCTGCCTTCTCAAGAGCCTCATAAGTCTTCTGAGAAAGTTCACCATTGTTCTGATATTCTTCAATGGCACCCAAGAAGTCAACACCCTTAGCAATCAAGTCCTTACCAAGAGCTTCAAGAGCCTTATCATTAGATTCTCTCTGAGTGTCCTTAGGGGCATCTTCAGTCTCTTCTTCAGTAGACTCTTCCTGAGCTTCTTCAGGGGTTTCTTCTTTAGTCTCTTCAGGGTTCTCTTCAGTAGCCCCTTCAGTTCCCATCTGAAGGATTTCCCCAGAGGTAGTTTCTTCAACAACTACATCCTGAGTAGCATCAGCTTCGCTACCCGTAACTGCATCCTTACCATAAAACTCATCATTAGAGTTTACTTCAGGGTTTTCAGTAGTTTCAATATCTGCCAAAATTTAACTCCTAGTTTACTGAGTAGCCTGATTTACAGCTACCTCATTGGCTCCCTCAATGGCTTGCTGATCCATCTGAGCCTGATTAATATCTGCCTGAGCTTCTTCAGGCGTCTTAATGATCCCATTAGCATCAATCCCTGCAGCTGCAAAGATACGAGTAAAGAGACCTGAATAGTTCAACACTTGCTGTCCCTCAGGGAACTGAACAATCAACTGAGTAACTTCTACAAGTTTCTGTAAGTCTGCCCCACGACCAAGAGCATCAAGACCTGTAATAATAGTAGGCTCAATGTTCTCACCAATGTTAGCATTAGTGGGGAGCATACCCATAGACTGCATCTGATTAAAGATACAGTTCACCAAAGGAATCTGAAGTTCCTGAGAGAGCAAGCTATAGACACCCCCAAGGGTATCTTCAAGTTCTCCTGCAACATATCGGATTTCTTCAGCTGTTACTCGTTCACCCTGTCTCTGTACTGCAGAATTCAACAAGAAGCAGTAAGACAGTCTAGCTTCAATATCAGAAGCAGTAGCCTGACATACCTGCAAGTCAGCAGTCTTCTGAATCTGCACAGGGGTAATATCTTCAGGTTTACCCTTTACGAATGCCCCATTGTCACACTTAGCAAGTTCCCTAATATTAGTCTGACAAGAAGGACTAACCAAGAAGATCACCTTGGCACTCAACATGGAGATATCAACAATAGCCTTAGAGAGATTCTCAAGGGAGATCAAGTCACCCAAATAGTCATCAATGAAGCTACGTCCATAGGATTCCCCATCACGCTTAAAGAATCTAATAGGAATCCAAGGGAGTTTATTCATGGGGAATGTCTGTTCACTCCCCTCAACTACCTGCTCATTGATTTCCTGATAGGATTGCCACTGATAAGACTCACCTTGATTGACTCGGAACACATGAGTATAAATATCAACTTTCTCATTGATCTCTGCATCATCAGCATTTTCCATGTATTCCAAAAGGTTCTCAGGAAGAGAACCCTTAGAGACAGTATCCTTAGTGACAATCTGAAGGATATTACCCGTCCCATCCCTCTCTACTACATAGTCTCTCAAGTGATAACACTTTACACCACCTTCTTTAGGAGGGAGGAACAACAAGGCATTACCTGAGATGATGAGTTGCTTAAGAGCATCAAAGAGAGTAGGTCTAAAAGAGATACTCTCAATGTATCTCATCATGGTTTGTTCCATCATAGACAAACCATAGTCAATCTGTTCCTTAGTATCAGGGTCTGCCTGATCCATCTTTTGCTGATTCTCAGTATCAAGACCCAATCTAAAGAAAGGCTGAGAGGGAGGCAACAAGGCAAGCAGAAGTTTAGAAGCAAGATTATTTACACCACGAGCCCCCACAGAGTTATAAGGAGTATCATAAGTCGTAGAACTATTATCAGATTCCTTAGGGAATGCCTTAGGGATCGTATAGGTAGCACACTTCTCAGCTCTCTGAGTGTAGTCGTCACGCTCCTGAGTAAGACGATTATAGGTTGTCTTAGCACCTAACTCTTGCATCTCTGCAAGTACATTATCACTACTAGTTGCCACTAATCATCCTTATTTTTCATACATAAACTCATAAGTTGTTTTGTACCCTTCCTTCTCAAAAGAATTCTTGACAGAGATAGCATCATTGGAAGACCCACCACCAATGGCTCTATCAGCCACACCCTTGTCAACTAAATCCTTAAGGTATCTTGCAGTGTGCCTAGATACTCCCGCAGAGTATCGAGTACTATCAAAGCGAATCTGTAATTGTTCTATCAGTGACTTAGAGTATCCCTTAGAGAACCACCCACATTCACCCTCACAATAGAACAATGAGAGACCCCTCTCAGTACCCGTTTCTTCATCACACCAAACAACCATGTAGACTCTACCAGGCATCACCTTAGTATGATCCTGATGGATTTCCACATTGTTTCTTATGGCCGCCTCAAATACTCTCTTAATAGTAGGACTATCAAGATTAGCATATAATTTAATTCCCTTATAACAGCCACTCTTTTCAATATACTCTAAGCTCTTCTTAAGGTAATCCCAAGACTTAGATACATCATAGGGTACAAAAGCAAACATAATGGTTTACCTATTTATACAATATTCACACCACTACCAGTAGAACCAGTAGTTTTCTTTTTCTTCATCTGAGTAGAAGACACAGTGTTAGTACCAGTTGAAGCAGAGGGAGCCTTATTTGCTTGAGCCTCATGGGGATTATCACCTACATACCCATTAGCTCCCTCTCTAGCAGGAACCTTACCAAGATACATAGAAATCTTCTGCTTAAGTTTACCCATTCTTCTTAGGCTCCTGTGGTTTCTGAGGATCATCCCCAACAAAGGGGTCTCTAGTGTCAGTACCCTGACTCTCGGTATCTTTATCACTCATACGACATTAAGTCCTTTAGTAGACCCACCTGCGTTTTCCCCAGTGGGTACCGACAGGCTTCTCTTACCTGCCTTCTTCTTTTTAGCCTGAGCCTTCTCAGTAGAATCTTCAGACCCAGAGTACTGACCAGTAATATCCGTGGGACTAACTGCGGGAGTAGGGGCTTCTACAGTGCCCCCATCAGAACTACCTCCACCACCCCCAAAGAGCTTTCCAACCCCTCGGGTTACTTTTTTAAATGCTTTACTAATTCCGCCCATAATTATGCCACATTAAGTCCAGTGTTACTACGAGTAGGTTCAAGTTTAAGAGACGACTTACCTCTACGCTTCTTAATACTTTCCTGAGTCTGTCCACCCAATTCAGGGCTCTTTACTTCCTGAGGTGGTTCATCCAACTTAGGAGCCGCCTCTTTAATATTAACTTTAGGAGTTTTAGCTCCAAATAAACTCTTTAAAAATCCCATTTAGTTATTCCCTATGAATACCTGATGCTATCTGAGTTTCACTATTCTCAGATTGCTTATTATACATATCTTCTAATCTTGAGAGAACATGTTGCATACCCCTAAGGGTATCTATAGTATACTTATATACTCCTGTATCATAATATCTTTCAAAGATAAGTTTTCTTATATCAAACTCTTCTTTAAGATCATCTAAAGTATCTTTAGTAATCATATCTCTCCTCACCGCAATGTACAACCAAATGGTAACTTGTCATAAGTACAACCAATCCTACAGAAGTCCTTGAATGAGGGACTTGGAGGGGTCTTATGAGACAAGTCATCAGTGGCATGAAGAAGATAAGCCATGTAAAAATTATCTAATGCGTCTACTTCTCCTAAACCTGCTTTCCTAAATTTGTCTACTACAACATTAGACCACAGTAAATTGACATCCATATCAATATCAAGGAGTTTCTTGGCAGTTACAGCACCAACCTTAGGACAACCCTTATAATTATCTGCTGTGTCTCCCGTTAATACCTGCTTTAATAGGTTCTTATATGCGTCTACTTCACTCGTATACTCTAAAGTATCCTTCATGAAATTATAGAAGTAACTACTAGGGACTGTTTTAAAGTCCTTATCCCCAGAGATTATAATAGTATTATTCTTAAAGCAAGTAGAGAGTATCGAAATAATATCGTCACCCTCTAAGTCACCATAAGAAACACTATTATAATTCTCTTTGATATACTCCACTAAACCTTTATAACAAGTAGGTTTTCTATGAGAGGCTCTTTGAGCTTTATATTCAGGATTTAATTTCTTTCTGTAATTAGTATCTGAACTAAAACAGAATACCATATTATCCCATTCAAGTTTATCAAGCCCATTCCATTTTAAATCCAAGGAACTATTGATCTCACCCAATAACTGCTTGAAATAATCCACAGCATCATTGAGAAAAGCATGACACGTCCAGAGACCATCACCCCAGTCAATGTCTTTTTGAACAGCTGAAGAACACACATAGGCAATAATATCTCCATCAATTAGAATCTTCATGGTTTCCTTCCCAGTCATACTCTTCAGTTACATTATAACCAAGTTTCTCCATGAGTTCATGATAGCACTCTTCTTCAGTAAACCGAGTAGCACTATAAACAACCTTACCATCAAGGGTAGCTGTAAGATGACAACAAGGATCATCATCGTCTGTAGGTGTATAGAAGTACCAATCTAAGTTAAGATTTTTCAATGACATTCTCCCCAGTTATGCCCAATGATACCTTCAGTATCCAATTGAGCCCTAAAATTAAATTCCTTTTGAACTTGCCTCATAGATTCCTGAGCAATTCTTACACAGGCTTCAGAGATTTCCTTAGTACGACAAGCATACTGCCCTTCATCGTGTACCCATGCCATACAACAGAAGTCTCCATCCCATCCATGTTTATACCCTGCTTTTCTCATGTTCTCTTCCCATCTTACCATCCACAGTTTACAAATAAGTGCCCCTGCAGATTGTAAGACAGTATTCAAGGCAGAATGACCTGAGCGAACATAAACAGGACGGCCATCCAAACCAACAATGCTATGAGTATAATCAATGCCATTCTTGAGTCTCTTCTTCCATGTTACCTTATTGATCCCCCCAATCCACACAGAGGATGCAATAAGGGAATTCTCAATGCCATCTCTTAAAGATTTAATTGCAGGGACAGCCTTAAGGAACTTCTCTCGGAGTCTCTTTCCTTCAGCCTTATCCTTCCCTACAATCTGTCCAATCTTTTCATCCCCTGCACCATAGAGAAACCCATAGATAAACGTCTTAGCGTTATCTCTAGTAGGCAATCCTGCAGCTTTCTGATTAGCAGTATGGATGTCACCATTCAGAATTTCATGGAGATAAGCCCCATTGTCATAGGGGTAGAGGAAATGACTAAAACAACGCAACTCAAGGCCACTAGCATCCACACCAACCTCGTACCAATCTGATGGAGCCTTGAATAGACTTCTACATTCAAGCCCATAAGGCGAATGTCCTGAAGGCACTTGTGCAACATTCGGATAACTATGAGTAGCTCTGCCAGTAACAGCACCATTAGGATTGACAGAACCATGTATACGGTAAATACCATCCTTGTCCTCCCTCATCATCTTTAGCCAAGCGTAATCCCCTTCAGCCAACTGAGAGATTCTCTTTTGGATCAATAAGTATTCCAAAAGCATATCCCTCTCAGGAATATCAGGGGCACCCTTAAGGGTCTCTTCATTAACCTGAGGTTTTCCACTAGCAGTAAATACTGTGGGTTCCCATCCGCGTTCCTTCAAGACCTTCGCTATATGATCTCTCGAAGAAGGATTAAAGGTTTCCTCTTTGTAGACAGGGTAAGTCTTCCCTGCAATGATACCCTTCTTAGCGTTGTCTCTCTTATAGGTTTTATAACCTACAAGTCTCTTCCAAGAACCAAAAGACTTCACAAGGGAATCCATGAGAACCTGTCGTCTTTCTGAGAGTTTAGCATAGAGTTCTACTGCTTTGTCTTTATCGAAACAGAAGCCATTACGCTCCTGTTTAGCCATTAGCCAAGCAATATTATGCTCTAACTCAATAGCTCTCAAAGGGAACTGCTTGGAGATCAGCTTATCGAAAAGCATAGAGGTTACTTTAACGTCCTGCTTACAGTAGACAAGCATATCCTCGTTGAATGCCTTCCAGGCTTCTTCTTGTTCCCCATAGGTACCCTTGAGTTCACCCAAGCGATACCCCCAGGCTTTCAACGAGTGGCTCCCCATGAGTTTCTTAGGGAAGTCTTTACGCTTAGAGTCTCTTTCAAGCATCTCAGGATAGATCAATCGAGCCATCACTAGGGTATCAATAACTTGCTCTTTAGGGTCTGTCTTGAAACGTTTCTTATTGAGTAGCTTCAAGCAAGGTAAGTCAAACTTAACAATATTATGTCCTACTACTACATATCCTTGTCCAAGAGCTTCGTCCAGATAATTAAATAATCCAGAAGAATCCCTAAAAGGAACATAGGCATCTGTATCAGCGCAATACACCCAACCACAATGAAGCTGAGAAACAGAGTCAAGAAGGCCATCGGTTTCAATATCAAACACGATATACTTTTTTTGAGTAATTCTCTCATATAAATCCTTAATCATTAGAAGTCCTTAGTTTCTTCACTGAAATCTTCACTAATAGAATCCTCACTAGTAAAGTCTCTCAGTCTGCCTGTCTCAGGGACATACTCAAGATAACCACTAACACCTGTCTCACCTGAGAATCTATTCTTAAGGATTCTCAAAGTTAAGATATTAGGGGTATCCCCTTGTTGATTTCGCTCTAAGCCTATTACCATATCACTCAATTGAGCAATAGCCCCAGAGCCTCTAAGTTGACTCAAAGAAACCTGAGCGCCTTCCTCATGGCCTTTCTTTTCAGGTCTCTTAAGATGAGAAATAACAAACATACGACACTGAGTTTCTTCTACAAGAGACCTCAAGTTAGTCATAAGTTTATCAATAGCTTTTCTCTCACCACCATCCCCATCAGTGTCCATTCCAGAGACCACAATAGAAATATGATCTAAGAAAATATTACGACACCCCAGAGCTTTAATCATGTATCTAAGTTTGCTAAGAAGATTCCCAGAATCAAGCGATCCAAAGTGATCGTAGAGGAAAAATTTTCCATTCCCAACAGTACGATCAAACGCTCCTTTAAGCTCTTCTTGACTGAAACCTTCAGAACCCAAGATGAGACGCTTGTTGAGGTCAATTGACATGAGTTCAAGCCCAGTTTTTCTAGTGCTTTCTTCGAGAGCAACAACTCCGCATACTTCTCCCTTGGAAACTCCAAAGTAATACTCCAGTTCCCTGAGGAGAGTGCTTTTCCCCATACCACTTCCACTTGTGAGAGTAATGAGTTCTCCATAGCCGACACCTCTAGTTTTTGCATTTAAAGCCTCCCAAGGATATGCTTCTCTATTTGAGAATTCAGAAATATTAGTAACACAATCATCAAATAAGTCGCTACCACAAACAATACCATCAGGCCGATATATTTTAGCATTCCAAATAGCCTTAATTACTTCTGAAGATTTACCCTCTTTGAGACACTCATTGGGATCCTTGAAGGGTAATGTTGCAATATAAGCCTTACCTACAGGTAATACCTTAGCCGCCTCTTCAGCTCCCTTTCTTCCTGCATCATCCATGTCAAACATGAT